>Ga0209702_10008129_pt1 | contig 12402 bp, 14 predicted proteins | sample FRY01_FD_187210 | JGI IMG/M metagenome (GOLD analysis project Ga0209702, IMG submission 187210) | Freshwater microbial communities from Lake Fryxell liftoff mats and glacier meltwater in Antarctica - FRY-01 (SPAdes) (version 2) | ecosystem: Environmental > Aquatic > Freshwater > Ice > Glacier... | reverse complement strand
AACCGCGTGCGCTTCTTTTCGACGGTCGGGTTGGCCGATGCGCCGGAGCAGGAAAAGGCCCGGGGCAAGGCTGGAAAGATCGCGGGCATGCTGGTGAAAACCGACCTCCCGATATCGGACGATCCGGGATATCTGCCGTTCGGCACCTCCGGCGAAGCCATGCTGTTCCACCTTCCCGAGCCAGACTTGATCAACGCACCAGCCTCATCAAACCACCAACCTGAGCTTCAGCACGCGCACAAGCGTGTTTGGTGATGCCGAAAGGACGACAGTACCACACGATCGCCTCACCCATCGGTGCCACATCCTGAAGCCCGGCAAAAACAGCTACCGCTTCAAGGCAAGTTCCGAAACGGCGAAAAAAACCGGCAAGGAGACAACACCATTGACCACATCATGACGCCGCAAACATAATAACCGGGCGGATCAATTCGCGATGACAATGCCGGGTCAGCTCGCGGTGGCAATTGACAGTTGCGATTCACATGCGTAGACATATTGGTGCAAGAATGTCTAAAGCGCTGCCCCTGCAGACCCAAAACAATCGCTTTTGACCTGCGCGCCGCCTAACTGGTTAAGAAGACTGAGAAGAAACGCGTCGCTCCAGCCCGCCCGCTTGAGTTTGATCGAGATCGAGCCCTTGGATGTGTCCCTGCGCAAGGTTGAGGGCGCGGCGGCGCAGGATGGCGGTGTTGGCAGGGGCGTAATCCTTGCGGTTGCGCGCGGCATCTTCGCGGAACGAGACGTCAAGCTGCCAATGCAGCGCGTTCGGGGTCTCCCAATAGGCGCGGACGGTGGCCATAAGACCTCGGGTGCAGGCGTCCATGACAGCGCGAAATGGGGCGTTTCGGTTTGCACGATGCCACCCGTCTCGCGGCGACTCTCGATGCGGCCGGATGCCTCCAAGCCAGGAAAATCATGGTGTTAGGCCAATCCCTTGGCGGAAATCACGGTGCCGGTGCGGGTCTCCTTGCGGCCATGCGCGGCCTCGTCCTGACGCGCTTCGGGGCGGTCTTGAGCGAGCTTTCCGAAGCGCGACCTGGCATCGGACAAGAGCCGAGTCCTGGTTGGCGGATCGCGCCAGGCACCAATCGCCGCCGCCTGCATTGATCGCTGCAACCGTACGGCGATTGCAATGGAGCGCATCGGCGGTCACAACCTTGCCCTTGAGAGCGATCAGGCCAAGCACCTCAAGCGCCGCCTCCAGTACGCCACCATGGTCGGCGGCCACCGTGGCCAGCGTCAGGCGCAACCGCGCAGTTGAGGGGCGAGACCATCATCCGGGTCCGTGCGTTCTGCCCCGCCCCAGTCTGGCCCTTGTCACGTGCGCCGCGCAGGGTCTTGCCGTCGATGGCGATGGCGATGGCATCACCGTCGCCGAGGAGCGCCGCGATCCCAGCCAGCACCCGCCCGAAGGCCGCATCCAGCGCCTTGGGGTCGATCATCCGGAACACGGTTCGGATCGGTGTCATGCGACGGTATCGCATGCCTGAGCTCAAGGAAGCCCCTGAAAACATGCTCCTTTGCCCTACCGAAGTCCGCGATCCCGGCGCAACGGGTCGCCCCGCAGAGCAAAGCAACAAAGCCCACGACCAGCAGTTCGCAAAGGACGTGACGCGCATTGTCAGCCCGGGGATCGGGCACCTCGTCGAAGGCAGAAAGAAGGATGTCCATGCGGGGAACGGGCTCCAGAAGGGCGTTTCCCGCCCAAAAATCCATCCTCCGGAAAAACCGAAAGATCCCTCACATCAACTCAGATCCCAAACGCGATTCCCCTGCCTGCAGACCCACCCCGGATGAACCAAGTTTCAAGATTACGGCTGGGTATATTTTTGAATTCTCCGACCTCGCAGACCAGATCGCCATGTCCTCCGATCAGATGCGGACGGCTGTCACGATTCCCCTGACTATGCACGAACAGCACCGTTTCGCCCTGTTCTGCGGTCAGGGCATTATCGTCGGTCAAAGCGCCAACCTTGCCGTTAAACACGACATGCGTCGGGATCAGACCATTCATCATCTCCAGCGTATCGGGATAGCTTTCCCCCGGATCAGCATAGAGCGTGTAAGCGCCATCCTCGCCTCGCGGAATGTAGAAGTCGTTTTCGCCGATGCAGTAGACACGGTCATAACTGACCGGCTGACCCAGATGGTCGGTCAGCCAGCGTATTGGCGGTACAATGATACAGCCCGACTTACCGGACACAACATGCCATGGGATCATCGGGCCACCCGGCGCACAGTGATAGAAGAACACCTTCGGCGTTGTGGCTTTGAACCGCAACACCGTCTTTTCGCCCAAGTTTACCAGCGTCAGCGCCCCCCCACCCAGCGCGCCCGTGGCGGCGTGAAAGTCGGTGATGTGCTGCAGCATGATCCAAAGGCGGGTTGAATAGGGTCAGTTCCACGTAGTCGCCGTGATGCACCACCATCATCGGGCCGGGTGTCGATCCATTGAACGTAAAGGCCTGCAACCAGACTTCTTCATCAAACTGGATTTCATTCTCGACGATCTTCATCTCGAATTAGATGATCTCTGGACCGGTGGGTGCCACCTGTTGGTGCGCGTGAACAAAGGGCGGTGCTGCAAGCTTTAGCTTGCGCCGGGTCCAGGCAGAAAAATCGGCTGGTTTTGCGCCGCCATTGGACGCAACCTCCTGGGCACCTGTGGTGTTGATTACATATGCGGGGGCCGCAACGAATACCGCACCGATCAGAGCTGCGCGTCTGGTGAACATCTTTCGCTCCTCGTCGCGTCCGTGGGCTGCCCACAGACTGAACCGATCCCCAACTCCGTTCGATGTTTCCGGACAGCATCGCCATGGACAGGCGGCACAAAATGCTGTGTCGAAGACAGCACAGGTCATCTTTTCGCTGGACGATGCACTTGCCACCCAGGCGTCCCTTTTGACCATGGCAAACGACACACGCTTTCATCTGCTTTCGCGAGAAGGCGCGTGTTTCTGCGGGCGAGTTCAACATGAACCCAAGCGCGTTTGCCAACCGACTGCAGGATGGTGAAAGCCCGTTGCACCTCTGTCGCGAGATTAAGGGCCTGAAGAAGGGTGCCCGCCCTCTGCGGCACATGCCCGAACGTCTTTCCCTCGGCCGCCGCCCTCGCGGCAACCGTCATGGTCTGGCTGGGAACCAGGAATCAGTTCTGACCGTGACGCTGAACCCTGCGCTTTTATCATCGCGATCATCTGGTCATTGGGGCTTGCGTGGCCCCACCGGGGCCACGGTCCGCTTTTCAGCGGTGAAACGGGCTTTCGTCATGTCGTCTGCGCCCTCTCGGGGTTTGGCAGGGTCTACATAGATTGAGGGTCCTGCCGGGGGGGGGCAGGTCAGTCCACACTTCAGTTTGAGAAATATCTGCTTCGCCAGATCTGCTGCAAAACTATCGCGTCAGTCCTCGTCGGCGGCCATGTCCGCAAGAACCTTGCCCTTGCCCATCGCTCGCAGGATGATCGGCAGCAGCAGCGCGATCGCAGACAGCAGCAGCAGCCCGGCGGAAATCGGGCTTTGGACCAGTGTAGTCCAGTCGCCTTGGGCAATTGCCAGTGCGCGGCGCAGTTGCTGTTCGGCCATTGGCCCAAGGATCAGGCCGACCACCACGGGCGCAATCGGATAGCCGAACAGCCGCATCCCGAAGCCCATCAACCCGAACACCAACAGCATCGTCAATTCGACCGGCGACGGGTTTGCACCGATTGTGCCGAGCGTGGCGAACAGCAGAATGCCGGAATAAAGCCATGGGCGCGGGATGGTCAGCAGTTTGACCCACAGGCCGACCAGCGGCAGGTTCAGCACAAGCAGCATGCAGTTGGCGATCAACAGGCTGGCGATCAGGCCCCAGACCAGTTGCGGGGCCGTGATGAACAACAGCGGTCCCGGTTGCAGGCCGAACTGCTGAAACCCTGCCAGCATGATGGCGGCGGTGGCGGATGTGGGCAGGCCAAGGGTCAGCAGGGGAACGAGGGTGCCTGCGGCAGAGGCGTTGTTCGCAGCCTCTGGACCTGCGACGCCTTCGATGGCGCCGTGGCCGAATTCCTCGGGGTTCTTCGCAAAGTGTTTTTCCATCGAATAGGACAGAAAGGTGCCAATCTCGGCCCCACCCGCTGGCATCGCGCCGATGGGAAATCCCACGGCCGTTCCGCGCAGCCATGGCTTCCATGACCGTTTCCAGTCGTCGCGGCTCATCCAGACCGACCCTTTGACAGCCTCGATCACCTCGTCCTTCTTGATCCCTTGCGCGGCGACGAACAGCGCCTCGCCAAGCGCGAACATCGCGACGGCGAGGGTGGTCACCTCGATCCCGTCCAAAAGTTGCGGCACACCGAAGGACAGGCGGGCCTGGCCGGTCAGCTGGTCGATGCCGACACAGGCCAGAGCAAGGCCCACGAACAGCGCGGTAAGCCCCTTGAGCGTCGAATCGCCAAAAGCTGCGGACACTGTGACGAAGGCCAGCACCATCAGGCCGAAATATTCACGCGGGCCAAAGATCAGCGCCAGCTTGACAACGTAGGGCGCAAGGAAAGCCAGTGCCAGCGTGGCGATCAGACCGGCCACGAACGAACCGATGGCGGCGGTGGCAAGGGCAGGGCCACCGCGACCGGCGCGGGCCATCTTGTTGCCTTCCAGCGCGGTCACGATAGAGGCGGATTCTCCGGGCGTGTTCAGCAAGATCGACGTCGTCGAGCCGCCATACATGCCACCGTAGTAGATCCCCGCAAACATGATCAGCGATCCGGCGGGGTCGAGCCCATAGGTGACGGGCAGCAAAATCGCCACGGTCAACGCAGGGCCGATGCCTGGCAGCACGCCCACGGCTGTGCCCAGCACCACGCCGATCACCGCGTAAAGCAGGATCATCGGTTCAAGGGCGACCGTCAGGCCTTGCAGCAGGAAATCGAGCGTCGTCATCTGATCAGCCCCCGAAAATAAAGGTTTCAACGGGGCCGCCGGGCAAGTTCAACTTCAGCACGGCATCGAAAACACCATAAATCGCCAGCGCGAAGACCATTCCGATGGGCAGGGTCAGCAATGCGTTGCGTCTGCCGAAGCCAAAGGCGGTGCAGGTAAACAAAAGGCCCGAAGCCACCATGAATCCCGCGGGTTTCAGAAGTACGATCTGCAGGGCCAGCCCGCCAAGGATCCACAGCACCGGCACGATCTTGATCGGTTCCCGCGCGTATGGTGTGCTACGCATGCCATCAATGGCTGTCCAGATTGCCAGACCCACCAGCACCCAGCCGACCAGAAACGGCATTCCACCCGGACCGACCCCGGCATATCCGCCCCGGTCTGGAAACAGCCCACCCTCGCGGATCAAAAGCGCGCCAAGCGACCCCAGCAGCACCGCAATGATGAACGCCGCCCCATCAGGGCGGCGTCCGGTTTTGGAAAGTCGGGTCATTTCACCAGACCGATGTCCTTAAGGACGGCAGTCGTCGCGACGATTTCCTTGGCCAGTTGCGCGTCGAACGCGTCACCCGACAGATAGGTGTCGGCCCAGCCTTTGGTTTCCAGAACCGATTTCCAGCCTGCCGAGGTCGCGAGTTTTTCCACATCGGCGGTCACGGCGGCTTTCTGTTCGGCGGTCAGGCCTGGCGCTGCGGCAACCATGCGCCAGTTTTGAACATCGACGTCATAGCCCGATTCCATCAGCGTCGGCGCATCGGTGCCGGCCCAACGCTCGGCAGTCGAAACGGCGAGCAGGCGCATCGAGCCTGCCTGAACCTGCGGGAGAAATTCGCTGACGCCCGAGATGCCAGCGGTTACCTGGTTGCCAAGAATGGCCGCCAACGCTTCGCCACCGCCCGAGAAGGCGACGTAGTTGATCTTGGTGGGATCAATCCCGGCGGCCTTGGCGAGCAGGCCCACGGTGATATGGTCCACGCCACCGGCAGAACCGCCAGCCCAGGACACAGCGCCCGGATCGGCCTTCATCGCTTCAACCAACTCGCCGATGGTCTGCAGCGGCGACGCTGCGGGCACGGCAATGGCGACGGCTTCGCCAGTCAGGCGGGCGATCGGGGTCACATCGGCCAACGAAACCGGTGAGCCGTTGGTCAGAATCGCGCCGACCATCACATAGCCGCCCACGATCAGTTGCGAGGCATCCCCCGCGGCGCTGGACACGAACTGTGCAAGACCGACCGTGCCACCGGCGCCGGGGACGTTCTGGACCTGCACGTTGCCTGCAATGCCTTCGGATTGCATGACTTCCTGCATCGAACGCGCGGTGCTGTCCCAGCCGCCGCCGGGCGATGCCGGGGCCATGATCATGTAATCATTCGCGTAGGCCGGAAGCGCGATGACAGCCGCGAAGGCCACGCCGAGCATGGTGAATTTCATTCTGGTTTCCTCCCTGTGGCACGCATTTCGTGCCGTAATGGTAGAGGCGGCACCTCCTTGTGCCGACCCTCCTGAGCAGATCATCACACTAACCTGTCATCAACCTGACAAAACGGGGGAGGATTCTGTCGGGGGTCGTGTCCGCGTGCCCGTACCGATCTGGAAACCATCGTGTGGAGGGGTTCTCGGTTCATTGCCTAAAGGGCGGGACGCCGTTTGGGCAGAGGCTATCAGCAGGCTTGACGGTTGGAAATCAGGGCGCAGGCGCCTGAGGTGGCGTAGCCCTGATTTGGTTGAGATCAAATCATACAAGAAACAGGGCAAGAACGCGCGCAGGACTGAATTACCGCAACTGCAATGCCGCCCGCCACTTGCCGATCAGATTGCGTCGCTTGGCCTGATCCAGATAGGCCAGAACGCCCGGACTTACCGGCACAAGGCGCAACTGATCGCCAAGCACCGCTGACATCGCGGCCATGTTGCCATCGCCCACCACTTCAAGGCTGACGGCAGGCAGGCGCAGTCGGTCTGACAGCACGGACTGGCCGGAGCTGCTCATCAAAAACTGCAGGAACGCGGCTCCGGCTTGCGGCGAGCGGGCGGCGCGCGGCACCAGCGCCACGCGCGACACCACCACCGTGAAATCGCGCAACAGCACCAGCCCCAGATCGGGCCGCAGCCGCGCCTGATCTGCTGCATAGGACCCAAGAATGTTGTAGCCCAACGCCAGCCTCCCGTCGGCAACCCGGTCGATGATCTGGTGGCTGGTCGGATAGGTCTGCAGCCCCGCCGCCCCCATCGCGCGGACCAGCGACCAGATGTCGGGGAAATGCTCTTCATCCCTTGCCAAGAACAGATAGCCGACCGACGACCTCTCGATATCATAAGTGCCGATCCTGCCGGGATCGGCTGCCCCCGGCCCGTGCAGCCAGTCCAGCAGATCGAAACGCGATGCCGGCGGGCCGTCGGGGAAGGACGGTTTGTGATAGACGAGCACGCCGGGCTCCAACGTCATCGCATAGGCCATGTCGCGCCAGTTGGCCCAGCGGGGCCAAGTGGCACTTTCGGGCAGGCTGACCGGGCGGGCATAGCCGTCGTTCGCCAGTTTGACTTGCGCGTCCATGCCCGACGAAAACACGAAGTCCGCCGTTTGCCCGACTGTGTCCGTCTCTGCCATCACCCGGGCGGCGATCTCGCCTGCCAGCAGATCCTCGTAGATCACGGTGGTGCCGGGGTAAGCCGCCTGAAAAGCCGCGATCAGCGGCGCGGCTAGGGGCGCGTCCAGTGTCGAATAGATCGTCAGGCTTTCGGTTTCGGGGCCGAGGCTGGGGAAATCGAACCGAGCTGCCTGCACCGGGGCCGACAACTGCACCGTCAGGACAAGCGTCCACAGGGTCAACGACTGGCGGTGCGTCTGCATCATCGCGCCAGACTGCCAGAGGTGGCGGCGGTTCACAACGCGGGCGTGATCCCCTAGGCTGCTGCACAGCTTGTGCGCGGCTTATGCACGGATCAGGGGGGCGCAGATGCGGATACTGCTGGTCGAGGATGATCTGCCACTGGCCGAGGCGTTGACCGCGTTGCTGGCCGGATCAGGCTATGCGGTCGATTGTTTGCATGACGGTGCGTCGGCCGAGGCGCTGGTTCGGGCGGAAACCTTTGATCTGGTCATTCTGGACCTGAATCTGCCGCAGATGGACGGGCTGTCGGTGCTGCGCGCGATGCGGGACCGCACCAATCCGGCGGCCGTGATGATCCTGACCGCACGCGGGGCGCCCGAAGACCGGGTGCGGGGCCTGGACCTTGGGGCGGACGACTACATGATCAAACCCTTTGACGTCGGCGAATTCGAGGCGCGGGTGCGGTCGATCCTGCGCCGTCAGGCCGGGCTGAAATCCATGCGGGTGGTTCTGGGGGCCATGGAGCTGGAACTGACCGCGCGGCAGTTCAGCGTAAACGGCGTGCCGGTCGATCTGCCGCCGCGTGAACGCGCGCTGCTGGAATTGCTGTTCATGCGGGCGGGCAAGGTGGTGACCAAAGAGGCCATCGTGCAGTCGCTGACCTCGCTGGACGACATCCTGTCGGACAATGCGATCGAGCAATATATCTCGCGTCTGCGGCGCAGGATCGCGCCTTATGGGTTGGTTCTGCGCACCGCGCGGGGGATCGGGTATTACATCGAACGCGGGACGGCCCCAGCATGAGTGACTATTCCCTGCGCCGTCGGTTGCTGTTGTGGCTGTTCGCCGCGACCACCGTGCTGGGTGTGGTGGCGCTGGCCGATACCTGGACCGAGGCGCGGCGCACCGCTCAGGGCGTGTCGGACCGGGTGCTGGCTGGATCGGCGCTGGCAATTGCCGAGAGAGTGACGGTGGACGAAGGAGGCGGGTTGCAGGTAGACATCCCCTATTCCGCGCTGGAAATGCTGACCTCGACCGCGCAGGATCAGGTGTTTTACCGGGTGGATGGGCCGGATGGCTTTCTGACCGGATATCAGACCTTGGCGCCTTTGGTGTTGGACATTACTCCGCTGCGGTTCGCCGATGGGTTGGTGGTGGGCGTGCCGGTGCGGATCGCGACGCTGGACCGCGCGGTGTCGGACGGGCAGGCGTCCATCGGGTTTTCGGTAACGGTTGCGGAATCCACCCGCGCGCGTGATCAGTTGGCAAACGCGATTCTGTGGCGGACCGGGCTGCGGCTGTTGGCCTTGGCTTTGGTGGCGGCGGGGGTGGTATGGCTGGCGGTATCGGCCGCATTGCGCCCGCTGAACCGGTTGGGCGACGCGATTGCCCTGCGGTCGCCCGATGACCTGCGCCCCGTGCAGGGGGCGACCCCGCGCGAGGTGGCGGGGCTGGTCGAGGCGATAAACAGTTTCATGGCGCGGCTGGATCTGGCGGTGCAGGCGCTACGCAACTTTACCGGCAACGCAAGCCACCAGTTGCGCACGCCCTTGGCCACGGTGCGAACCCAACTGGCGATGGCGCAGCGCAGCAGCGATCCACAGGCGCTGCGCGACGCCACCGCCAAGGCCGATGCGGCCCTTGCCCGGGCGGAACGGGTGCTGGCGCAGTTGCTGGTGTTGGCGCGGGTCGACGCCGCGCGGCGCAACCAGAGTTTTCAGCCAACCGACATGGCGGCGCTTGCCCGCATCCTGACCGCAGAAATGGTGCCCGAGGCGCAGCGGCGTGGCATCGACCTTGGCTATGAAGGTCCGGGAGCGGCGCTGGCGCTGGCCGAACCGGTGCTGGCGCAGGAAATGCTGTCAAACCTGATCGACAACGCGATCCGTTATGCGGGGACGGGCGCGCAGGTGACGGTGCGGGTCACCCCTCTGCCTGACCGCTGTCGGCTGGAGGTCGAGGATAACGGGCCGGGCTTGTCGGCGGCACAGATCGCGGCGTTTCACGGGGTGGCGGGACCACGCGCTGGTCCTGCGGTGCCGTCTGCGGCGCAGGGCTTTGGTCTGGGCCAGGCCATCGTGCGCGAAATTGCCCACTTGCTGGAGGCCCGGATCGAGATTGCTGTGGCGTCCGGGGGCAGCGGGCTGCGGGTCATGATCGACTTGGTCCAGCCCGCGGGTGCGGGGCGGGCCGACGGTTAGCGCACGATCCGAGTGAGGCTTTGGAAAGTTGCGTGCGGCACTGAAAACACATCATTGCGGTGAAATTTCGGCGCTAATTGTCTGTCAAATCAGCAGACCAGGAAACGAGGCATCCGATGGATCACTTCGACGCCGTCCTGCTGGCACGCATCCAGTTTGCGTTCACCATCAGCTTCCACATCTTATTTCCTGCGTTTTCGATTGGGCTGGCAAGCTATATGGCGGTTCTGAACGCGTTGCACCTGTTCACCGGCAGACATGTCTATCTGGATCTGTTCAACTACTGGAAAAAAAATTTTTGCCGTGGCGTTTGGCATGGGCGTCGTATCGGGCATCGTGATGTCTTACCAGTTCGGCACCAACTGGGCGGTTTTTTCCGACAAGACCGGCCCGGTTTTGGGGCCGTTGATGGGTTATGAAGTGCTGTCGGCGTTTTTCCTTGAGGCGGGTTTTCTGGGCGTGCTGTTGTTTGGGCGCGATCGGGTCAGGCCAAAGCTGCATTTCTTTGCGGCAGTGATGGTGGCGGCAGGCACATTCATGTCGGCGTTCTGGATCCTGTCCGTGAACAGTTGGATGCAGATCCCGGCGGGCTACGGGATCTACGAGGTCGGCCAGTTCATCGTCAAAAACTGGTGGGCGGTGTTCTTCAACCCGTCGTTCCCGTATCGCCTTGGGCATATGCTGCTTTCCGCTTACCTGACAACGGCGCTGGTTGTGGGGGGCGTGGCAGGGCTGCATCTGTTGCGCGGCGTGCGCAATGACGGCACACGGGTGATGTTTTCGATGGCGATGTGGATGATGGCCATCGTGGCACTGATGCAGATCATGATGGGTGACGCACATGGTCAAAACACGCTGGAACATCAACCTGCAAAAATCATGGCGATGGAGGGGCATTAAGACAGCCACCCCGACGGCGCACCGCTGATCCTGTCCGGCATTCCGAACCCGGAAGAAAAGCGGATCGACTATGCGATCCAGATCCCCAAGCTGTCGTCGCTGATCCTGAAACCTGACCTGAACGCCCCAATGGCGGGTCTGGATACCATCGACGACGACAAGGAACCCCCGATCAGCATCGTGTTCTGCACCTTTCGGATGATGATCGCCATCGGCTTTGCGATGCTGGGACTGGTGCTGTTACTTGGACTTGGACTGTGGCGCCTTTGGGCACGGTTCAAAGCGCGGCTTTACGATGCGCCTATGTTGCGCCGCGCGGCCATTGTGATGGGGCCGTCGGGGTTTGTGGCGGTTCTGGCCGGCTGGATCACGACCGAAGTTAGGCGGCAGCCCTACACGGTGTACGGATTGCTGACGACGACCGAGTCTGCATCGCCGATTGATGCGGTGGCGGTTGCCACCGCACTGGTCGCGTTTATCGTGGTTTACTTCGCGCTCTTTGGGGCGGGGACCTTCTACATGCTTCGGCTGATGAACAAACCGCGGCATCTGTATGAACCCTGATCTTGACCCCGAGGAACCCATCCGCGCGGGCGATATCATGCCCGCGCCTTCGATGAACCCCAAGGGTGCACAACCAGCGGGCAGGAGGGCCAGAGCATGATCTTTGATTTACCAACGATCCGGGCCGGATTGGTGGCGTTTGCTGTGCTTGCCTATGTCGTGCTGGACGGCTTCGATCTTGGGGTGGGCATCCTGTTTCCGTTCCTGTCCGAAGAGGAAGAGCGCGATGAGATGATGAACTCGGTCGCTCCGGTCTGGGACGGCAACGAGACGTGGCTGGTATTGGGCGGTGCCGGGCTGTTTGCCGTGTTCCCGCTGGCTTATGCCGTGATCATGCCCGCACTTTACGCACCGATCATCGTGATGCTGCTGGGCCTGATCTTACGCGGTGTGTCGTTCGAGTTTCGCTGGAAGACCAAGCGTGGCAAGTTCCTGTGGGACTGCGGGTTCTTTGGCGGATCGACGCTGGCGGCGTTTGCCCAAGGGGTGGCGTTGGGTGCGCTGGTGCAGGGGATCGACGTCGAAGGCCGCGCCTATGCGGGCGGCTGGTGGGATTGGCTGACCCCTTTCATCCTGTTTACCGGGGTTGCGCTGGTGGTCGGCTATGCGCTTCTGGGGGCGACATGGTTGATCCTGAAAACCGAAGATCGGGTACAGCGGCGCGCCTTTGACGTGGCGTTTGTCGTGGCTTCATCGACGTTGGCGCTGATCGGCATCGTCAGCCTTTGGACGCCGCTTCTTAGGGTCAGAACTCATTCTGAGTTCATAGCCAGAACATCACGGTTGCGGCGAGAGCTACTGCGGAGAGGAAGACTTTTGGGCACCTGTCGTATCGGGTGGCAACCCGACGCCAGTCCTTCAATCTTCCAAACATGATCTCGATCCTGTTGCGGCGTTTGTAACGGCGCTTGTCGTATTTGATTGGCTTGCTACGAGACTTCCGACCCGGGATGCAGGGCTTTATCCCCTTGTCTTTCAAC
>Ga0209702_10008128_pt1 | contig 12402 bp, 6 predicted proteins | sample FRY01_FD_187210 | JGI IMG/M metagenome (GOLD analysis project Ga0209702, IMG submission 187210) | Freshwater microbial communities from Lake Fryxell liftoff mats and glacier meltwater in Antarctica - FRY-01 (SPAdes) (version 2) | ecosystem: Environmental > Aquatic > Freshwater > Ice > Glacier... | reverse complement strand
ACCTCAATTACGCCGACTTGGCCGCCCGCAATGCCCCCATTGGATCGGGTTCCATGGAATCAACCTGCAGTCAGTTTCAAGACCGATTGAAACGTCGCGGCCAGTTTTGGTCCCCAAGCGGTCTGGCCCATATGCTCGCAGTCGACGTCGCCTTCAAAAACGACACCCTCCACTTCTTTTGGAACTGATTTTGCAACTTTCGGAGATGCGCCCCCGTTTCAACGAGCGCCGCGTCCGATCAGAAAGCATTCTCCGGTGGGGGATTTGGAGCCGCAGATTGACATTGGCGGATCACTTCCTGAAGTTTGAAACAAAAACGGAGGAGTCCGTCAATTATTTTCGATAAATAAATCTGGAATCACCTTCCCGGCACCCGGCGGGCCGCGGGTTCTAAGGCTTGCCGTGCCCGCTGAAAAAACGCACGATGACCCGCGTTGAAACGAAATGACTTCCTTCTCTCCGGTCCCTCCGTGCCGCGCCGTCCCTGGCGTCGCTGGGCTTTTCGCGGGGCCGCCGCGCTGCTGCCGCTGGTGGCGGTGCTGGTCGTGGAGTTTGGGCTGCGCGCCGTGAAGGGGCGGCGGCCGACGGCGTTTCTGATTCCGTCGGCGGACGTGCCGGGCGCGCTCGCGGACAACTGGCGGTTCGCATGGCGCTATTTCCCCCGGGAGCTGGCCCGGGCCCCGCAGCCGTTGCTGGTCTCGCCGCAGCGGGAGCCGGGCGTCCGGCGCATCGTCATCCTTGGATCGTCCGCGGCCATGGGCGATCCGGAACCCGCTTTCGGCGTGGGACGGCAGGTGCAGGCGATGCTGGAGGCGACCGCGCCATCGGGCGCGCGGGTGGAGGTGGTCAATGCGGCCATGACGGCGGTCAATTCCAACGTCATCCGCGACGTTGCCCGCGACTTGGCGCGCCAGACCGAGGCCGACGCCTGGGTCATTCTCATGGGGAACAATGAGTTCAACGGCCCCTTCGGCCCCGGATCGGTTTTTGGCGCGCAGGCACCCCCGCTCGCGGTGGTGCGGGCCAGCTTGGCCTTCAAAAAGTCCGCGCTCGGCCAGTGGCTGGACGAGCAGAGTCGGAAAGCCGCCCCAGGCGCCCGCCCGGGCGGCCCGCCGGCATCCTGGCGCGGCATGGAGATGTTTCTCGAGCAGAAGCTGCCGCCCGATGATCCGCGCCTGCCGCGGGTGTACGACCATTTCCAGGCCAACCTGGAGGCAATGCTCGACGACGCGGAGGCGAGGGGCCTGCCGGTCGTGCTCTGCACGGTGCCGGTCAATCTGCGCGACTGTCCGCCCTTTGCCTCGGTGCACCGCGGCGGGCAGGAACCGCCGGGGTGGGCCCGGCTGTTCGAGTCTGGCAGCGCGGCCCTCGCGGCGGGGCGGGCCGAGGAGGCCCGGACCGCCCTGGAGCAGGCGGCCGCGCTTTCCCCCGACCATGCCGAAACCCGCTTTCGCCTGGCCCGGGCGCTGGACGGGACCGGCCCGACGGAGGCGGCGGCACGGGCGTTCGCCTCCGCGCGCGATTTGGACGCGCTCAAGTTCCGCTCTGACACCCGCCTCAATGAGCTGGTGCGCCAGGCGGCGGTCGCCCGCGCCGATCGCGCCCGCGGCCCGCTCAGCTTGGTCGACGCCGAGCACCTGCTGGCCGCATCCAGCCGCGGCGGCGTGCCCGGCCGCGAGTTTTTCCATGAGCACGTCCACTTCACCTTCGAGGGCACCTTCGCCCTCGCCCGGCCGGTGGCCGAAGCGTTGCGAGACCTCTGGAAGGAGCCGGCCGCCTCGCCATGGCCGGCATCTGCCGAAGTGGCGGCGCGCCTCGGCTGGACCGCCGATCACGAAGGGCGCGTGCTGGCCGGCATGCGCGCGCGGCTGCAAAAAGCCCCATTCAACCACCAGTCCAATCACGCCGCCCGCCAGGAGCAACTCGGCACGGCGATCAGGGCCCTGCGAGCCCGACTGGACGAGACCGCCCGCGCGGTCGACCTCGCCGCCGTGGAGGACACCCTGCGGGCCCACCCCGGCGACTGGCAGCTGCGCCAGCAGTGCGCCGCGCTGCTCGACTCGGCCGGCCGGACCGCGGAGGCCCTCGACCACTGGCGCCTCATCGCCCGCGAACGCCCGCACTACACCCACGATTTTCAGCTCGGCAGCCTGCTCAGCCGGATGAAGCACTACGAGGAGGCCGAGCGGTCACTGCGATCCGCGGTCGCCCGACGGCCGGATTACGCGCGCGCCTGGAACAGCCTGGGCATCGTGCGCTCGCGGCGGGAGGCGCTCGACGATGCCTGCACGCATTTCGCGCGGGCCTTGGCCCTCGATCCCGACCTCGCAGAAGCGCATTTCAATTGGGGCCTGGTCCTGCTCCGGCAGCAGAACACGGCGGACGCCGCCCGGGAGTTCGAAGCCGCCGCCGCCCGGGAACCGGACAACGCCGGCTATCGGTACCAGGCGGGCCACACGTGGCTGCAAAGAAACGAGCCGGCCCGGGTGGAATCCCACTATGCCGCGGTGGCCCGCCTCAGCCCGGAGGACAACGCGGCCCAACTCAATTACGCCGGATTGCTCCTCCGCCTGGGACGTCCGGCCGAGGCCATTTCCATCGTCGAAAAGGAACTCGCCCGCAACCCGGACGATGCCGTCGCCCGCCAGCTGTTCGAACGGGCGCGGGCGCGCTGACCCGCTGCCACGCCACCCACCCCAGGGGGGGGCTTGCTGATGAAAACTGAGAGCCATCCAAAAAGTCCTGGCAGAGCGCCGCCGAAAACGAATGCCTCGGATAAATTCATTGTTACGTCAATGCTTATGGGTCAACGCTATGAACCATCCCATGTCAGGCCGTTCGCCTGCATCCCTCTCCGTCCCCTCCACTCCACTGATTTCACTTTTTTGTCCGCCCTGCCAGGGGCCCCTCCCCTGCCCGCCTCAGAACCGGTGCTGCCGCTCCGAACTGCCGCTCGGTTGCTCCCACCAGCTTTCCGCCTCCAGGTCGTGGCGGCACAGAGGATCCTGACCGCGCCATCGCAGCAGCCAGCCGGTGGGCACGACGACCAGCACAAAAATCAGGCCCAGCAGCAGCCAGCAGCTGACCCGGCCGAGAAGAAAACCCGCGCGCAGCGTCCCCCGATACGCTAGCCGGGCCCACGTCCGGCTGGCCAAGGCGGCTGACATGAGCAGCGCGCCGGGCAGCGCCGCGGTCCCGCCCGGGAGCGACCACCACCCGCGCCCGTGGCCGTGCCAGGCAAGCACGGTGGCCAGCACCGCGAGGGCAGCGTTCGTTTTCAGCCAGTCACGGCGGTCTTCGTTGAGGCGCAGCTTCATCGCGGAAAAATCAGGCCCATTTAATCGAGCGCCAGCGGGCCGGTCACGACGGGTGCGCCGCCATCGGTTTGACGGCCGCGCTCAAGGAAAAAGTCGCCGATGACCAGAACGTCAAGCCGGGTTCGGAGAAAGCAGCGGAAGGCGTCGAGCGGGGAGCAGACGAGGGGTTCGCCGCGCCGGTTGAACGACGTGTTGACGAGGACCGGGCAGCCGCTGGCTTCATGCCACGCCTCCAGCAGGGCGCGGAACCGCGGCCCGGCCTCCGCGCCCACCGTCTGCACCCGGGCCGAGTGGTCCACATGCGTGATCGCGGGCAGGGTGGAACGCACGTCCTGAATGGAATCAAACCCGGACCGGGTCGTGTCCGCGGCAAGCCGGTGCTCGACCCGCACCCCGGCCGTGAAGAGCATGTAGGGCGACGTGGCCCCCGGCTCCATCTCGAAAAACTCCTGCGCCCGTTCCTCAAGGACCGCCGGAGCGAACGGTCGGAACCCCTCGCGAAACTTCACCTGCAGGTTGAGGCGCTGCTGCATGTCGGCCCGCCGGGGGTCGGCCAGAATTGAGCGGGCACCGAGCGCCCGCGGCCCGAATTCCATCCGCCCCTGCACCCAGCCGACCGTCTGCCCGGCGTGCAGCGCGCCGACCGTCCGGCCGATGACTACGCCGTCGTCCAACCGCTCGAAAACCGCCCTGGAGGCGGTCAGCGCGGCACCGATCTCGTCATTGGAAAACTCCGGCCCGAGCAGGGATCCGGCCATCGCGTCCGGGCTGCGCGGCACCCGCGGGGGCGCGCCGTCACGGCCATGCCAAGCCGCCAGGGCTGCTCCGAGGGCCCCGCCCGCGTCGCCCGCCGCTGGCTGCACCCAGATGCGCCGGAAGAGGCCGGCCCGGGCCAGTGCGCCGTTGGCCACGCAGTTCAGCGCCACGCCCCCGGCGAGGCAGAGATTCTCCTCCCCGGTGATGTCCCGCGCATGCCGGGCGAGGCGGAGGACGACCTCCTGGGTGATCTCCTGGATGGAGCGCGCGACATCGGCGTGCCGCTGGTCGAGCGCCCCCTCCGGTGCCCGCGGCGGGCCGCCCAGCAGCGCGGCCAGGGCGGGACGGGCGAGGTGCGCGTCGTTGAGCAGGTCGAAATAGTCCAGATTCAATCGCAGCGATCCATCCTCCCGCACTCTCACCACCTCGCGCCGCAGCGCCTCCGCATACCTCGGCTGCCCGAACGGCGCGAGGCCCATCAGTTTGTATTCGCCCGAATTGACCCGGAATCCGCACCAGGCGGTGAGCGCCGAATAGAGGAGCCCGAGAGAATGGGGAAAGCGCAGCTCCTTGATGAGCGCAACCCTTCCGTCCACGCCGCGCCCGATGGTGGTGGCCGCCCATTCGCCCACCCCGTCGAGCGTGAGCACGGCCGCGGAAGCGAACGGCGCAGGAAAAAAGGCGCTGGCCGCATGGGCCTCGTGGTGCGGGAAAAAGGCCCACGGCGTGGCGCGCGGCCAGTCGGGAAAATCAGCGAGGAGCGCCCCCCGCGGGTCCAACCTCTCGCCGAACCAGGCGGGAATCGCCCGTTCCCAGGCCCGGAATCCCCGCGGGGCCAGCGCCAGAAAGGTCTCCAGCGTCCGGGTGAATTTCAGCAGGGGCTTTTCATACCACGCGACCAGATCCACCTCCGCCGGGGTGATGCCCGCCTGCCGGAGGCAGTAGGCGATGGCCTGCGAGGGGAAGGCCGCGTCGTTTTTCAGGCGGCTGAACCGCTCCTCCTGGGCCGCCGCCACCACCTCCCCATCACGCACGAGCACCGCGGCGCTGTCATGATAAAACGCCGAGAGGCCGAGGATCGTGCGCATGGCCCGGAAACAGGTGAAAAATGGCACCGGAGCTGAAGGAGCTCCGCTACAGAAACGGATAGAGCAGCGGGGCCAGCGCCGAGGACGAGCCAAACACGATCAGCGCCCCGAGGACGAGCAGGACAAGACCGAGCGGCGCCAACCACCACTTTTTCTCGCGGCGGACAAAGAGGAGAAATTCCCGGCAGAGCGACCACATGGTGAAGGAAGGAGGCGAATCGACAAAAACGCCTCCGGATCGTGGGGACCCGGAGGCGCGGTAGGAAAACGCGGCTGACCGCTGCGTCAACTAGAGCTTCTGGACGCGGAAGAAGCTGGTGGACGCATCCGGCAGCAGCCCGGCCGGGGCGACCAGTCCGGTGATGGTTCCGTTGACCGTGGTCGTGCCGATGCTGCCCGACACGCTGGCGGCGGTGGGCACCACATTCCACCGCGCGGCTGTGCCGGTGGCTCCGGCTTGCAGTCCGTTGGTGTACTGCACGGCATAATTCGCCCCGGCCTCCGAGGTGAAGGTCACCGAGTACGCTCCGGTGGACGGATTGAAGCTGAAGGCGGTGATGGCAATGCTGCCGGTCGCCCGACCCACCAGCTGCAGGCCGTCACTGTCCGCATACGTGCTGCCCGCTCCCGTGGCGAGGAGCTGGTAGTTCAGACCGATGGCCCCGGCCGGAGCCTGCGAACCGAACACTTCCCACCAGGAACCGCCGCTCCCCTCGTACACCAGGGTGTTGATGGTGTAGGTGCCCGCCGCCAGGGTGACTTTGCCAATGGTGCGGCTGTTGCCCGTGCCGACCACCACCTGGAGTCGGTTATTGATCCCGCTGCCGGGAACCGCTTCCGTGATCAGCGCCTGCGCCGCATGATTGGTGAACACAATGCTGCTCCACTGAGGGGTGCCCGGTCCAGAAATGTCCATGTACCCGCCGTCATCGCCCTGGAAGCCAATGTTGTAATCACCAGGGACGGTGATGACCAGACTGCCGGCCGCCCGCATCGCGTAGTTGTTGTCGTCGATTCCGACCGTGTCGAGCGGCCATGGATTATCCGGCGTGTAGCTGCTGCCGCCGCCCGACTCAGGATCGGTGAAGTTGATCGAATCCCAGAGGCTCGACTTGGCCGCAGGAACCGTCTCATCCACCAGGGTGGCGTCGATCGCGGCATTGGCCGCGTCCAAGTCGTCGAACACGAATTCCGCCCGCCCGGTGCTCGAGCTTTCCACCGCCCACTGGCCGGACAGTCCCGGAACTGCCAGGGTGGCCAGCGGCGCGTTGTAACCGACCAGTCGCCACCCGTTCGGCGGCTCGACACCGTGCAGGAAGGCCCCTTGCGCGGCCGCCAGTTCATACCAGAAGCCGCCGGTGCCTTCCCAATGGATGTACTCCACGTCGTATTGACCGACGCCCAAGGCCACCACGGCGCGGGTGTTGGAATCACCGGTGCCGCCTTCGAAGAACAGTTCGTTGGGGTTTGAGGCCTCGAAGCGGCCCTGATCCTGGGCGGGGTCTCCATTGGAGGCTTGTTTGAACGATGGGTTGGGCACTCCATTCACGCCTTTGAGGCGGAGCAGGAAGCCATCGTCGCCGCGCGCCCAGAACGTGTAGTCGGAAGCGGTGGTGATGTTGAGCCGGCCCTTGGCCACCGTGACGACCCGGTCAAGAGTGCCGTTGCCGCCGGCATCGCCGGTCGGGATGGCGTCGTCGTCGCCAATGGTGCCGTTGCTGCCGCCATCGCTCGCATTTAAAACCGGGCGCGACACATCGTTGGTCAGACCATCCGCATCCCCGGGGGAACGAAAGGTGTTGCGAAGGAATTCGCTGGTCTGCGCCAGATTGTCTACCGAGCCCGCCTGCAGATACGTCCGGAGGCCCCAGTTGCCAGCGGTGCCGTCGGGTCCGGGGACCTCGGTCAGCCAACGCGGGGTGTAAGAAGGCAGGGAAGGAGCGGCCGGATTGCCGACCAGAGCCCAGGTGTTGGTGTCGCGGTCGCGCTGGAAGTCGCCCGGTGCCCATGCCACTTCCCAGAAGGCACCGACGCCGCCCTCAAAGGAGACAAAGAGCACGTCATAGGTGCCGGCTGCGGTGAAATCATAAACCGCATGGCCGTTGGCGTCACCGGTGTAACCGGCGAAGGCGGCCGTCTGCGCGTCGCCGACGTCGATCTCGTTGCCGCCGCCGTAAATTTTGACGAATTTGCTCGTGTTGCCGACCGGTCCGCCGGAGATCCGCAGGCCGTAGCCGTCGTCGCTGTGGACGGCGAAGGTATACTGGCCGGGTGCCGGCACGGTGACCTGGGTTTTGCCGACCACCACGACGTTGTTGTCATCCGCTTCGGTGTCGCCGATGAACGGGAAGTCGTTGTTGAAGTTGCCCCGGCCGCCTGGGCTCTGGGGATCGGAATGGTTAAGGACCGGCACTCCGGTGGCCTCGATCACGCCAGGATCCGAAGGACCGAGGTTTTGGATCAACTCGACGATCGGGCCCAGGCCCGCCCCGGGCAACGCCGCCGGGGAGTACCACTCGCGGATGCCCCAGGAACCAACGGCTCCCGATGGACCGGCGACGGTTGGAGGGAAGTAGGGGGCGCGGACGCTGCCGCTCCCCACGATCGCGGCTCCATTGTTGTCCTTGCCTGTCACCGTGAAGGTGTGGGTGGAGCCGGGCGATGGAGCCGTCGGCGGCACGTACGTGATCGTCGTGATCGCGCCGATTTTGGACACGTTCGAAGGAGCCAGGGTGATGGCGGCCCCGTCAATCTCCAGCGCGATCGCGTTGGCACCGGTGGTGGTCGCCTGGAAAAGGCTCTGCGGATCACCGGGATTGACTGCGACAAAATCAGTGACCTGCAGGGCGTAGCCGTTGTTAGTCAAGACTGATCCCGTCAGAGTCGCCTTGGGCGACGGCACGGTGACGAGCGACAGGTTGTCGAAATGATGCTTCTGCCAGGAGCCGCCGGTGCGCGCTGCGAAGACGATGCGACCAGGGGACGGAGTCCAGCCGGTCGGGATGTTGTCGACCAGCACGGTGTTTTTCCACGTGATAGTGAGGGTCGCGTCGCTTTTCAGCTCCACCTTGAAGGGAGCCCATCCGGCGCTCCCGACCGGGCCGGTCTGGCCCGATGTGGGATCATCGATCGCACCATTGACCGTCGGCAGAGGCACATCATCCATGATCAGGCCGCCGTCCAGCTTCACGCTGATGCCGACCACGTCGCCATTGCTGCTGTTCCAGGTGTCAAAACCAATGGCCAAGCCGGTTTTTGAGCCTTCTTCGGGAAGACCGTTCGCATCCGCTCCGGTGAACGGGGCCAGCGGGAAAGGGCCTCCCGAAATGACTTCGCCCGCCGCCGGAGGAGCGGAAAATCCATTCCCCCGGGTCAGGAGTTCATCCCCCGGCCGCACGAAGTTGATGCTGAATCCGTCGGCCGGCGGCGTGGTGCCGTCGCCGAGGCGGCTGTCCACTTCGAAGGTGAAGGCCTCAATGGAGAATCCCGGCTCGAAATCCGGGAAAACCACGGTGGCATTGGCGCTGCCGACCGCGTCGGTCAGCTTGAAGTAGCCGCCGGGATTACCACCCGAGGCCACGACTCCGGGCGCGCCCGCTCCCTGGGAGCCGACACCGAAGGAGTAGATCGTCAACCCGGCGGTGGAGCCGGCGTCGAAGTTGTTGGTGTAGGTGCCGGCGTGGAGCAATCCTCCAACGCCCCCGGCATAAAACGCGGCCGCCAGCAGCGCTCTTCGGATGAATGGGTGTATGTTCATGGGGGTTTTTGGGGGTGACCGTCCCACAAACCCCACGTTACGAGCAGCTTATCAGCCCTCCCGGAAGGAAAGAGGCCGAATCCGCGATGCAAGGGGGTTTGCAGATGTGGCTCGAAAGGATTCCGAACCTCCCTAAGGTGACCAAATCCCCCCCTCTTCGTCAAATTTTTCGTTCAGAATTCGTGCAATCTATTTTTCGGCACCCGGACCCTCCGCCGCAGGCGCTCATCGTCCGGGCGGCTCCAAACCTCACGAGGAAAGCCCCCGCCGGCCGGTGCGCCTTGATCCCTGCGGGCGGCACCGCTCCTGACTAAAACAAAACCCGGACCAGCCGAAGCCAGCCCGGGTTTCATCCTCCTGCGGAGACAGCACGCTGATCGCCTATTGTTCGATCACGCGGTAGTACTCAACCGTGGCCGCCCCGCGGGGCAGGGTGAAGACGGCGTTGTCTCCGACCATCGTCGGGGTCGTGGTTTGCACGTTCCACACTTTCAGGTCCGGGCTCAGGGCGACCTTGACGGTGGCCGCTGGGCTGGATGGTTTGTAGGTGATCACGACCGTGGCACCGTTGACCTCGAAGGAGCCGATCGACCCGCCCGCCCCCGCGGCCAGGCCGGTTGGATCGTCGGTCAGGGCGAGTCCGCCGGCCGGAATGGTGATCGTGCCCGCCCCGTTCTTGGCCAGCAGAGGAAGGACCGGCGACCCCGCTTCAGCGGCCCGGACCGAGAGGTAGGCTCCCCCGCCCCGCTCGAACATTCCCGCTTCGATGTCGTAGGTGCCCTGGGCCAGCTGAACCACTGACTGGGTGTTGCTGTCGGCGGTCAGGCAGTCGCACGTGACCTGGTCTCCGGCACCCTCGAGGATGCTGAGGCCGGTGGCATTGACCAGGATTTCCGTGAACGTCTGCCCACTGATTTTGACGTAGGCCCCATCATCGCTGTTGAACCCGATGACGTAGGACCCGGTCTTGGGCACGACCAATTTGGCCGTGGCCCGGAGCGCAAAATCGTCGTCATCGGCGGGGGTGTTTTTCGGGAACGGCAGGGTGCCGACGTTGGTGTTGGGGTCGCCGACATTCATCACGTCGTAGGTGACCGGATCACCGGCCGAGGCGGCCAGGTCCGCGAGGCCACCCTCCCAATTGATGATCTGATCGCCACCGGGATCGGAGGACACGACCGACCACCCGGACGCATCCACGCCCAGACCGGCGTAGGATTCCGCCGACGTGAGTTCGCCGACCAAGTTCCAGGTGAAGGTGTCCGCGTCATTCAAGAAGGCTCCTTTCGCGACATACAGCTCGCCATGGTCGCCGCCGCCCCGCTCCCACCAGAAGAACTCGATCCGATAGATGCCCGTTTTCAGGTAGTACACACCCCGGGTGTTGCTGTCGCCGGTGTTGGCCGGATGGACCACCGCTTCGGGATCCCCCGCGTCGAGCTCGCCCGCACCACTCTCGGAAATGGCGGTGGCCCCGCGGATGCGCATCGCAAAACCATCGTCCGAATGCACGCCGAAGGTGTATTCGCCTTCCTCGGTGACCCGAAGATGCCCGACGGAGAACATGACAAAGTCATCGACGCAGCAACCCTGCTCGACCGCTTCATCGGCATAGGGAAGTGGATCCCCGAAAATCCCGCCGGTCCCGTGGTTGAGCACCTCGCTGGTGGCGTCCACGTACATGCCGCCGAACTCAGGCGTCTCGGCCGCCTGGATGGCCGCCAGGACCGACGGGATCGAATCGAAGGTCCCAGCCCCGAAGATGTAGCGGGTCGCCCACAGTCCCTCGACGGGAGCCGGCCCCGGGAGGTCGCCTTCCGGAAACCAGGGGGTCGGCTGGATTAATTCCCCGGTGAAATTCAGGGGATTGCCGAAGTTGTCCTTGCCCGTGATCTCATACGGATGCGTCGAACCAAAGGCAAAACGGGGGGATGGCGCATGGGTGAAGTTGGTGACGGCTCCCACCTTGCTCATAGTCGTGGCGACGACCGCTCCGTCAATTTTCACCACCACGCTGGACCCATCAAGGGTGGTGTCGCTGCCGTCGGTGATGTCGAAGCGCACGCTGTCGCGCCCGACCTTGCGGCTGGTCAGCCGGGGTTTGCCAAGTCCGCCGATGTCTCCGAAGTACTCGATCTCGTTCAGCTGATGGAGCAGGCCCGCGGTGTCGCTGACTTGAAACCGGATGTATTGATAAGGCGGTGCCGGGGCTGGCAGGGTGATCTTCGCCACCTGATTGATCTCCGTCCAGATCGAGGTGGGGCTGTCCTGCACGAAGATCGGGGTGTAGGTGACCCCGTCGTTCGATCCGGCAATCTGCCAGCGGAGCGGCTCGCGGTCCCGGGCGTCATTGCCGGAGGTGATGGTGAAGTATTTCAGGACCACCGGAGACCTGAACTTAACGTCCACGTTGAAGGGGTTCGCGGGGGTTGGATCGTCACAGCACCACTTGTCGGCACCGCCGCCTACTTTGTTATCGAAGATGTTGAAGGCAAGCTCGGCTCCTTCGAAGCCCGGCTTGTTGTTTGAGGTGATCGATTCCCAATCCCAGGAGGGATCGTTCGGACCCGCGGCTTCATTGCCGTTGTTGTCCGGATCGGTCAGGTCCCCGCCGAGCAGCGCGCCGGTGCCGGTGCCGATCAGCTCAATTTTCGGCGCGCCGAGGCCGAATTCCCCGAAATATTCGATTTCCCCCAGCTGGTGCAGGGGGTCGGCCGTTCGGGTGGACTCATATCGGATGAAGGTGTAGGGCTTGGCGGGGGCATCCAGAGTGTATTTGTTGACCTGGTGACGCGCCTCCCATTGGGAGATGTCATCGTCGTGCACAAAGATCGGCTCGAAGGTGACGCCGTCGTTGGACCCCTGAATCGACCATGTCAGCGGGTCCCGGGCCGGGGTGTCGTTGGCCGAACTGACCGTGAAATGAGTCAGCCGCACCGGCTCGAAGAATTCGACCGTGATGAACTTGGGGTCCTCCTCGGTGGCGTCGTCGCAGCACCACTTGCCGTTGCCCGGCGACAGCACGTTGTCGAAGACATTGAAGGAGAACTCGCCGCCCTCGAATCCGGGTTCGTTGTTCGAATCAATGGTTTTCCAGTTCCAGCTTGGGTCCCCCGGCCCGGCCGCCTCATCCCCGTCGTTTTCCGGATCGGTCAGGTCCCCCCCCAGGAGCGCCCCGGTTTCAGTCCCGAGCACCTCCATGCTGGCCCCGCCTCCCAGGCTCGCCTGAGCCATCACCCTGCCCGCCGGAAGGAACGCGCAGGCCAGACCGAGGGCCGCGCCCATTCGTAACAGCGTCCCACTCCTCCTGGTCAATAAATGCCTCCACCTCTCGGAGGTCGTCCAATGGATGCTTAATTCTACTTTGTTGAACCCTCCTTAACTTCAAGAGGCGGAGATGGTGAATTTTGAGACAGATCATTACGTCGTCGGGCGGAGTCGATGGATGACTGTCTTTTGTGGTGGCGCCTGGCGATCTGTTCGA
>Ga0209702_10008126_pt1 | contig 12404 bp, 8 predicted proteins | sample FRY01_FD_187210 | JGI IMG/M metagenome (GOLD analysis project Ga0209702, IMG submission 187210) | Freshwater microbial communities from Lake Fryxell liftoff mats and glacier meltwater in Antarctica - FRY-01 (SPAdes) (version 2) | ecosystem: Environmental > Aquatic > Freshwater > Ice > Glacier... | reverse complement strand
CAGTAGAAGTGGTTGTACTTGCAATTGCCGACTGAAATGGGATACTACTTCCAATAATCCCTCCTGCAATAGGCGCAGCAGACAAAAGTTTAATAATTTCTCTACGTTTCATATTATTTTTTATTAAATTAATTTATAATTAACATATTTAAAATCTGGATTATTAAATCTCTGCTTTGAATAGAAAAATCAAGTACAACAATTGTATAACCAGTTTTTGATTGGCCAAACAAGCCAGATTCTATTTCATATTTCTATTGATCCATTCTCTCTTTTGCCGGAATATAAATAACTGCAAAGGATGTAAGGCCGAACCCTCGTCCAAGGCCTTTAGGTCTCAAGGCATCTGGAGGAGAGCCATTCAAACCAACATACAAGCGAGACCCATCTTTGCTAATCTTTACTCCATAAGTTCCTCCAGGAGCATAATTGAACGCTTTGGTCATCGGTTCTGACAAAAATGCTAAGACCTTCTGTATACCAGTAGCTACATTGTATTGAATAACTGGGGTTCCTGAAAATCCTGCAGAACCATGTGCTCCAGGAAGATAGTACACATATTTTTCATCCGGTGAAAGATCACAAACTGTAATGTATTCCCCCTTTACAAGAAAATTACTTCCTAATATTGACAGCTCATCTCTGACAGGTAAATATCTAAATAATTCACCTGCCATAGTTGTACCATAAATATACCCAGCTTTTGATTCATGCGTTGAGGAGCGAAGTCCAGCACTTTTGAAATACGTTTTTGAAGGAGTTATCATATTAGTATTCGGGGCATATTTCCATAGTGTGGCATAAGCAGTCACTTTTTTACCACCAGGGGGCATAGTTGAAGGGAGCATAGAAGTTATTTCATCATTCTTTCCATCTGGAATAGCCTGATCTTTCAAACGTATTTCTGTATGAGCAGAAATCTCTCTCCCATTGAAATAAACATTACCTTTTGTATCCATCATTAAATTACGATCATTACCAATAGAACCTGGATCACTTTGGAATATCCACTTCTTCGTGTTCATATCAAAAGCCCCAAACGCAAAACCATTAGGTGAACCCTCTATTGCACAATAGAGAATATTACGTTTGGCATCGTACTTGGTTGTTGCGGTAACCCTAGCCGGTGGAAAATCTGCAAATATTATTGTCTTGCCAGTTTTAGGATCATATTGAAAAAGTTTACCTCCTGCTATTTTAGCATTCCACTTTTTCAGCATATCTTCACTACCTGCTTTTCCCCCATCATCAAGGGTTCCGGTAAAATATATCTTCCTGTCCCTTCCTTCTATTATATGAGCATGTACTTTAGAAAAACGTACATCCTCAGGGCCAGCACCAGTAAGTTTATTAATATCTGCAATTTTTTTTAAGATTTTAGTAGAAGGATCCCAACTGTAGATATAGCTTTCTCCACGATCTGTTTTCCAGTGGTTACCGATACCAGAATAAACTATCCCATCGCTGGCAACACAAATATCACCCCAAGAAGACCAGCCTGTTCTATTTAGGGCGGCATTCGGTAATTGATCATGATATGCTAATTCAATAGTTGGAACTATTTTGGCAAAACTTAGTTTTGCATTAGAAGTCGAATCTAGAATACGCTGAACTGCTAAAGGTACTTTCAACAGATTATCAGAATTAATCTTTACAACGCCATTCTGGTTGGCCCCCGGAAGATCAGGAGGCCATACTTCTTGACCCTTAATATCAAAGGAATAGAGTTGTACTAAGATAAGAAACAACAAACTAAGAGATAATTTTCTGTGAACCATTGCCTAATATTTATAAATCATAAAAAAACAAACATCGATTATTGTATGTAATAGATCTGAAAATGCAATTATTATTTTTTTAAATTCAATTAATGAAAGCTGGGAATTTATTATTCTTGGCTTATGCAATACGATTTAGATTATAAACAATACGACCATCTTTAATAGTCATTTCACGCTTCGGCTTATTGGTTCCATTCAATCTATTATATGCGATTCCCTGAAAACCGAAATCATCCCTCCTCAAACCAAATATTGTTACATCGGCAATGGCGACATCGAAAAGATATCCAAAGTATTCATACTTATTAACTTTAGTCGACTCCCAAATGCTACGGAAAATCACTGGAAATATATCAATGGCAAGATGAATAAATAAAACATTCAACTTATATATAATATAACCATTTATACTATTTGTATGCAGATCGGTTCCCGTAAGATTTGGAAACAAGTCAGCTTTAATAGCAGGTTCTACTGAATTAAGTTAAAACTTGCATTATCAAGAACTGTATAATAAATTTAAAATTTATTATCTTCGTCCAGCAGGGGTACTAGCAATAGCATTCAAGTCGTACACAACTTTACCTTCACGAATGGTCATTTCACATTCAAACCTCCGTTTCCCTTCTTGTTTATTCCCAGCAATATCTTTAAAACCAAAGTTACCCTTACGAATTCTTAATACTGCAATATCTGCCTCAGAACCCACAGAGAGGTTACCGAGTTCTTCACGATTAATAGCCTTAGCGGGCTCCCAAGTACTTCGGGATATTACCCCAGGGATATCCATTTCCAATGCAAGAAATGTGGATAAAACATTTAATTGATCTTTCATAGCTCCATTCATACTTCCACCATGAAGATCGGTACCCATTGTATTTGGATAAAACCCTGCTTTTATAGAAGAAATAGCCTGATTGAAATTAAAACTCCCTCCCCCAAAACCGACATCAAAAATTATTCCCTTTTCTTGTGCAGGAAGTACAAATGACTTTAACTGTTTAGTTTTTAAATCAACAATCGACTCTTTTCCAGATAATTCTCTAAATACATGAGTATAAATATCACCTGGCCTTAAGTATTTAAAGAACAGTTCCTCTAGTGAGAGATTTCCACCAAAATCAATAATAACAGGTAAATTAGTCTGCTTGCCTGCTTCCATAATTCTTTCAACAGGAGTCCAGTCCAATTTTCTAAAGTGAGCTAACTTAAAGCCTACTATATAATTTTTATAGGCCAAAGCAGTTTCAGCAGCCTTTTTAGAATCCATATCACTTATATCCTGTTCATAAGCACCACCTCTCATTCCTTCACCAACTATATTTAGAAATGATAACACTCTAGTTTTTGACAGATCGATAATGTTTCTCTTAAAATCAGGAAATGACTTCCAGCCTGCTCCACCTGCATCAACAATGGTTGTTACACCTGCACGAAACGTAAATCCATCTGGTGCCACAGCAACGTTACCATTACTCAAATAATGATTCGGTTCTGTACCTGCAAAAACATGACCGTGAAGGTCAATTAACCCTGGAGTAACATACATTCCCTTTGCATCCACAATCTGGGAAGCAAGCATTGGATTAATATTTTTGGCTACTGCGGCAATCTTTCCGTTCTGGATTGCCACATCCATAATTTCATTAATATTGTTCTTGGCATCTATTACATGCCCGCCTTTGATTAGGATGCTGTAAGCTTTAGTTTGAGCTTGAACAAATGCAGTAACCAGGATCAATCCTGAAATAAACATTATTAATATTTTTTTCATCTTTTTATTTTTTTGTTTTTTGTTTTTTAATGGTGATGAAACAATCATGATTTAATAATCATATCCCAGCGGGCGTTAGCAAAATCATGAAGGTTTCAGAATATGTTTTTTTAATATAAAATCAGAACTACTACAAGCCTATTAATATAATGGAAGTGTACAAAAACCTAGGATCATAAATAAACAACTGAAAGGTTTCTATTCTAAAGTTCTCTTATATTAATTACACTAACCTTTAGAATTACCGCTTCCAAAATATTATATAATCTTATGTGTTATCAACATTCAATTAAGAGGAGATATATAATCTCCTCTTAATTGAATAACATTAGTTACTTTGGCCTTTACCTGGTCCTACATCCCACCACATTCTGCCCTGTAACAAATCAATGTTCTCTTCAGAAAAGTTCTGTCTTTTAATAGCAGCGTAGTAATTATCCGGATTCACATTACGCTCAACAGTAGGTAAAGAAAATCTTCGATACATATTCCCTCCTGTCACATTACCAGGATAAGGAACCTTTACACCTCCAACAGTCCAGTTTGCATAATTGAAAACAGGATATTTGGTTCGACGCCAGTTAGAAAATGCTTCATAATCATCACCAAATAAAGACACCCATAGCTGAGTGGAAATCTGTTCTAACTGTTGTGCAAATGTACCTGCTGTTAAATAAGGATTTGCAGCGAGGTAAGAATTTATCTGTGCAGTTGTAATCACACCAGAATGCGGGGCAACACTTGGCCATAAAGCCCATTGAGCCATAGCAACCCGAACACCATTTTCATAAGCTGTTTTTGCAGTAGTTCCAACATTCCAACCTCTTAAAGCACCCTCAGCTAAAAGCAAATAAGCTTCAGCCGGCCCCATAGTAATAATAGGCGAACCCCTATCTAAATAAAGTAGAGATGGTTCTGAATAGGTATCGAAATCATATCTAAATTTACTGATTTCTTTTTAATCGTTGTTCTTTTTTTAATTTTCAATCTGCCAGTGATCCTTTCCCTAATAACACTCTTATCTGGAAACGGGCTTATAATTGATTTTCAAATTACTCATTGCTCCCCGGTTTCCGAGTGTATCTATACTCCGCATCTCAAGTTTATTAAAACCCGGAGCCAACTTCCATTGATAATTTGAACCGGGTATCAGTATTCGTTGCCCGTTCGCAATCAGCTCGTAATATTTAAATCCGGGGCTATCTGTTGCCATATTGATTTTGAGGGTATTCTCTAGGGATAGCTCTGAACTAAAATCGACTGTAAACAAAGTACCATACATATCTGAGTTACGTCGGACAAAATAGCGATGCTCTGGCGTTTCAGGTGTTTGTGAATCGGTCCAGGCATAATAGCCATCCCAACCCCAATGGGTTCTTCCATGCGTAACCGGTAAAGGAGATTTCTGACTTAGCCAATTGCTACGTGGTAGCCAACGGACTTCTGCGGTATTATAAAATCCGTAACCACCGGAATATCCTGAATTAGCTTTATTTAAGGTTACTTTCCACCAAACATATTCCTGATTAATTTTGCCTGAAAAGGCTTTCCCTCCTGCCTCCATTGCAATTGGAAGATTATTTGGATCAATTCGGTTTGCACGTCGATCTCTATCTTCAAATGACCATTTGTCTCTATCTATAACTTCTCCTCCAGGATAATAAGTCTTCAAAAATAAATCATGCAATTCCAGAATATTTAATGGAATTCCAGTTTTTTTGTCGTAAAACATGGTGTCAAAATTCGGATCTGCCATGATCCATTTCCCATAGTCGCGCGACCAAACTTCGACCAGTTCATGACCTCCCCAAATTGCATAATTAGTATTTACAATCCTGGCAGGAATACCAAAGCTCTGACAAGCCTGAGCAAAAACAATAGCATAATGAAGGCAATTTCCCCCCTTTTTAGACAAATTTCCTACTCCAGTAGAACCAGAGAGTATTTTACTGGCATCCCAGCTTAGCAAATCTTCAAATTCCGAATTTGGTAGAAACCAATCCCAATTTCCGGCTGCCCATGCCCTTAGTCGTTTAATCTTGTCCCATTCAGTTTTTGCTCCCTCAACTACTTGGTCAAGTTTAAATTGCCTCCTGAATTCCTGAAGTTCGGGCAATGCGGGGTTCTCATGAACAAAATCAAATGAAGAACGGATAAGGTGGTAATTCTTTACTTCAGATATGAAGATACTCCCTGTTAATGAAGTTGTTCGCCATTTACTTTTTAAATCAAGTCCCAGAATTTTTGGTGTACTGCTTCCTGTGCCGGGCTCAATATTATATTCTATTTGAACGAAACGATGGTTCCTTTCTGTAGGCAATGTTGAACTATCAAAATTCCGCCATTCAGTCCATTCTCCAGCTTCAGGCAGATGAGTATTTCCACTTCTTATACGTGTTTGCAATTTTGAACCCTCCGTATTTGTGATTTGAGGTTTGATCTCTGAAGATTCCAAAATTACAGGAAAATACATCACTCCTCCGGAAGCTTTATCTGCAAGATTAATTACCGGAGTTTGCAGCCAGCCTTTCTTGGCATAGGATTGAATCTTTAAACGAATTGGATATTCTGCTAAATTTGATGAACTACCTGCATACTTCCAAGTTTTGCCATTATCATCACTACGTTCACTATTACCTGTAAATGAGGTAGGCTGCCCGATGATATTTCGGATAATGGAACTCAAAGCCATTGGAATCCTGAATTTTTCATTCTGATTGTGCACCCTAACCTCTATCAGGTTTCTACCCTTTTTTAAATAGGATACCGGAACAGGAACAGAAGTCCAGAAATGCTTTAGTTCATAAACAATAGGCTTATTCCCATTTACTTTAAACTCAAGTTTTCCTCCACTCATTGGTTCTGCCGGAACCAATGGATAAATGAGCATACTTATCCATGCATTCTTAGAAGGCATTACCGGTAATTCAAGGAATTTCCTGATGACTTGGCCTTTTGAAAGGGTATCCCATGCCTCTGAACGTATAGAACCTAAGCTAATCGCATCATTTTCAATCAGAAGATTATCTTCAATCACAATTGCATTACCCTCAAGTTTTAGATTCTGAGAAATAGATTGTGCCCATAATTCTGCCGCAGTCCAAGTTTCAACCTTAGATTTTAGGGTATCAGCTTTCAATTCTGTTCCCGGATTAACCCTGCTCAGGAATGAATTAAAAGATCTCTTTTCTAAACGACCCTTATGATCTGCTGAAAAACTATCCACGATTCCAGCCAGGGATGCTATAAAAATTAAGATAATTCTGAACATAGGTTTTGTTGCCATATTTTAAGCGAACAGAAATTAACTGAATATCAAATTTTTAATTTTTAGTAAACAAAAAATACCGAGCCTTCACCATTAAAGATGAAGATCCGGAATATTTGAATTGAAGGAAAGCAGCTTTCTGTTAAACAGAAATAAGATTCCTTACTTGTTTATTTTCAATGGAATTGTTCCAGCCGGCAATTTAACAGTCACCATTTTAGTTCCTTCGTCAAAGGTCCAGTCATTATTCGTCTGTCCGCTTACCTGAACAGAAGATGGTTTTCCGGAAACTGAAACCTTAAGTGTGCAACCTTTTGCTGATTTAATTTCAGCATCAATACCCGAAGAAACAAGAGCCATTGTACCTCTTGTACCAACATCTGCACTTAAAGACAATCCGTTACCCGAGATTGAACTTCCTTCGTAGTAAATTTTCTGAAGTGTCCCTGATTTGTCATAGCTGGCAGTAAATCGCTTCGCATTAGTAGTAAAACCTCCGGCTACCCCATTTTCCGTCCCGATTCTGAAGAAACCCAGGTCTGAACCATTATTATGTACCATTTTAGCACCGATCCATCCCGGAGCTTCCAATTTTGTGGTTACCGGCGCAGATCCTGAACTGCCTGAACCAGATTTAGACTCCGGTAAAATTACTGCAAGGAAATTAACCTGATTAAGATCAGGCTTACTGGCAAGATCAAGGAATGATTCATAGAACACCTTCCCAACACCTTTATCATAGATTTTTGAGGCATCAATCTCCGGACTAACGACATCCATGGTTAATTTTGCATTAGGACGATCAATGACCATACGACCCTTATCATAAGTGATCGCAGTTTGATTATTCTCTCCCGGAGGGGCATGAAACAACCAATCGTAAACATGTCCTTTTGGTGATTTACTTTTCACTTCATCAAACAAGAAAATAGGACCTGTTTTGGTATAAAGTAATGTACGCGAGTACTTTTCAAGTTTATCTTTATAAACAGAACTCAGTTCACTTTCCATTCCATCAGCATCTTTCCCGTTGAATAAATGCAATACTTTTGGCCAGTCGCGCAAAGCTTTAATACCATTATCGTAATGAGCAGGTGCCTGACTTTCAGGATCGTGATCAACAAGCATTACGTTATGTGCATTCGCCTGTACATGATAACTCAAATACTCAAGATTCGCATAATAGCCCAATGGCCCATAAGCAGGATCAGTCAGCAGTGTTTCACCATTTTTCATAATCTGGAAACTTCCCTGATCATAATGATAATGGTTTGAGTTAGGACCAACTCTGGTACTGAGTACCATTGATGCATCATCCCAACCGGAACGCATAACCATACCCTGAGCTGCAAAGAACTTGGAAGGAGGTAATGTTTCTCTTGAAACTGGAGTAATATCATCTCTAAACCATAAATAACTTAGATACCCGCCTTTACCTGCCTCCCAAAAAGGCTTGACATAGTTGTATAAATATGGATTTTTTGTCTTGTTTACCAACCACCAGGAATGAATCTGTCCACCAATATCAACTTTTGATCCTTTTGCACCACCACCATCACCATAATCCTGCATTAAGCCATTTGAGTAACTAGCCTGAATCAGGTATTTATAAAAATCTTTAAAATTAGTTGTTGTGCTATAATCTACTCCGAAATTACGCTCTAAGGCAGGAAGTAATTCACCCATATCCCGGCTTGCCATATTCATATAGCCGCTTTTTGGCTCTCCATAACTTCCATCTTCATAATAAGTACGGTCGATAAAGGTTTTAGTTTTGGTCAGGATGCCTGAAATATAGGGTTCCAGATTTGGATTGGATGGATCATCTCCATAAATAGCTGTAGCAGCCAATCCCATACCGCCTGCTAATACTGCAATGTGATTGGTTTGGTTAGATGGCATACGGTTCATTTCGACCATATCACGATGAAACATTTTCAATCCCTTTTCCATAATGGCAGTCCGCACAAATGCACGCTCTGATTCAGAAAGCAGGTCATACAGCATATCATATCCGTAGGCAACAGGTTTGATAGTGTATCCTACAGGATAATACGTCCAGAACTTACGCTCCAACATCCAGTCGGCATTCCATTTTTTAAATGAACAGAGTTTTAACAATGCCTTTTTAGCCTGCTCACCCGCTGCACGGTCGCCTTTAAATGTATATTGGAAACTCCCCTCTTCAATTACATTGCCAAGAGTAGAGTTAGGATTATTCCATAGGGCATATGAATTGAAACCAACTGAAGTTTTAGAATGAGGCCCACCAACAAGATTTTCTGCTGTCAAATCTTTTCCTTCAGTGATTGCATCAACATTCACATTCATGAAATCTCTATGACTCAAAGCATTGTCAAGTATGCGTTGAGCAACCGGTGATTCATCATATTTAAGACGACTTTTAAGCTCATCAGCAGAGAAATATAATCTTGGGTGGCCATTTACTTGTTTACCGGGCATCAGGAAACGTAAAGCCCCGCTTATTTCTCCCCCCTTTTCATCTTCACCTTTTAATCTTATTTCCCATTGACCACGGGCATCCTTTTCAGAAATTTTATAAACACTTTGATTTACCCATTCATTACCGCTGCGACTGAATGAAATATTATCCTTAATAATTTTTCCCTGGCTGTCTACTAATGTTCCTGTTACCTGCTTCAGACTTATATTTCCTTCAGGTGCAACTTTCAAACTGATATTATCGCCATAGAAAAAATGCTTATTCAAAATAGAAACATCAAACATATCTAGATTGGTAGAACTGGGAGAAGTAGCGATAAATTGTCTGTTGCGCTCACCATTGATGCTGAAATCATCCATCAGAATAGTATAGGTAAGCAGATAATTTACGATCGGGTAAGATCCTTTCAGAGTAATTACCTGAATATGCTCATTAGCCCCAAGCGACGTGCCATTTAGTTTAAACGCTGAGATCGGTAGATCCAGTTCTAACCAGGTATTTGCCTTTGGATTATTAATCTTATGGAAGTAACGCTTGCCTTCGAAAGTTCCAAGAGAAAGTTCGAGCGATTCGGCATTACGGTCACTTTGAAAATATACAGCAGCTTTCACCCTGCTGCCTGACACCGTATAAAGATTCAAACGTTTCGTAAATCCCTGATATAACTCATTAACATCATGGGCTTTAAACGGACGTGCAAGGGCATATTTACTATCCTTGTAGGTTGGGGACTTAACTGCAAAATAAAGCGCATCAAAAGCTATATCCTGAGCATAAGGATAGGTTTCCCAAGCAAAAAGTTCACCGGTTTCAAAATCATTGAATAAGGTGTAGGGCACCCGACTAAGCGGTTTTTGTGCAAAAGCCAAATTGATGATAAGGCAAAAGGCAACAAATGAAAGGATCGACTGTTTTTTCATATTTTGTATTTTTATTGGTTTGTTTTATTATTTAATCAAATCTTTAACATCCGTTCAGCATTACCTGCCCAAATCATCGTTTTCTGCTTTTCATCCAATTCTTCAAATGCAGCAAGTCTGAAGAAAGGGGAACAATAATCAACAAAGGGAGTTTCTGTACCAAAGGCAAGTCTCTCTGCACCAAAATTGGCTTTCAGATAAGTCAAACTCTCACTATTTGGACCTTTAACGGGTACTCCACTGCCTCTTGAAGTATCGAACAATACATCTGCAGACTTGAGAATATCGATTGACACATTGCTTGTGGCCGGCTGATTATCAGTGATTCTGGCATCCAGAATCATATATTTTGCATCCGGAACTTTGCTAACCAAAACCGCGACATCATTATAGCTTAAGGCTTCATTCACATCAAACCAAGAGCGTTCTCGCAGATCAGTCATCCTTAAGGGGATAGATATAGGCATCCCTAAATCTCTGGCAGCTTTCACCATATCTATGCAGATATCATCTGTCAATTTATAATGATGGTAAAGCGGGAAAATACGGATCCCTTTCATCCCAAACTTTTCATGACATGTTTTTAAAGCATTTTTCCACCAGGGTAATGCAGGGTTGATTGTAGCAAAAGGGATAAATCGATCTTTAAACAGCTCATTTGATAATATCTCCTTGTGTAACTCCTCATTGGCTATTTGAGAATCCACATAAAATAAGCCATTAAGATTAGAAACAATTGCCTTATTCACCCCATAAACATTCATACGCTGAAGCAGATCAGAAAGGTTGTTCCCCCTAAGATTCCTGAAAGGCCAGTGGCCGGTATATGCACTGATATCAACTAACATGATTACCCGCCTTTCTTAACATATTATTGAAGGTATCAAAGAATATCCTTTTTCTTTGGCTTTCATCAAGTTTAGCCCACATGATCTTACCCACACCGGTTTCATAATTCATATCAGTAGCAAACAATAGTCGATCTGCTCCAAGGTATTCAACGGCCATATCGATCATCCCTTCATCACTCACACTGCCACTGGTATCCAGATAAACAGTTGGTGCCTGCTGTAAAACCCGGCACATATATTCCCAGTTACCGCCTCCCCCGATATGTCCGCAGATGATCATTGCTTCAGGATACCTTTTGGCGATATCAACAAAATCTTCAGGAACTGAAGAGTTTGGAGGATTGGTTGGCAGATAGCCTGCACGCCAATTGCCCAATGTTGTAACCCCATGCAGCATCATTGGAATCTTATGTTTGATACAGTGCTCAACAATAGGAAAATAGAGCGGATCATTGATCTTAACCGCATCGTAAAGCTCTCCAAGCATAACCATTCCGTTATCTACACAACGATCGATCTCATCAAGTGCTTCCTTCTTAAACTGCGGATTGATGTAGCATTGTCCCATGATCCTTTTGGGATGAGATTTCATGGCTTTAATGATGATATCATTGTTTGCACGGATCTCTTCAACTGTTTTCCCGCCGGGTATTGAACATGCTGCTTTTGTAATTCCTAAACGTTCACAGCTTTCATCAACCTGAGCTGCATTGCTGCCGGTCCAGATATGATTGTGGGTGTCAATTTTTTGATATTTTTTAGCTTCCTCAAAAATTTTCTTCCATCCATCTGTTTGCAGTGTGCCTATTTTATCGGTATTGGTACTTTTTGAAGGAATACTACACTGCAATCCTGTTATTGAAGCACCAAGCAATGCAAGACCACTGCTCCCAAGAAACGTTCTTCTATTTAAACCATTTTCAGACTGAATCTTCATTTCTGAGGCAATAAATTTTAAAAATTTGTTTAATTGCGTGAACAAACATATATGAATGACCCTAAAACCGAAAAAAGACCCATTCCGATTGAAATAAAATAAGAAAAATTTACTTGACTGAGGTTCGATTGAAATCACAATCAAAATTTAGAGGCTTAAAAAAATCTCAACGATTCAAAAGACAATAAAAGCAGCCCTAGTTAACAGTTTTACGAATTAGTTCTTCTACCAATTTACTGATTTGATCCTCCACGGTTTCGGTATACGGTGCCCGATGTCCATATTCTGCCATGCCTGTAGTCCCTTCATATCCACCTTCTTTCAAAACCCTCAGACTTGGTACATAACTTAAGAGATCGTTGTTGTAACCAAATACCCAGGTATCATTCCATCCATATAAGCCCTTAAA
>Ga0209702_10008125_pt1 | contig 12405 bp, 7 predicted proteins | sample FRY01_FD_187210 | JGI IMG/M metagenome (GOLD analysis project Ga0209702, IMG submission 187210) | Freshwater microbial communities from Lake Fryxell liftoff mats and glacier meltwater in Antarctica - FRY-01 (SPAdes) (version 2) | ecosystem: Environmental > Aquatic > Freshwater > Ice > Glacier... | reverse complement strand
CTTCGGTATTTTCAACAAATGAGAAATTAGGTGGTGCTTTTTTGTTTACAAAAGTGTCCGCTGCTCTTTTCTTTTTCTTGTCCTCTTTTTTTAACCCAATATTTTTTCTTCGTTTCGCCTTTTGCTTTTCTTTACTGGCAAGTCGTCTCTTTAAACGACTTTTTGCCCGTTTAGTATTTCTCCTTTTAAATTCCCATGATGTAAAATACTTTTTCATTAATTTAGATAAACCTCATATTATATAGTTAGCTGATTGTTTTATGGCTAATCTTCATTTACAAAACTCTCTTTATATTCCTTTGAACTAATTACGGTGTCATACAAACCAACGTCCTCACCTTCATGTCTATTAATACCCATGTATACCAAACTTGCATCTTCGTAGCGTTTGAATTTGTAAACTGCATCATTCATCAATGCAGAGTTAAAGACACCAAGACTTACTAATAATTCAAATTCTTTTACATTTAAGCCTGTCACCTTTTTAAAAAGTCCCGGTTCAAGTTGTGTAATCACATCTTTTAAACTTCTTTCCCGGTAGTCTGTGAGGTACATAAATACTGGAACTCGAGTAGCGAATTTGATTAGCTTTTCTTGTATTTGTCGTCTTAGGTTTTTGTATTCCTTTTCTTCGTCCGTTAATTCTTTCTTTTCTTTTTTGGTAAGTGCTCTTTCGTTAGCTTCACTCTTTGTTTTCTTAACGGATTCTGATTTATTGATTATGGTTTCAATGTCTTGGTTCAAATTACGGAAGCCTTCAATACTCATTAATGCTTTCATTGCATCTTCGCTGTTCATCAAGCGTTGTAACGTGTTGTTATCAACGTTTACGAGTAATGCACTTTCCCAACGCCTTGCCAAAAGCGTTGCAGTTGTGCCACTCATTGCCATATCCAAAATACCTGCTGCATCAACTTGCTTCATTGAACTGCCGTCATAAGCCAACACAGGCAGGAAGTGAATAAATTCCTCTACTTTCTTTTCTGGATTTGATTCATTTACATTCAATCGGCAACTGTAATCAGCAATTTGTCTCAATGCTCTGTCGGGAGCAAAATCAAAAACATAACATTCTTGTTTTATAATTTCCTCTTTGTTGGGCGATTTGCTATCGGGATTTTTTATTGTCCAAGGAGTTTGCACTCGGAAGGCTGCTTGAAAATAAGTTTCGGGACTTGATGAATTACGCAACATAAAAATTCCTGTCCAAGGTTTTACCGAAACGCCTGTTGTTAATTTGCCACAAGAAAGTGTAATGGTTTTTGATTCCAATGGATTTTCCATTGCATCTTGAACGGGAGGCAAAGCCTCCACACCAATGCCTGCACTTGTACCTGCTGCAACAATTACGGTGTAGTCGTGATAGAATTTATTTTGTCGTTGTGCTATTAAATTTGCCATTGCATTACACGCTGCAACCGTTGGCAAAAACCAAAAGGTATGATTTAAAACATTCAATAATGGGGCGTGTGAAAACGGTAATGGAGGTTTTTTAGCGCCCAATTTTAAATTGTCAATTGTTGTTTCTGAAAACGAACCACGAATTAAGTCCAACCATTTTTGAACTTCACTTTCGTATTTGAATTTCGCTTTTTTACTTTCGCCATCAGCTGAAAAGAATACGTTTAAATCAAATTCGTTAAACTCTCCTTTCATTGCTATTTCCCGAATAGCATCGGGCAATTGATACGTAAGCATTACCATTCGTGGCAATGAAGCATATGGATTGGGATTGCCTTTCCAATTCTCTTTTGCTTTTTGTTCGTCTGAATATGTCCAGTTAAAAATTTGTTCTTCAATAAATTCGCCTGATGCGATGGCTCTGAAGGGAGTGCCTGATAAATACAAATAAGCATTGGTAGTAATGGGCATATTTCCTTCCTCGAAATAATCCATTCCTTCTCCTTCGCCAAATTCTAATTCTTTTTTACTTTCTGCTTCAAAAAGGTCTTTTGCATTTTCACGCCAAGCACCATAATGGTATTCGTCAAATATTACGCAATCCCAATTGGTGGCGTGTACCCATTCGTTTCTAGCTTTTATACCACCTGCTTCATTTTTACCCAGGTAATCTTGAAACGAACCAAAACACACAAACGGTTTTTTTTTGTCAGCATCTTCAAAATGCAGTCCGTTTCGGGATATGAATTGCCAACCTTTAAAATCAATATGTGTTTGCAAATCTTCGTCCCAAGCACTTTGCACAGCAGGTTTAAAGGTGAGTACCAATATTTTTGTCCAGCCCATTTTTTTTGCCAATTGGTATGAGGCAAAGGTTTTACCGAATCGCATTTTTGCGTTCCATAAAAAATGAGGTGTTCTATTTTTGTTTTCTTTTTTAAAACTTTTGAAATACTGAATGGTTTTATCAACTGCTTCAACCTGTTCTGGTCGCATTGCAAAATCAAGTGTTCTATTATCCTCGTTCTTTATGCCGCTTTTTATTTCAATTAAAGATGCTTTAATATCTTTGAGAGTACATTTAAACCATTCGCCCGAAGGATTTTTTAGTTTCTTTTTTCTTAAATAGCGGTGAATGTCAATATCCGTAAATGCAGAGCCATCGTTTCGCATTGCCGATTCTTCAAAAACGATTTTGTATTTTATACCTGCTGTTTTGGTTTGCTCGTCAATACGTTTTTCAGATGAACGAGTGGTATAGCCAACTTTTAGTAAGCCAGTATGCGTGGCTACTCCAATCAATTCATAAACATAAATTATTGGGTTAGAATCGGGTCTTTTGGGGAAGAATTCCTTTTTAATCATTGTCAATTACCATTGGACGAACCATTGATTCGATGAATTCAATTTCCTCGTTTGTTAGTTTATATTTTTTGTAAAGTTTTTCATCTGTCCAAGGCTCATCAAAGTCTTGAATAGGCACAAACGAATATGCATTTCTCATTGCATCCTGTGTGTTTTTGCGTTGCATTATACAAAATCGAAAGAATCGAGTTTGAATATAGGTAATCATATTTTCAGCTCTTTTTTTTGTTGAAACAGGACCTAAGAGTAAGTATGTCTGTGTACAACAACTATTTTTTTCACCAATAAATGGCTTAGCTAAAAATCGGTATGGATAATTGCCTCTTTCGCCATATGATTTCGATATATATACTTTAAAGTCTTTTACCCAATGGGGATTACGTAGGACAGCTTTTTCGTTAATATGTCCAATGCCATTAACTGTATGTATTTTAATTGAGTCTTTGAATGGATTGTCTTTATACGCTTTAAATGATGATATAATACCAAAGGGTGTTTGAGCACTAACAATTGTATCAAAGGTTTTTTCTTTATGAGTAGCGATTTTGCGAAGTATTGGAATGCCTTCATTGAATCTTATAAATGTATCACAACCTTTTTCTAAAAGCGGTCTAACCATTTTTGAAACAACTTGATTTCCTTTTATAGTTGTTACTTCACACTCTCCTTTATTATCTCTATCCCATAAAAAATAACATACACCACCCGAAATATCTACTCCCGGAAAACAATCTGTTGCATTTGGAAAATCAACTATTTTCCTCAATCTGTTATCATTCAACATTTCTTCTCTGAAGGCATCCAAACCTCTACCACCTGCATACCATCTTGCTGGGACAATCATTGATAAAAATCTTGGATTTAGTTTTTTTGCTTGTTGAATAAAGGAATGATATAACGGAACTGCATAATTTTCCTTCTCAACCCCTACATTTAACTGATATGGGGGATTTCCAACTATTACGTCAAATTTCATATTGAATATTTTTTCTGGTTTGTTTGTATGAATGAATTGATAAGCATAGGTTTCTAAACCCTCACCACGGTCATAAACTTCTTGAGTTGCACCACAAAATGTACATTTTGCGTTTTGCCAAGTATGCTCTATACGTTCAAAAATTAAATTCCCCTGCGAGTTCTTGAAATCATCACAAATAGAGTATTTACCGTTTGCAGTTTTGGAACAATACACGCTTCTGCGAGAAAGCAAAGAAGTTAATTCTGTAATAGCTATTCCGTAAAGTTGTGTAGTGTAAATATGGTTAATGCGTTTTTGCTTATCGGGTATTTGTTTTTCTAACCCAACCATTAAGCGTTTGGCAATTTCCCTAAGAAAAACGCCCGATTTACTAACCGGGTCAAGAAATTTTGCATCCTTATTTTTCCAAATTTCTTTTGGTAGTGCATCTAAAATTTGGTTCACCAAATTGGGTGGCGTAAATACCTCGTCATTGCTTAAATTGGCAAGACAAGAGAGTACATCAGGGTTATAATTCGTTTCTATCATCCTCGCCAAGTTTTAAAAAATGTATTAATGGGAAATCGCCAACTGGTGTTGGGATAAATGCTTTGTCGCCAAGGTCAGAAAACAAATTCAGTCCTTCAATTGGTTGGCTTTGCAATAAATTATGCATTGTATAATCTCTTCGTTTAATCATACTGCCGTTTACGGCAGACCATTCTGAAAACACAATAGGTTCGGCATTTTCGTCTGGTGTTCTTAAATCCAAAGCATCGCCCCAAAGAATATTTTTACTCAAAATAAATTCCGCTGACCTTAAAAAATCAGACTTTAATTCCTTGTAGTTTTTTTGATAGTAATGAGTAAAAATGCCCAATAACCTGTCACGGCAGGTTTGCACATTGTCTTGCAAAATGTCAACACCATAAATACTTGATAGTGCAAGAATGGCGTAACGTTCATATTCTATTTGGCTTTTAACATAGCGTTGTTCAACAACAGCCAATTTTCTTTTCAATATTTCAACTAAAAAATTACCAGTGCCACAAGCGGGTTCTAAAAATCGAGAATCAATCCTTTCGGTTTCTTGTTTTACAAGGTCAAGCATAGCATTTACCTCACGTTGAGCAGTAAATACTTCACCGTGGTCAGTAACCCTTTGCCTTGATTTTACTTGATTGTCGTTATTTATTTCTTCTGTCAATTCGTTTATTCTTTAATTGTTATTCTCAGTCTGCTAATTTACATTATAATGTCGGTGCGTTGGCAAAAAAGTGGCTCTTTTGGTTTTGCCGAAGGGTCGGCTCGTGTGTCAGAAAAAACCAAATGTGCCATTTGCGGGTCGGCTTTTTACACTGAGCGATAACGTTTTGCAGCTTGGCGTTCGGTTTTTTTTCTTCAAAAAAACTGACGCTAAGGTGCTGTTACCACCAGTGCTTCTCTGTCTGCCGTGATTTGTATGTCTTGTTTTGCTTACTCTCATTTGTATTTCTGTCGTGCGGTGGGGCATTTTTTAAAATTTCTTTTTCTTTTGGGCCGGCTTTGTAAGCTCTTTTAAAAGCTTTGGTTTAGCGTTGGCTGGTGCGGCTTTAAATGTACTTGCAAGATGTGTTAGGCTTATTATTTCTGTACCATTCATAAAATAAAAACACTCCCTTTTCAATTGAAATTTTAGGATTGTAAATTAATAATTTTCTTGCTTTACTAATGTCTGCGTGTGTATTGTTTACTTCGCCTTTCACAAAATCTCTTTCAATAATTTCAATGTCTTGTTTGTTTGTCGCTGTTTTTATGAAGGCTATAAGTTGTCGCAATGAAATTGGATTGTTGTTGCCTACATTTATGATTTCATAAATTCCTTTTTTCGTGTTTTTTAGAAGTTCCACAGAAGAAAACAAAGCGTTTACAACATCGTCAATGTATGTGTAATCTCTTGTAGAGTCTGCATTTCCATAAATTTCTATTGGTTCGTTTTTCAAGATTTGGCTTAAGAATTTATGCAACACCAAGTCGGGACGTTGGTTTTTTCCGTACACGCTGAACAAACGCAAATTAACTACGTTAAAGTTTGAGTTTATGTGATAATTGTAGTTCAGTAATTCAACAGAACGTTTAGAAACTGCATAAGGCGAAATTGGATTGTCGCAAATTTCTGTTTCAACCAATTTTCCGTTTTTATTTCCGTAAACTGATGATGAAGATGAAAAAACTAAATTCTTGACATTGTGTTTTTTCATTGTTTCAAGTAAACAAATACTTCCGTTTACATTCGCATCAAAATATTCTTTCGGATTAGAAATTGAATTTCTAACGCCTGCTTTTGCAGCTAAATGAATTACAAAATCAATTTTATGTTTTGAAAAAACGCTGTCTAACAAAACACTGTCCCGAATATCGCCTTTTATCAATTCAAATGAAAGATTGTTCTGTAAATCGCCTAGGTTGTTTTGTTTGATTTCTTCTGAATAAAAATCGTCAAAATTGTCCAAGCAAATTACTTGAAACGCTTTGTCAATTAAGAAATGACAAAGATTAGAGCCGACAAAACCTGCTCCGCCTGTAACAAGTATTGTTTCGGTTTTATGCATTTTCTATGGCTTTTTGTTTTGTTATACAACTCAAACAAACACCACATTCAGTTGCTTCATTTGGCTGGTAACAAGTGATTGTGTTATTTAAATCAACATTAAGTTGTCCTGCTAATTTTACTACTTCTGTTTTTGATAAGTGGATAAATGGCGTTTTAATTTGAATTGAAGTGTTTGAACTTGAGATTGCATTTATTCTTTCAATAAATTCAGTTCTGCAATCCCAAAAATTGGCTTTATCATTACTATTAAAAGCTAAATATACTTCGTTTATATTCATCGTTTCTGCCAAACTCAACGCTGTGCTTATGAATAGTAAATTCCGAAATGGGACATATGCGTTTACTTGTCCTTCAGGCAATTCATTGTTTTCGTAAGTTACAATATCAACCTCACGATTTACAAGTGCAGACGATTTGAAAAGTGTTTTGTCCAACTCGATGATGTGATGTTTTTTTACACCGTACTTTTCAGCGTTTTTCTTTGCGTAGTTTAATTCTATTTCATGTTTCTGTCCGTAATGAAAACTAACGGTAACAACTTCATAATTTTCGTTTGAAAGTTTTGCAAGTAAAGTGGTGGAGTCAATTCCACCACTTAGAAGTAAAATAACTCGATTATTTTCCATTATATTTCTTATAAGCGTTTCTCCACGATTCTGATGTAATTGGTTTTGTCAATGCAGATTTTTCATTTCGTGGAATAAAGTTTCCTGCATTGCTTTCAAAGTCGGAAAAATTGCCACAAAAACGACAAAAAGTGTCCAAATATCGGGCAATGCTTTCATCAACATTTTTCAAAGATCGAACGCCTAAATTAAGTTTAAAAACTCTGTCAATTCCACCTGAAACTCCACAAGGATAATAACCCAACTGATTTAACCCAATACCACAATATGAAGTTACCCAACAACCTTTGTGATATTCTTTTTCGTTGCCGTTTGGCTGGTCAATCGGTGCATCATTGAATGGTGAAAAATATGGAACAATCCGTTCGTCTTTAAACGAAGCGTAATCAATAATTAGATTCTTGTGCTTCGGAAGTTTTGATAGTCGTTCTTGAACCAAATTGCCAAAACCGTTACTTGTAACTTGCAAAATTGTTTCAGGTGAATATTTTATAATATATTCGTTCAAAATCAGATTTACAATTTCTAAAAAGTCTTTGTGAATACTTGGTTCACCACCAAGCAAGTTAATCAACTTCCATTTTTTGTTTAGTTCAATGCTTTCACGAACAAAAATTTCAATTTGTTCTAATGTCATTCCTTCTTTGGTTGGCGCTTGTGTAGAAGAACGATTACAATTAATACATTTCAAATTACAGTCGTAAGTAATGTCAATTTCAATTTGATTGAGATTAGGCAAAAAAGTTTTTCTACCTTTCAAAACATCATGTTTTGATTTTCTTGGTTTCGCAAGTATTTCAGAAATGATTTCTTCTTTTCGTTGCTTGATTTCTTTAGTGTTCGTTGTTGCTCTCTCATGAAGTACGTTGAAATGGTTTATCCACATTGGATTTTCGGACATTTCTACAATCGGTATCATATAGGTAAAATCCCAACAATGCTCTGGGAAAACCATTTTTTGACTGAAACGTTTTGACAGCAACGCATCATCTGTTTGTTGTTGTTTATTGGTGATTTTCAGATCATCAAAACTCAAACTGTCAAAAAGATATTTTTTGAAGCTTCTAATGTGTTGCCAAACGTTACCACCGTACAATCTTGGATTGATGAAATTAGGTGCGTATTTGTAATGAGCTGGAAGTTTGTCAGTTCGGTACATTTTGCCAACAACGGTATCAGCGCCAAAAAAGCTATATTTTTCAAAAACGTTTTTTAGGGCATTTTTGCCGATTATTGCATCATCAGCATCAAGAATACAAACAATACTTTTTTGGTTTTCCATAAAGTAATGAATTGCCTTGTATGTGTTTTGTGCAACACCAACACGAAAACGATTTTGAATAAACGTAATTCTGTTTTGATAAGGTTTTATGAGTTCTTTAATGAATTGACTAACTCCATTTTCGGAAGCATCATCAATCAAAATAAGTCCCCAATCATGATTGGTTTGACTCGTCAAAGAATACCAAAAACGCAAAAATCGTGAAAGTGGAATGTTCCGAAAACACGAAACAACAACTAATTTTTCATTGCGTTTTGAAAGCGTCCAATCATAATACGAGCCAGCTAAATCAAATTCATTGATTTGCTTTTCGGGAATTTGAAGTTGTTCAACTCGGTCAAGCGTTGTAAACCAAACGTCTTTATCTGACTTTTTGAAGTTGTGTGGGTGAATGTAAAATGAACGGCTGTCGCCACCACGAATGGAACAAGTTTTCGTTTCTCGTTGGCGTTGCTCTAATGCTCTATACCAACTCATTTTAAAAGCGTTTCCAACTATTACATTTTTCAATGGCAACACATTTTCAATTCTGCTTTTTTTGAGCAAACAAAAACGAACTTCGGGAACGAAACCTCCATTTTCAAAGCCGAAATATGAACTAAACGGAGTTTCTTTTCCTTTGTAGATGTTGAAACCAACTGACAAAACATTTTCGTTTTTGTCAAGTTCCGAAATCATATCATCAAGAAACGAATGTTCTTTTGATAACCTTCCAATCATTACATCGCAATCAATTTGCAAAACGTAATCGTTTTTTGCTTTTTCAAATGCGTAAAGTTGTGCAGTAACAGGAACTTTTTCGACTGTATGTGTTGCTTCCGTTTCAAGCCCAAACCATTTTTGATTTATGCTTGAAAAAATGTTTTCTGTGGGAAAAATGAATTTATCAATAATTAAATTTTCACCCAATTTTTGAGATTGCTCAACCAATTTTTCCCAATTGTTTTTTGCATTATATTCACGCGAAAAATCGGTTTGGCGAATGTCTAACGCTAAAATTATTTCGTCAAAAAAATTAGGAAATGAAAGTTGTTTGACAATGTGTTTTACTGCTTCATAAACAATTTCAGAATCTTGAACACAAGCCTTTATCACTAACGAAACGTTTTGTTTAGGTTCAACAATTTGTTGCGTTTTCAGAATAATGTTTTGAGGTGAAAAGTAATTTTTCTTGTCAAGTTCAGGCGTTTCAAAACTAACCTCATCAAGATAAATGTTTCGTTTATTGAGTTTCCAAAAAACTTGTTCTGCATTGAAACTGTCGTGATACGGCAATTTAAAAATTCCGCTGTTTATGATTTCTGAAACTTCATTTACCGATTTGCAATTCTTGGTTTGCTCAGTTTTTATTTGGCTTTCTTGAAAAATGATTTTTGCAAACAAAGTGTTTGTGAACTCTTGAAAGCCTTGCAATTCTGGCAAATCAAAGTTATTGATTGCACTACGACAAAGTTTGTTTAAAATTGATTGACTTTCGTTTGAATATTTTACATAAATAAATGCCCGAACAGCCATATTCAAAAACAAATTATCCGTGAACTTGTCGGGTTCGCAGTCAATCCATTTTAGTTTTCTGTTTACACGAACAAAATTTTCGGGTTTTACATCTTGAAAAATGAGCCTTTTTTGCCAATTTTCAACCAAGAAATTTTGAATTTCGTTTTGCTTAAATGCTGAGCAAGGTTCACTTTTTTCATATGGATAAATGAGAATAAAACAGTCGTTGTTTATTTCAATGATTTGTTGAATTGGATAAAAGAAATTTGAGTTTTCAAATTTGCTTTTGTTCGCCTGAATTGTGTTTAAAACATCGCGTTTATAGCCGAGTGCTTCATGATTTTCTAAAAGAAAAACTTTGTAAACTGAAATTTCATCGTGAAATACAACTGAAGATTTTCCTTCGCCTAGGAAATTGAAGTTTTTCAGGGCAATCCTTTCTTCTAATATTTTTAAACCAATATTTACTCTTTTATCAACCATTATATCTTTCTTATTGTATTGATAATTTTATTTCCTTCATAGACAGATTCTATTTTAACTATTTTGAAAAGAGTATTCACATTTTGGATTATGTCCTTTGTTTTGTTAGAAATGTAGAAGCTTTCATTCTCAATAAAGAAATCCCATTGGTGCAATCCAAAGTAATTGGTATGCTCTCCTTCTTTAACATAATGCTCTAAAATTATAACCCCATCATTAACTAATAAATTTATTAAACTTGAAATTGCTTTTATTGGGTTATACGTATGGTCTAAAGCATTTTTTGAATATATAATATCAAACGAACAAGAGATAAATCGCGCTTCGATTTCTTCAACATCACAACAAATTATTTTTTGCCCATAGGTATCAACATAATTGTCCTTTAACAATTTATGATACTCATTTGCCAACGCATCAACTAATGTTCTATCAATTATATAATTTTCATGAGATACTCCAGACTTTGGAAATGGACCACAACCCACGTCTAATAATCGAATTCGGGCATTTTTCAATCTTTGAATTTCTTTTTCAATTCTATTATTTATCGGATAGGTGAGTGACCAATATTTTTCTAGTTTTCTTTTGTTTTCTTGAATATTTGCAATGTGAAAAGAAAGACCTTTGGTTGTTATATAACTACTCCAATTAGACTTAATGCCAAATAAAGACATTTCTTGTTTGAAATTTGAGTGTAACTCTAGTCTACTTTTAAAAAAGTTATCGTCTTCCCTATTCTTTTTAGTTACAATACCATCCAACGAATAAAAACAATAAAGTAAATTTTCGTCAATTAAAATGTTTAAATTTTCTTTCTGCAAAAGCAATAAAACTGTAAACCAATGGTCTTCTGCACTTGCTTTGTCTGGATATTCTGTTTTTACAGTTGGTTTAATAAACGAATTGCAAGATGGAAGTTCTGCTTTTGGATTTCCTATTGTCATCTCAAAAAGTTGATTCAATAGAAAATCGTTTTGCAAAAGTTTTTTACTTGGTTTGTTTTCCCACTCTAAGATAATTCCTTTTTTAACTTGTTTGTTTCCACACATCAAAACATCAAAATTATGTTTGTCAAACAGTGTTTCAATTTGGCAAATTGTGTTATCGCTATAAATTACATCATCGGCATCAAGTCTACCAATTAAAACACAATGCGGATAGTTTTTTCGGACGTATTCGTTTAAGTAATTTCTGTTCAAATAAGCATTTCCAAAATTCACATTCAACAAAACAACATTAGGATTTTGCGAAGTGATTTCTTTCAACAATGTTTCAGAATTGTCCGTTGAATTGTCGTTCCCGATTAGCAACACAATTTCTCTTTTTGTATTTGTCTGTTGCAATACTGAAAAAATGGCATTTATTGCCGTTTTTTCCGCATTTTTCAACGGCATACAAATTACAATTTGTTCTTTCGGATTGTAACTGAAAAACGCTTTTGCTCTCGCAAGCGATTTTTTATAGGATTCTTCTGAAAAATGAGCTTTGTATTTTTTGTAAAACAAATCCAATCCTATTTGTTTTCTAGGAATATCGTTATTTACTTTTGGTTTCTTGTGGTTGTAATGAATTACGCTAATATTTTCTAAAACTGTAATATTATTCAAGTCGTTTTTCCAAAGGAAGCGAATCATCAAATCTCTGTCAGTTGCATTCGGTAATGTTTCGTCAAAACCGCCAATTTCAACAAGGGTTTGCGTTTTGAAAAACATATTACTGCCTTGTACACCTGGATTTCCAACAAAGAAATTTTCAGCCGTTAGGCTTTCCTTGGTCAAATCCACATTCATTGTTGATTTATCGTCATTATGCCAAATCAATCTCTGAAAAACCGCAACAGTGCTTGCACTGATTGCGGTTACGCAATAAGTTAAATGATTTGGCAAATACTCATCATCATCGTCTAATACGCTTAAATATCCGTTAGGGAAAAGTCTATATGCTTCAAAAATTCCCGTATTCCAAGCACCTGTTCCCGACATAAATCGGGTTCGTTTGTTTTTTAGAATGGTTGTCTCAAAGTCTGTTGCCTTAAGTTGTAAAGTGTTTCTTAGTTGTTCTACTCGTTTTACAATTTCTGCATACTGTCTCGTCCTGAAAAAAGTTTACACATTTTGAGTAATAATCCTATTACAAGTTTACACATTTTTTTTAATCCTGAATACTATTTACATTTGTTGAACTGGATGAAGCGGAA
>Ga0209702_10008124_pt1 | contig 12407 bp, 9 predicted proteins | sample FRY01_FD_187210 | JGI IMG/M metagenome (GOLD analysis project Ga0209702, IMG submission 187210) | Freshwater microbial communities from Lake Fryxell liftoff mats and glacier meltwater in Antarctica - FRY-01 (SPAdes) (version 2) | ecosystem: Environmental > Aquatic > Freshwater > Ice > Glacier... | reverse complement strand
GGGAAACATGTTTTCTGGTAAACTTGAATGATACTGAGGCGATCTCTCGTGCGCTGATAACGGCACTAACTGATGACGCTCTCGTAAACTTGGCTGCGGCAAAAAACAGTGCCACTGCCAACGCGAATCTCTCAAGTGAGAATATCCAGAAAGTAACAAATCACTTCTATAACTAAATTTTTACAATTTGGCTTTGTAATCGTTTCAATCGAATCAACCGTGTGACTTCTCAATACGGGATTCACCTTGATGAGATACTTCGGTTGAGGCACTTTGTTGCAGATCTCATAATTTTTATTCGTAATAAGAAGTCATATATCAAATTATCAAAGACTTCGACGACAGCATCTCAATTCCCTGTAGCAGAAAACTTCCCGTGTTTTGGTGATCAACGCAGGAACGGTGGCACGATTGAAACCCATTACTTCATCCAAGATCTCTATGTCGCCCAGCAAATTTTCCGTGAAAATCCGAAGCGACACATTGATGTCGGCTCAAGAATAGATGGATTCGTCGCCCATGTTGCCTCATTTCGGGAAATCGAAGTAGGTGAACTACGCCCGCTTGCGTTAGATAATCAGAACATAAAAGTATTGCGGCTCGACATTACAGACACAGAGTCAGTGCCTATGGCCGTATGTGATTCCGTTTCATGCCTACACGTACTTGAGCACATCGGTCTTGGACGCTATGGTGATCGAATTAACCCCGATGGTTGGGCTAATCGCATTACATAATTTATTTTCAATGCTGTCATTAGGCGGAACCTTATATGTATCTGTGCCAGTCGGGCGCCCGAAGGTTGAGTACGACGCCCACCGTGTATTTAGAGCAGAAACGCTTATTCACGCAATGTCGCCGCACGCACAAATTAAAGAAATTGCGCTCATCAGAGACAATAATGAATTTACAAATTTTGGTTCCGACATGGTGTCCGCAACGAATTCCGCAGACGAGCAATCCTATGGATGTTTAATCCTCAGTGTGACAAAAATACAGCAACCGACTAATGTACGAACATGACTTTGTTCAAGAAGGTACGCGCCTACATCTTTAGGTTACTCCCCCCCCTATGAGGCAGACCATAGCGAATGCGCTATCCAATATTCACGAGATTCGTTTCGGGACACTGCGGATATTCGGGGGTTTCAAAGTACTGCTAGAAAACGGCCATCTTGAGAACATGCTGATCTTCGTAGTGGCTCCAAAAAAGTCGCAATTCGGCCCTGAGCGCGCCGAGCGGCTTAAAAGTCTAATTTCCGGGTTGCCGAATGACGCGAATGTTCTTGAAATAGGGACGTGGTTTGGCGAAGGATCTACGAAATTGTTCATCGCTGGCTTAAGTAAACGCATGAATCTGGTGTTGTTGGATACATGGTGCGAGTACATATCTGTTACTGATACGACTATTTCCGCGAACAAAACCTTTTATCGCACCATGAACGAGATTTCATATTTCGCGATGGCAAGTACTTTGCGTGTCGTTCGCAAGGCTGAGCAACTGGATGATTCGCCGAAAATCACAGTGATACGGCGATCTGGAGACACCGATTTTTTTGGCGAGAAAACTTTCGATCTGATTTTTATCGATGGTAGCCATTATTACGAAGATGTCAAGCGCGACATCGAGTTGGCCTTGAAAGTGCTAAAATCGGGTGGCACGATGTGCGGCGACGACCTTGAGTTACAGCCAACGAAAGAACTAGCAGATTATGCAAAATCATTCCTTGACCAAGATTTCGTGAGTACACCAAATGGCGACTATTTTCACCCTGGCGTAGCGTTGGCCGTCTACGAACTACTTGGTGAAGTAGAGATTGTTGCTGGGTGCTGGTCAAAAGTGATTTCTGAGTAGGGAGACATGGGTCTGAGTTTTTCCGCTCACGAAGTTGTGTAGTGACTAGGATTTAAAGATGCTCCAAATTGTCGCAAAGATTAAAGCAATCATCCAATATTTAAGAATCTTCGAGTATTCATTGGAATCCCACTACTTTGTGCAGCCAACCGGTAGCGAAAAGTGGGAGGCGATTCTTCGTTGGTCTCTCGCATATGGCGGTTCAGTCTTCATTGAAACGGGCACTTGGCACGGACGAACCACATATGCATTGGCTCCCCATTTTGAGCGATGTTTTACGATAGAGCTTGATCCACAACTTGCGCGGAGCGCTCAAGAATTGTTTAGAAAGTTTCAAAACGTAACCGTGTTACAGGGCAACAGCGCGGATGTGCTTCCGACAATTCTCAGTGACATTGAGGTGCGCGCAACATTTTGGCTTGATGCCCACTATTGTGGCTCTGGGACTGCGAAAGGCCGTCATAATACACCGATTCTTGATGAATTAAAGGTAATCTTTGAGCATCAAGTAAAGGATCATCTAATACTTCTTGATGACGCTCGAGCATTTATCGGCATTGGTGGCTACCCAACGATAAGAAGACTTGCGAGATTTGTTCGAACGCACGCCGCCCACTACGAAATGATTATTCAAAATGACGCAATAATTATTTATTCGGCAGAGTATGGTACGATTTCTCTAACATGAAAAGCGTATTACGACATCGACTTATTCCTCGCATTCTGCTGGCAGCCAGAGAGAGAGCATGGGGATCATCAATAATTTTTGTTTTAGCGCCCCTTCGCTATTCAATAGATCTTATTTATATTGTCTTGTCTCGAGTGTTTGGCGACGCAAAAACAACCTGGCTGTTGAGAGCAACGATTTTACTTGGTTCAAAGTCTCATAAAAGATGGCAAAGTCTCAATGCCCTTATGAGTACTGGTCTTTATCGTGGTGAAAAATGGTGGTGTTTGTCCCAGATCGCGGCGCACGCCCTAGGTCAAGCTTCCGATATTTCCGAAACTGACAAAAATGCTGTTGTAAAGCAACTTATTGAAGCAGCCGCGCAGAACAATTTTAAAGAAAATAGTGTCGAATCTGGTATTTTTGCTCAAAAGGTATTATCGGCACTTCTTTGGTATGTAACTCCTTCTCGGCGAGAGCATTATGCCAGTATAGCGGCGGCGCAAGTTAATTCCGCACTTAATTTTGAGAGACCGTCGCTTGGCAGTGCTTCCCAAAAACCAAACCAAGCGGCTGCGCTAAGTAGTGATGGGATAATTGCTCTGGGACAGGTTTTATCAGAGCGGCAAATAACTGATTTGCTAGGCTATTTGAGCGATAAGCCCTGCAAAGCCAGTCATTATTTTGAGCAATCAAATGAGAAGTTATCTACTTTCGAAGAAATTCAAGTAAGCGGCGCACATTATGCTTCATATTCGCGTGAGACAGTTTTGAACACACCACATTTGTTGGAAGTTTGCAATGAAACGAGTCTAGTAGGTATCGTTAGTTCATACTTGGGGTGTCCAGCCACACTTCAATCAATGAATCTCTTTTGGACATTTAGCACAAAGCAATCTGGAGGGGTTTCTGTATTCCACCGAGATCAAAACGATTTTCGCTCTGTGTCCTTCTATATATTTCTCACAAGGGTTGATCTGGAGAGTGGTCCCCACGAATATATAAGGGGATCAGCGAATCTTGAATTCTGTGATCGTAGAATTCGAGAAGCAAACCTAAGTACGGTCAGAGGCATTGACTTCTTTAATCCACCATGGGCACAGCATTTGGTCACCGAAGTGTTTCAGAAAGATGTTTCAGTCATGTCTGGTCCCGCAGGAACTGCCTTCATTTCTGATCCATATGGGTTGCACCGTGGAGTCGCTCCAAGCGGGTCCGATCGGCTGTTGTTTTATGCGGTTTTCGGGATTATGCCACTGGATACGAGTGGTCGCAATTCACAGTTGACTTCTTCGGAGTTTGTCCAACGAGTTGTAAATTCACGCGACTCACAATTCAGAAACCGAGTAGTTATTCGCGCTTAGAGGAATCCCAAAGATATCCCTTTCCCCGACTTTGGAGATCAATTGATCTCGTCCTTTCGGTCATGATCAATTGATCTAACATTTTTCCGTGTTTTGCAAGCAATAGCCATGCATACATCCGACCGGCTGGATACTTAAAAAGAATTTGTGCTACAAAACACCAAATAATTCGAAGTTGAAGAATGTGTTGCTCAAGCCAACTAAAGTTTGAAATTTTTAGGATTGACAATATCTTCTTATTAAAATTCAATTGGTGCTTGACTTGCGACGTAAAGTAACGAATGCGACCACTTAAAGAGCGGTCCCAAGCTTCGCTCCAAGGTCGGGGGCGCGTTTTGAGACAATATCCGAATAAAATCTTTGGTGAAATTGAAATTTTAACGCTTGCCGCAATATTAAGCACAAACAAATTGTCTACATCTGCTCCGGTTTCATCAAATGCTAGAAATTCCGGCGTTTCGTGTAGTACATCTGTCCGGTAGAGACCAAAAATAAAAGGAATGACATTGCGCTTTAGTAGAAATTGCCACCAGAATGAAAATGATCCCTTCTCCATGCGACGTATTTCTGATGATTTTAAGAATGGTCTGCGCAAGAACTGCCCATCCATGTCAATGTATTGGCAGTTTGAACCCGCCATCCCGACTGTGTCGTCAGCGTCGAGTATTGCAACTAACGTGCTGAGGAAGTCTGAAAGCCAGATGTCATCATCACTTGCGTATACGGAGTATTTCCCCCTCGCGAGCGACTTAAGGTACGAAGCCGCTTCGTGTGTTGTCCGGTATTCGGTGTCGCGGATATATCGCAATCGACTGTCTTGCCGAGCAAAGGTGTGACAGATTTCAGGAGTTGAGTCTGTTGACTGATTGTCAAGAATAATTAACTCAAAGTCTTCAAATGTTTGCTGCTGAATGGAACAGATTGCCCTCGCAAGCAGAGCAGATCCGTTAAATACTGGCATCAAGAAACTGACAGTAGGTTTCTCACCGTTTCCTCTAAGCTTTGCTAAAGTCTACCGATAGGGTGCCCTGCACAGAATGGAGTTTGATATGGATATTGAAAAGATTGAGAAACAATTGGATGTCCTGTTTATTTCTCCCAATTCGTCCCGGGCTGCATACCAAGACCTCGCGGATGTCTATGCGGCTATCGAACCACCTACCTGGTCGCTGTTGCTTGCCCAAGCGTGCCGATCTAAAGGGTTTGGGGTTGCAATCCTTGACGCTGATGCCGAGCGGTTGTCTTCTGAACAAGGTGTGATGCGGGTTGCAGAAATCGCCCCAAAACTGGTTTGTTTCGTGGTTTATGGGCAAAACCCGAATTCGGGAACTACAAACATGATCGGCGCCGTTGCGATGGCGGCCGAATTGAAGCAAACACATCCCGAGTATCCCATTTGTTTTGTGGGATCTCATACCAGTGCCTTGCCACGCGAAGTTCTTGCCTACCCATTCGTCGATTTCGTTCTTCTTAACGAAGGTGTGTACGCCCTCCAGAACCTTCTACGCACAAATCTCAAAGACGATCTGATGAAGGTGAAGGGGATTGGTCACAAAGTCGCCGGCAATCTGGTGCTTAATGAACCCGAGATGGTAGTGCCGACCGAACGGATGGACATTGATCTACCTGGTTATGCGTGGGACCTCCTTCCCCTGAAGCAACGTCCACTTGACATGTATCGCTCTCACTTTTGGCACACTGGTTACGACCACACCAAGCGTTCTCCGTTCGCAGCGATTTACAGTTCGCTCGGTTGTAGGTATGGATGCGATTTCTGCATGATCAATATCGTCAATCGTGTTGATAACAGTGATAATGTGAGTTCGGCAAACTCACGGAACATGAGGTTTTGGAGTCCAGAATTTGTACTCAATGAGCTGCAAAAGTTGGCAGATATGGGCGTTGAAACAGTACGTATTTCGGACGAAATGTTTTTCCTTGATCGTCGCTACTTTGAACCATTAATTGATGGGCTTGTCGAAAGAGACCTTGGTCTTAATATGTGGGCCTATGCGCGAGTAGACACTGTCAGAGACAAATATCTTGATCAATTTCGCAAGGCCGGAATTGGTTGGCTAGGTATTGGAATTGAAGCCAGTAGTCAGGTTATTCGGCGAGAAGTGTCAAAAGGTTCTTTCAAAGACGTAAACATTCGTGAAGTTGTTGGCAATGTTAGGGATAGCGGCATCAACGTGGGCGCTAATTACATTTTTGGTTTTCCAGAGGGCTTGTCAAGTTTTTTGTGTGAGGTGGTCCGATTTCTAGTTGTTGTTGAGGTTGATGCGACCGGGGAACGTGATCGCGAACGCATTTAAGGCTTGTTTCCATCCTTGGGTTCCGGTGCCGAGCTCGCCACCACGGTTGTGACCGATGTTGCAAATCGCCAGGTAAAAGATTTTGAGGACGGCGTCGTCCGTCGGGAAGTGGCCTCTAGTTTTTGTGACCTTGCGTAACTGGTAGTTCATCGACTCGATGGCATTGGTCGTGTAAATGATTTTGCGGATCGCCGGATGGAACGACAAGAACGGGATGAATCGTTCCCATGATCGTTTCCACAGATCAACAATCGCCGGGTAACGTGCACCCCATTCGATTTCAAAAGCGTTCAACGCTTCGACGGCAGCGTCAATGGTTGGCGCAGCATAAATCGGTCGTAACGCCCTGGTGACGGCTTTACGATGTTGAAATCCGCAGTACTTGATCGAGTTTCGAATCAGATGCACCACACATGTCTGTATGGTGGCTTTAGGCCATACCGTTTCGATGGCGTCAGCGAACCCGCTGAGCCCGTCGGTGCACACGATGAACACATCGTTGACACCACGGTTACGGATCTCGGTGAGCACCCCCAACCAATATTTGGCGCCTTCGTCACCTTTACTGATCCATAGACCCAGCACATGTTTAGCGCCGTCCAAATCGATTCCCAAGGCGATATAGACGGGCCTGTTAACGACGTGAGCGTCGGTGCGAACCTTGACCACGATTGCATCCAAATACATGATCGGGTACATATTGTCAAGCGGCCGGGACTGCCAAGCCCGCAGCTCTGGGAGTATCGAATCAGTGATCTTAGACACCAACTCCGGCGAGATTTCCACCTGATACACATCGGCGATATGGGCTTGCACATCACGAGTGGTCATCCCCCGTGCAATCAACGAAATGATCAAATCATTGAACCCGTGCAAACGGCGTTGATGCTTAGGAATCAGTTTCGGCTCGAACGTTCCGTTACGATCCCGAGGTACCATCACTGGGATAGCACCAGCATCAGTCAACACTGTCTTGGCACTCGACCCGTTACGGTTATTGCCTGAACCCCAACCAGCCGGGTCGCCTGGCTCGTAACCCATGTGATCGGTCAACTCGGTTTGCATCGCCCGGTTCATGATCCGAGACGTCAACTCGGTCAACACCCCGTCAGGGCCCAACAGCTCGAGCCCCTCGGCATCAACCTGAGCCATCAACCGATCCAACGTCGCCTCATCAATTAACGGAGGCGAACCGAACCTTGCCTCATTATCTTTGGTGGCCATATCTGCTTATCCTTTCAGTTAGGGATACACCTCACACAAAGAATTCAACACCCCCTTTCCAGACGACAATAGAGAAACCATTGCCCAAACTCTAGATCTTGCACTCGAGCTATGTACCGAGTTTGCCAACATTTACCCATGTCAAGCGCTTCCTGGAAGCCCGCTTTATCTCACGGCAAAGCAAAATGGATGGAAACTTCCAGATACATACGAAGGGTTCGCGTTTCTCTCGTACGAATCGCAGCCTCTACCGACAAAATACCTTACTGCCGCAGAGGTTATGCAACTGAGAGATGATGCATGGCAGACATACTTCACCCATCAGCCCTATCTTGAATTAGTTGAGAGAAAGTTTGGTCTTCAACAGCGGCAGAACGTAGAAGATTTGACGAAGATCAAATTAAGAAGGCGCTTACTCGAAAACACTTAGGTCTGCTATTCCATTGACCCTTCTACATTGGTGTCAGAAGAAGTATCCGAGACTTCGGTTCTTGAATTTCTTCCAAAATTTGGAAGGTCTGGGTTTTCCCAATCGCCGTAGGGCTGAATTATCATGTTCTCTCTAAATTCTTCACGAGATAAGTATGGGTACATATCCTCAATTGGCGTTTTCCAGCCAAATATCCGAGGTTCGTATGTGTGCCATTCGTGGCAGTTGACATCACACACAACTATGTCATCTGTGTCTAAAACAAGACGGACCTTCTCTCTTATTTCTGCGTTACTGGTAATTGTTACAGTCTTGATTCCGTAGGCTTCGCAGATTTTAACAAAATCAGGCGGGTTGTAGCCTTTCGGTCCGCAGGCCTCTGCCCGGCCATCAAAGTTTGTTTCTTGAAATGCCTTAGTTATTCCGTAGATGTGATTGTTTATGATAAATGTTTTGGCGCGGATGTCGTAATTCTTAAATGTTTGAAGTTCCTGAATATTCATATTGAAGCCGCCGTCGCCTATTGTGCAAACCACATTTTTAGTTTTTTCTCTATCAGCTGCAATCCAAGCGCCCATTGTGGCTGCGTGCGAAAATCCCATCGGAGAGTTTCCATTATTTGTAATATTTCTTTGACCCAGTTTAGTTTCAAAGGCGTGGTTGCTTACTACTATATTTCCCCCACAATCACCCACTAGGACATCATTTTTTTCCATTTCTTCGGACAAAATTCGGAAGAATGCGTATGGATTTACAAATCCATCTGAACTGTAGTGCTCAGCTCTCACAGGATCGTATTTGACACGCCAGTTGATTACCTGTTTGGTCCACTGATCAAAAGATGGTACTTGATGTTCTTCTAAGATATTTAGGAATCGTTTGATAAAAATCTTTGCGTCACACAATATATTTTCGTCTATGGCGATCTGTTGCAATTTGGGCTGCAGAAGAGCTTTGTCAACATCCACCACATATTTTTTTGCACCACGCATAAAAGTTTCTAGATTGCCTCCCGTTATGCGACCAGAAATGCGGCTGCCTATCGCCATTAAAAGATCTGAGTTTTGTAATCCGAAATTACGTCCACGGCCGCCGTATGTGCCAACACGACCGCCATAGAACTCGAAATCCGATGGGACAACATCAAGCGCATTCCAAGTTGGAAACATCGGAATTTTTAGCTTCTTCCCTAATTGCTGTAGATCCTCCACTGCATCTGCAGATCTCACCCCGCCTCCAATCAACAGGACAGGGCGCTTCGCAGTGGCTAGGTCAGCGATATATCTTTTGATTTGGAAATCGATGCGCTCAAAATCAAAGGTCGTTCTTTCGGTTTCAGGGAGAAAGCCGACGAGACTCTGCGGATCTACGTCTTTCTTTTGGATATCTAATGGGATATCAAGCAGAACTGGACCAGGTCGACCTGATTGTGCCATAAATAAAGCCTTCTCAATTTCGTAACGTACGTCTTCAGGCTTCGTTAGCATTTTTGCGTATTTCGTAATAGGCGTTACGATACTTACGATGTCTGTTTCTTGAAATCCAACCTGTCGAATTGATGGATCCGGCCGCAAAAATTGTGAATTGATTTGACCAGTTATAAATAACGCTGGAACTGAGTCGTAGTAACAGTTGCCAATTGGGGTAACAAAGTTCATACCGCCTGGGCCACTAGTCGCTATTGCGACTCCCGGCTTCCCTCTAACTTTGGCCCATCCTTCCGCAGCAAAACCACCGGCCTGCTCGTGCATTACGGCTACATAGCGGGTATTCGGAGTGCGAGTGAAAGCATCGATCAGATCGCCATTGGCGGCACCATATACAACGAAAATATCGCTGATTCCATAATCTGCAAGGTGTTTAATTATGTAGTCCGCTACTTTCATGTCTATTTCTCCTCGGATTGGCAGATGATGAATTATTCTTCGTTCGGGATTAATTTGAATTTCGTCATGTCTATCCTAGTTGGCCTGAACGGGTTCCTTGATAATAAGCGGAATGAGGTTCCCCAAGGAAAGTAGACGGTGAATTCAACCGGTTGGCGCAACACTTCATGATTTTAGTATTGTTGTTTGGATGTTGGAATGGTGCAGGTTGGTCGTCCAGAGTTGTCGTACACCCAGAAAAATGAGTTGTGGCGCAAATGGGAAGAGGGTCAGTCTTTGACTGAGATTGGTCGTGCCTTAAGGCGACATGGCAGCACGATCTACGACGTCGTGAAAACTAATGGTGTCGTCGTCCCAGTCGAGCGTTCTCGTGCAGCCAGAGTGCTTTCGTTATTTGACTGGGAGGAGATCTCTCGCGGTCTGGCCCAGGGTCGATCGATCCGGACAATTATTTCCCAGGCTAGGCCGTATCCATCGACAATAGGCCGAGAGATCGGTAGTCACGCTGTACATGTCGAGTATCGGGTGGTTAGGGCTGATGATCAGGCGTGGCGGAACTCGAAACGACCAAAAACATCTGTAATGGCTGAAAATCTGTGTTTGCAACAGGTGGTGCCCAGCAAACTGAAAGACGATGGCGGGCCCGTGCCGGTAACGCGATTCCGCGTGTTGTGAAGCACCCGCATCCGGAAAACCCATTGTGGGATCATGTCACTCGCTATCTGAAGGCTGGCTACTCACCGGAAGATTGCTGACACACTGGCCTTGGTGTATCCAGACGCGCCTGATGTGGTCGCGGTCATGATTGAAGAACCCGAGCCCCAGGCCCCTCTCGGCGCAAAGGGCATCGGCGAGCCGCCGTGCATCTCGGTGACACCCGCGATAGTTGCGGCCATTCGTGCCGCGATTGGCAAAGACCTGACACGCGTACCCGTGCGGCCGTACGACATATGTTTATAGTTGGGGGTCGGCCTAACTAGGGGGGCTTGTCAAGTTTTTTGTGTGAGGTGGTCCGATTTCTAGTTGTTGTTGAGGTTGATGCGACCGGGGAACGTGATCGCGAACGCATTTAAGGCTTGTTTCCATCCTTGGGTTCCGGTGCCGAGCTCGCCACCACGGTTGTGACCGATGTTGCAAATCGCCAGGTAAAAGATTTTGAGGACGGCGTCGTCCGTCGGGAAGTGGCCTCTAGTTTTTGTGACCTTGCGTAACTGGTAGTTCATCGACTCGATGGCATTGGTCGTGTAAATGATTTTGCGGATCGCCGGATGGAACGACAAGAACGGGATGAATCGTTCCCATGATCGTTTCCACAGATCAACAATCGCCGGGTAACGTGCACCCCATTCGATTTCAAAAGCGTTCAACGCTTCGACGGCAGCGTCAATGGTTGGCGCAGCATAAATCGGTCGTAACGCCCTGGTGACGGCTTTACGATGTTGAAATCCGCAGTACTTGATCGAGTTTCGAATCAGATGCACCACACATGTCTGTATGGTGGCTTTAGGCCATACCGTTTCGATGGCGTCAGCGAACCCGCTGAGCCCGTCGGTGCACACGATGAACACATCGTTGACACCACGGTTACGGATCTCGGTGAGCACCCCCAACCAATATTTGGCGCCTTCGTCACCTTTACTGATCCATAGACCCAGCACATGTTTAGCGCCGTCCAAATCGATTCCCAAGGCGATATAGACGGGCCTGTTAACGACGTGAGCGTCGGTGCGAACCTTGACCACGATTGCATCCAAATACATGATCGGGTACATATTGTCAAGCGGCCGGGACTGCCAAGCCCGCAGCTCTGGGAGTATCGAATCAGTGATCTTAGACACCAACTCCGGCGAGATTTCCACCTGATACACATCGGCGATATGGGCTTGCACATCACGAGTGGTCATCCCCCGTGCAATCAACGAAATGATCAAATCATTGAACCCGTGCAAACGGCGTTGATGCTTAGGAATCAGTTTCGGCTCGAACGTTCCGTTACGATCCCGAGGTACCATCACTGGGATAGCACCAGCATCAGTCAACACTGTCTTGGCACTCGACCCGTTACGGTTATTGCCTGAACCCCAACCAGCCGGGTCGCCTGGCTCGTAACCCATGTGATCGGTCAACTCGGTTTGCATCGCCCGGTTCATGATCCGAGACGTCAACTCGGTCAACACCCCGTCAGGGCCCAACAGCTCGAGCCCCTCGGCATCAACCTGAGCCATCAACCGATCCAACGTCGCCTCATCAATTAACGGAGGCGAACCGAACCTTGCCTCATTATCTTTGGTGGCCATATCTGCTTATCCTTTCAGTTAGGGATACACCTCACACAAAGAATTCAACACCCCCAACTAGGGAGTAATTTCGTGCGAGCACTTTTCAAGCCCAGCGCTGCCCCAGGTTTAGAAATGATTGAGCGCCCCGAGCCGACACCTGGCCCAAACGATGTAAAAATTAGAGTCGAGCGCACCGGCATTTGTGGCACCGACCTGCACATCGAGTCGTGGGATGCATGGGCCGCGGCGTCGGTCAATTCGCCGCTGATTATTGGCCACGAGTTTTCGGGCCGCATCGTCGAGATGGGCTCGCATGTCAAGTCGCTTGAACTTGGGCTGCTCGTGTCGGGCGAAGGACACATCGTCTGCGGCACGTGTCGCAACTGT
>Ga0209702_10008123_pt1 | contig 12408 bp, 10 predicted proteins | sample FRY01_FD_187210 | JGI IMG/M metagenome (GOLD analysis project Ga0209702, IMG submission 187210) | Freshwater microbial communities from Lake Fryxell liftoff mats and glacier meltwater in Antarctica - FRY-01 (SPAdes) (version 2) | ecosystem: Environmental > Aquatic > Freshwater > Ice > Glacier... | reverse complement strand
AGTTATAAGTATTGTATAGTAGAACTTATAGCTTAAAACTTACAACCTACAACTCAAAATAACATACAGAAATGGCAAAAAAAGTAGTTGCAACCCTGAAAACAGGCGCTGGTAAAGAATATTCAAAAGTTATCACAATGAATAAGTCGCCAAAAACTGGTGCTTACTCATTCAAAGAAATTATCGTTCATAACGATCACGTGAAAGACGCTATTGCCGGAATTAATACCATTAAGTAATTTCAGCATTGAAAAATTAGAAGCCGCCCGCGTACAATCGTCGGGTGGCTTTTTTCATTATATAATTGTTATCCGCCCCGCAGATTTATTAAATTTGGCTCCATGGGATTATTTGATTTTTTCAAGAAGAAAGAAAGCAACGTACAGGAACAGGTAGAACTGGATAAGAGCTTAGAGAAGACTAAGGAAGGTTTGTTCTCCAAGATCACCAAGGCTGTTGTCGGGAAATCGACCGTTGATGATGATGTTCTCGATGAACTTGAAGAAATTCTGGTCAATTCGGACGTGGGTGTTCAAACAACTCTAAAGATCATTGATCGTATCCAGACTCGGGTTGCCCGCGATAAATACATCAATACTTCAGAACTAAATGAACTTTTGCGTTCTGAAATCCAAAGCCTCTTATCAGAAAATAATAGCAACGATTTCAGAAATTTTGAATACGGTGATCATAAGCCCTATGTCATTATGGTAGTTGGAGTAAATGGTGTCGGCAAAACTACCACCATCGGCAAACTTGCTCATAAATTAAAATTAGCAGGCAACAAGGTGGTTTTAGGTGCTGCAGATACTTTCAGAGCGGCTGCTGTAGACCAACTGAAACTTTGGGCGGAGCGGGTAAATGTACGAATCGTTGCACAGCCAATGGGTTCAGACCCTGCATCAGTAGCATTCGATACCCTACAATCAGCTGTTGCCAATGGCGATGATGTGGCTATTATTGATACAGCCGGCCGCCTCCATAATAAAGTTGCATTAATGAACGAGCTAACCAAGATCAAACAAGTAATGCAGAAAATTGTTCCGGGAGCACCTCATGAGATCCTTCTTGTACTCGACGCTTCTACCGGCCAAAATGCAATTGAACAATGTAAGCAGTTTACCCAGGCAACAGAAGTCAACGCATTAGCACTAACCAAATTAGACGGCACTGCAAAAGGCGGGGTCGTGATCGGAATTTCTGATCAGTTTAAAATTCCGGTGAAATACATCGGTGTGGGTGAAGGAATAGATCATCTGCAATTATTTAATAAGAAAGAGTTTGTCGACTCTCTTTTTAAATAATCATAGAAGCAAATAATGAAGACTAAAATCAGCACAAAACCAGCCCCGGTAAAACCAAGAGTCAATGTAATTACTCTAGGTTGTTCCAAAAATATTCATGATTCTGAAGTTCTGATGGGCCAGCTTAAGGGCAATCAGATGAATGTTGTTCATGAAGCGGATACGCTTCATCAGGATGACATCATCGTTATCAATACCTGCGGGTTTATTGATAATGCCAAACAGGAATCGATCGATACGATCCTTCAATACAGCGAGTTAAAAGACCAAGGTAAAATTTCCAAACTTATCGTAACCGGATGTCTTTCTGAGCGGTACAAACCTGAGCTTGAAGCCGAAATTAAAAATGTGGACTCCTACTTCGGGACAAACGATCTGCAAAATCTTCTCCACTCAATTGGCGCAGATTACAAGCATGAACTTTTAGGAGAACGGCTGCTGACTACTCCATCACATTTTGCCTATTTTAAGATAGCCGAAGGATGTAACAGACCCTGCTCCTTTTGTGCAATTCCACTTATGAGGGGTAAACATGTTTCCAAACCTATTGAAGACTTGGTAAAGGAAGCCAAGTTTTTGGCAAAGAATGGCACCAAAGAACTAATATTAATTGCTCAGGATCTGACCTATTACGGTCTTGACCTCTACAGCAAACGAAATCTTGCTGACTTACTCCGCAATCTGTCTGATGTTGATGGAATTGAATGGATAAGACTACAATATGCCTATCCTTCAGGTTTCCCAATGGATATCCTGGATGTAATGAATGAACGTTCCAATATCTGCAATTATTTGGACATGCCGCTTCAACACATCAGCGATTCAATGCTGAGCTCAATGCGCCGTGGAATTACGAGGCAAAAAACAATAGATCTTGTTAATTCTATTCGCGATAAAGTGCCTGATATTGCTCTGCGCACAACCCTGATCTGCGGGTATCCCGGAGAAGCAGAAAAAGACTTCGAAGAAATGAAAGAATGGGTAAACGAGACCCGCTTCGACCGCTTAGGATGTTTCACCTATTCGCATGAAGAAAAAACGCATGCCCATGAACTTATTGATAATGTTCCCGAAGAAGTAAAACAAGAACGTGTTGAAACGATCATGGGAATTCAGCAGGAAATTTCATTCGATATTAATCAAGATAAAGTTGGCCAAACTTATAAAGTGCTGATCGATAAAAAAGAGGGAAATTATTTAACAGGAAGAACTGAATACGATTCGCCGGAAGTGGATAATGAGGTTTTAATCGATACTAGAATTAGCTATGCCAGTCCGGGAAGCTTTGTTCAGGTAAAGATCGACCGTGCCGAAGATTTCGATCTTTATGGTCAGATTATTAAAATTTAGTTCAGCAAAGTGGAATTCATTAATTTCCTCTAATTTCGTTCCTGATGAAGGCAACTTATATTGATTATAGTGAAACCAAGAGTTTTTCAGAAGGGATGATCCGCTATCTGAACAATGACCAGGAATTAAATTCCTTCAAATCATATAATCCTAACCTTGAGGGATTCAGAAAGTTATTAGTCTCAAAAAAGAATGATTCCAACAGAGAAATACTGGTTGAAGTATTAAGAGAGCAATATTCAAAAGTACCACAGCCAATCCATGAGCAGTTAAACACAAACATCAGCCTATTACTTCAAAAAGATACCTACACTGTTTGTACCGGGCATCAGCTCAACATCTTTACCGGTCCATTATATTTCATTTTCAAGATAGTAACTGCTATCAATCTGGCTAGGGAATTAAAAACCCAATTCCCGGATAAAAATTTTTTACCTGTGTATTGGATGGCTACAGAAGATCATGATTTTGCTGAGATCAATCATACTTACATCTCTGGAAAGAAAATAAGCTGGGATCTGGAAGCTTTAGGTGCCACCGGAAGATTATCTACCAAGGGAATAGAAAAAGCAGTAAAGGATTATCTCGCAATCTTGGGAATTTCTGAAACTGCGGAAGAATTGGGGAAACTGATTTCTACTGCTTATACGGGCACCAATAGTTTGGCAGATGCCAGCAGGCACCTAGTCAACGCACTGTTTGAAGAGTATGGTTTGTTGATTCTGGATGCTGATGACCGAAGGTTAAAAAAAGAATTTTCAGGTATTATTGCAGAAGATATTACCGGACAGCATAGCTTTAGAACCATCACTGATACCAATAATAAATTGGCAGAAAAGGGAATTGAAGTGCAAGTAAATCCAAGAGAGATCAATTTCTTCTACCTGTTGGATGGCATAAGGGAGCGTATTGTACTTGAAAATGAGCAATACCGGGTCTTGAATACAGAGATCTGTTTCAGCAAAGAAGAATTACTCAAAGAAATTAATGATTTTCCCGAGCGCTTTAGTCCGAATGTTGTTATGCGCCCTTTGTATGAAGAAGTGATTCTTCCAAATCTGGCCTATATTGGCGGAGGCGCAGAAATTATTTACTGGCTACAACTAAAGCAAAACTTCGATTATTATGGAGTAGATTTTCCAATTCTACTTTTACGAAATTCTGCCATTTTCGCATCTCTGAAACTGGAAACGAAGCTTAATCGGCTGGATCTTAGCATCAAAGATATTTTTAAAAATTCTGAAGAGCTGAAGAAAGAATGGGTATTCAAGCATACTGAACACAGCCTTAACTTACATAGTGAGTGGCAGGAGCTCAGTTCTATCTTTGAAAGGATAAAATTACGTACCTATAAAATCGATCCTAGCCTCGGACCGAGTTCTGAGGCTGTTAAAGCAAGATTACAAAAGGCCGTTAAAAATCTGGAGGTCAAATTACTTAAGGCTGAGAAAAGGAATTTCGGCGATGCTCTTAACCAGATCGATTCAATCAAATTAAAGCTTTTTCCAAATGGCGGCTTACAGGAAAGGTCTGAAAACTTCGGTTTGTTTTATGTGAAGTACGGTAAAGGTTTTATTGAAACCCTTGTGAAGAACTTCAAACCACTTGATCTAAAATTTACGATATTAGAAGAGTAAATTAATAAATGACCTATCATATCTTTTCAGAAAGCAAACTGCGGGATTTCACGAAGTCCATTTTCCTCAAGATGGGTTGTTCTTCAGAGCATGCAGATCTTGCAACTGATGTACTCATTAAAGCTGATCTTCGTGGTATTGACTCGCATGGTGTGGCCAGACTTACAGGCTATGTTCGCTTATGGGAGAAAGAGCGGATCAATCCAAAGCCTGACATAAAAATAGTACATGAAACTCCAAGCACGGCAACCGTAGACGGAGATGCTGGTTTGGGCCTTGTAGTAGCACCCTTTGCAATGAAAGTAGCTATTGAAAAGGCAGAAAAATTTGGATCCGGATGGGTATCAGTTAGAAACTCGAATCATTTTGGAATTGCTGCCTATCATACAATGATGGCAATTGAAAAAGATATGATCGGTTTTGCAATGACAAATGCAAGTCCGCTGGTTGCACCAACCTTTGCCAATGAACGAATGTTGGGCACTAACCCAATGTGCTATGCCTTCCCCGCCGGAAAATATCCCCCGGTTATTGTGGATATGGCTACCTCTGCTGCTGCCAATGGAAAACTTGAGATTGCTCAGCGTACCGGGAAACCTATTCCTGAAGGCTGGATTCAGGATGCGAATGGCCAACCATCAATAGATCCATATGAATTAAAGAAGGGTGGATCGCTATTGCCCCTAGGAAGCGACAGGGAGCACGGAAGTCATAAAGGGTTTGGACTAAGCGCTACTGTTGACATACTTTCTGCGGTGCTCTCAGGTGCCAATTACGGCCCTTGGGCACCTCCATTTGTTGCATTCATGGAACCATCGGAAAATCCGGTTGGGACAGGACTCGGTCATTTTTTAGGGGCAATGCGGGTTGATGGATTCAGACCAGTTGATGAATTCAAGAATCATCTTGACAACTGGATAGAACGTTTCAGCTCTGCGAAACCAATCAGTGAAGATCAGAGAGTGGTTATTCCTGGCGAGCCTGAGCTAAATGCTGAAAAAGATCGGCAAAAAAATGGTATTCCACTAATTGATGAAGTATGCAATGACCTGAATGGCCTTGCAGATAAATTCGCGATCAGTAAACTGAACTAATCTTAGTCTGAATTTATTTATCAGGTTATTCCAGTCATTAAAATATGTTAAACATTCAGGTATGTATGGTTAAAAAGTTCATTTAATCTATATTCGCATATATGATTCAATCCAAGATGAAAATTTTCCGTTCATTACTTATCGTACTATTATTTCTGTTACAGGCCGGCCAACTGTACAGTCAGGATACAATTAGCTTAAAAACTATTTTAGACAAATCCCAAAAGCTGATTGAGGAATATCCTTCAGAAAAAGTTTATCTGCATTTCGATAAGCCATATTATGCAGTTGGTGATACCATTTGGTTTAAAGCTTATGTTGCTAGTGGACAGGATCTACCCTCTGACTTGAGTAAAGTTCTGTATGTGGATATTTTCTCTGAGAATGACACCCTTGTCAAGTCTATGAAGCTACCTGTGGTGAATACCTCTGCCTATGGCAACATCACACTTGATCCATTAATCTACCAGACAGGTAATTATAGAATAAGAGCTTATACCTACTGGATGTTAAATTTCAGTGATGAATATTTCTTTTCTAAAAATATCAAAGTTGGTAATGCAATTAACGGGAATATCATTACAAATATTTCACTCAGTGGCCAGAATCCGGACAGTTCACCGCTCGTAAATGCCAAAATAGTTTACAAAGATCCCGATGGAAATCCATTTGCCAATAAAAAGATAAGTTGGAGTCTTATTTCCAAATTTGAAACCATTGCTAGAGGCAGAGAAACAACCAATGCCGATGGAATGGTGTCTTTTAAATTAAGTGCAGGTCAAAAAGCGGCTTTAGATACCGGAATCCTAGAAACTGTACTTGAAACAGAAACCGGCAAATTAATCACCTCTAAATTCCCATTGAAAAATTCATTTTCCGCAGCCGATTTTCAATTTTTTCCGGAGGGTGGAGATTTACTTGAAAATATAAGCAGCAAAATAGCATTCAAAGCTATTCAGGAAAAGGGCCTAGGAATTGACGTTAAGGGTGAGATTGTTGACAATACCGGGAAAGTGATTAGTAGCATACAGTCTCAGCATCAGGGAATGGGTGTATTTACGCTTCTACCTGAGAGCGGTAAAACTTATAAAGCAAACCTCAGTTTTTCAAACGGAATTAAGAAAACTGTTCCTTTGCCTGAAATTAAGCCTTCTGGAATTGCCATATCTGTAGTTAACTCTACAACTGCAAATATCATTTTACAGCTTTCAAGTAGTCAGGCCTTTTTTGCACAAAACCAAGACAAAAATTTCTACCTGGTAGCCAGAAGTAAGGGTGTAATCTGCTTTGCAGCGCAGACCAATTTAGCCACGATAAACATCGGAGCATCTTTACCGAAAAACAAATTTCCAACCGGAATAGTACAGATTACCTTGTTCACAAATAAAGGTGAGCCTATAACTGAGCGACTGGTATTTGTAAAACATACAGATGTTTCAAGTTTGAATATAAGCACCGATAAAAAGGTTTATAGCTCAAGACAGCCTGTAAAAATGAATGTAATGGCAAAAACAGGAAATGTTCCTGTCGAAGGAAATTTTTCGTTATCCGTGATCAATGAAACCAAAGTTCCGCATCCCGAAGATGAAGAAACTACCATTCTGAGTTCCTTTCTACTTTCATTAGAATTAAGTGGATTTATTGAAAAACCCAATTACTATTTCAACCAAACTAACGACAAAAAGCTAGCAGATCTTGATGTGCTGATGCTTACCCAGGGTTACCGGAAATTCTCTTATGAAGCTATGATCAAAGGCCAGGAACCTGTGATTAGTGTTCTTCCAGAGCAGGGGATTGAGTTTTCGGGGATATTACGCACCGCGAACGGAATGCCGGTTTCCAAAGGAAGTTTAAAACTGGTGGTTCCAGAAAGTAAATTTTATGCAGAAACCACAACTAATTTGAAAGGACAATTCAAATTTGAAAAAGTAGTAATTACAGATTCAGCTGAAGCTACTATCAGTGCAAGAAGTTCAACTGCAGCTAGAAATATGATGATCATGTTGGATGGCACAGCCTTCGCTACTGCAGGCAAAAATATCAATGCGCCAAATGAAGGCCTGAATATTGACAGTGCCTTGGCTACTTATCTAGACAATAGTAAGAGACAATACCGTATGGCTACCCAAATGCTTCAGGAAGTTGTTGTTAAGGCTACTGCGATAAAAAAGGTAAGCCATATGGATCATCCTTCGCTTTCCGGTCTCGGAGCGATTCCAGACCATCTAATTGATGGTGAACGACTTAAGGGATGCACGATTTTCCTGACCTGTTTGCAAACTGCCGCAACCGGACTTACTTTTAACGACAATAATTTTTTCGTGAGCAGAGTTTTTAATTCTGGGCTCAGGGTACCTGTTCAGATCTTTTTTAATGGGATGCCGGTTGATGCCAATTTCCTGAATAACATCAATCCGGCCGATGTTGACAATATTGAGGTCTTCCTGACGGATGAGTTGGGTATGGTGAACCGCATGTACAATACAAATGGAGTATTAGTGATCAACTCGAAAGTTACTCCTAAAGGAACTCCTGTGAGTGCTGAAGACTTGAAAAAATTATTCCCGCAGGATAACGTATTGACTTTCAAACCACAGGGATACATTAAAAAGAGAGAGTTCTATTCACCTAAATATCTGAGCGCGGAAAGTCGTACCACAGGATCTGATCTTCGAAGTACTGTTTATTGGAACCCAAGAATATTTACTGATAAGGTGGGAAGCATGGCTGTTGAATTTTACAATGGAGATAATAAAGGAACCTATAAAGCTATTGTAGAGGGCACAGATATCGATGGAAATCTTTCCAGATTTATTTACCGATACAAGGTTGAGTAATGCAAAAAGGTTTTTAATGAATTCAGATCCATCAACCTGAACAACTATAAACTGTCATCCTGAACGTAGTGAAGGATCTTTGCCAGCTTAGGACAAAATTCGAGTACTGCTTAATAAGTTCCCTCACCTGCTAAAGGGCAGGATTCGGGAGGACAAATGATAAGGCCTTGCGTTAATCACAGGGCCTTCTTTGTTAAAGGATTATGAATTTAGTGAATTCCTCCAAGTAAGCGGCTCCATCGTACTTTATCTAAGAAAGTACCCTTAGTATTCCAACTCATCCAAACGAACAAAGCCTTGCCTACGATGTGGTCATCAGGAACAAACCCCCAATAGCGCGAATCCAAAGAATTATCTCTGTTATCACCCATCATCCAGTAGTAATTCATTTTGAAGGTATATTTATCTGTCTTTTTTCCATTGATCAGAATATCATTTCCAATCTTCTCAATAGTATTACCCTCATAAACAGAGATTACACGCTCATAAATCGAATAATTGCTGCTATCTAGTTTTACTGTCCAACCTTCTTTTGGAACAATGAGAGGTCCAAAATTATCAGCATTCCATTTGAATGATGGATTGTGTGGGAATATCTGTGAATCAAATTCATTAAAAGGCCTGATATATGGGTTCACACTTTTTACATTCGACCAGCCTTTAATAATTGCAGCATCTGCAGCAGTCATATTAAAGATATATTCATCTGCAGATGATCGCTGTGCTTCAATATTCAGGTCTTCAATAGTCTGGGGGTTAAAATCAGTACCATCAGATTTAACATAATAGTACTTTTCGCCAAAAATAGGTACTTCAGCAGGTTTATTGTTCAAATAAACCCTAGAATCTTTTATTTGTAAGGTATCACCACCTATTGCCAGACAGCGTTTAATGTAGTTTTCACGTTTATCTACCGGACGAGACAGAGGTGCATCTGCATCCATAGGAAAGTTGAAAACAACAACATCATTTCTCTTAACCTCTCCAAGCCCTGGAAGACGACGGTAATCCCACTTAATTCCTTCCCAATAAGCTTTAGTTCCGATTATTGGCATGGTATGATGCGCAAAAGGAAAGGAAACAGGAGTAATGGGCATCCTTGCCCCATAATTCACTTTACTTACAAAAAGATAATCTCCTACAAGTAGCGTTTTCTCCATAGACCCTGTTGGAATAACATAGGCCTCTATAAAAAGACCCCTGATCAAAGTGGCAGCAACCACAGCAAACAGAATAGCATCAAACCACTCTCTGCCGGCACTCTTCTTAGCCCTTGCTTTCTTATCTTTCGATTTACTCTTATCCGTTATACTCATGCCCTTTTGTAATCAATTTAAATGCTAAAATCAAACATATCTGTGATATTAAAAAATCCGGTCTTGCCTTCAAGCCATTCTGCAGCCAACACCGCCCCCAGAGCAAATCCGGCACGACTATGTGCTTTATGCTTGAACTCAATGTCATCTACTTCCGAACTGTAAATTACCGTGTGAGTGCCTGGAACATCCTCAATACGATGTGATTCGATCAATAATTGATCGGGTTTCGGTATTAATTCCTCACCTGAACCTATCAATTCATCTACCCATTCAATCTTCCTGCCAAGCTCAGAAATAATACCTTCTGCTATGGTCATTGCGGTACCGCTTGGTGAATCAAGTTTTTCAGTATGATGAATCTCTTCCACCTGGATTTCGTATTGTGGATATCTATTCATAATCTTAGCGAGCACCTTATTCACAAAAAAGAAAACATTCACTCCAATACTAAAATTAGATGCATATAAGAGGGTATTGTTACTCTCCTCGCATTTATTCTTTACTTCCTGTAAACTACCATACCATCCTGTAGTACCGACCACAATAGGAACATGTGCTGCAAAGCAAATCTCAATATTGCTCAAGGCAGAATCAGGTGTACTAAAATCTATTGCCACATCTGCTTGTTCCAAATTCCTTATGCTCAAGTCGTCCAAATTATCCACATTGACTTTCAATACAACTTCATGACCTCTTTCTATCGCAAATTGTTCGATGATACGGCCCATTTTACCATATCCAAGAATAGCTATTTTCATTATTTTAATTTAAAAAATTATATACATATTCATAAACTCAGCTTTAGCTTCAATCCAATTGCAGGCGAAAAAGCAGAAGCGTGAACAGGTACTTGTCCTATAGAAGGTTGTACTTTTAATGACAAGTCATCCGAGATATCAAACCTAAAGAATTTTGCATCAACATAAGCATCAATAATCGTTATCGCATAAAATCCGAGCCCGGCCAAAATAGAAAGATCACGATCACGTCTATAAGCATCCTTTATCTGAATGATGCCCTCATTTGTATACCCTGAGTAAAGTGGATTTTGTGTTTTATCAGGATTCAGCTCACGAAACTGAGCCTCCTTGAGAAAGATTTTATAGTTGCGATTATTAAACTCAAAAACGAGACCAATTCCAATGAACCCACCATACACAAAGGGGACTTTCCACCATCGTTTGTTGTAAATCTGTCCGAGGCCCGGCAACATTAATGATCTCATCGCCGCACGGCGTGGCATCGCTTCTATTGCGAGACGAGCAGAATCTTTTATTGCAGGTACTTTCTTAAAAGGTGTTTTACTGCTGTCTGATTTCGCAGGAAGTGCGTCTGTTACCTGGGAAAGCACATCTGATTGCGTTAAAAAACACATAAAAATGAACCCTAAAAGGATTTTCAATTTCATTACCAGTCTAACATTTCCAGAATTCGGTTCAGATCATCATCAGACATGAACCCGATTTCTATAGAACCTCTACCTTTTTCATTCAGTTTTAGCTTTACATTGGTACTAAACTTGGAGGCAAGATCATCCTGAATCTTCATGTATTGAAAAGACATTCCCGATGCCTTCACAGGTTTCTTTCCTTTTCCAAAGTTCTGAACCTGACGAACTAATTCTTCAACATTTCGAACCGAAAGTCCGCGATTAATTATTTCATGGAAAAGGTAAAGTTGTTTGTCAACATCCTCTACAGAGATCAGAGCACGTGCATGCCCCATAGAAATCTCCTTATCACGGATTGAAGCCTGAATAGCAGGTGGAAGTTTTAATAATCGAAGGTAATTGGTTACAGTTGAGCGGTTTTTGCTCACCCGTTCACCAAGCTGCTCCTGCTTCAGATTACATTCATCGATCATTCGTTGAAAACTTAATGCAACTTCAATTGCATTCAGATTTTCACGCTGAATATTTTCGATCAGGGCCATTTCCAGCATTTGCTGATCATTGGCTGTACGAACATAGGCCGGAATTTCAGTTAAACCAGCCAGTTTAGATGCCCGCAAACGACGTTCTCCTGAAATAAGCTGATAAGAATTTTGTCCCGATTGTCTGACAGTGATTGGCTGGATCAGGCCCTGCAATTTGATTGACTCAGCAAGTTCATTCAATGCTTCAGCATCAAAATCAGTACGGGGTTGAAAAGGATTAACCTGAACTTGAGTGATTTTTACAAAGCTGATGGAACCCAGAGAGGAGCTTTCATTACTCAATGACTGTCTGTCATTTTCCGGCAAATCCGAATCATCCAAAAGAGCTCTTAATCCCCTTCCTAATCCGGTTTTCTTTTGGTAGATCATATTATACTAAAGCTTGTTTCAGAGCCTCCTCATTCGAAACCAAACCGTTTTTACGGATAATCTCACGGGCCAAATTAAGGTAATTAATTGCGCCTTTACAATTCGCATCATGCATAATCACCGAGATACCATAGCTTGGAGCTTCACTCAAACGAGTATTCCTTTGGATAATCGTATCGAAAACCAGATCTTGGAAATGAGTCTTTACTTCTTCAACAACTTGATTAGACAATCGAAGTCTAACATCATACATGGTCAGTAAAATTCCTTCGATCTGGAGGTTCGGATTTAAACGACTCTGAACAATCTTTATGGTGTTCAGCAATTTGCCAAGTCCTTCAAGTGCAAAGTACTCACATTGAACCGGAATAATGACCGAATCGGCTGCAGTAAGAGCATTAATTGTGATCAAACCAAGAGAGGGAGAGCAGTCAACAATGATGAAATCATAATTATCACGGATCTTATCCAGAACCGCTTTCATTTTATATTCTCTGCCCGTTAAATTGATCATTTCGATCTCTGCACCTACCAGATCAATGTGGGCAGGCAACAGATCAAGA
>Ga0209702_10008121_pt1 | contig 12411 bp, 18 predicted proteins | sample FRY01_FD_187210 | JGI IMG/M metagenome (GOLD analysis project Ga0209702, IMG submission 187210) | Freshwater microbial communities from Lake Fryxell liftoff mats and glacier meltwater in Antarctica - FRY-01 (SPAdes) (version 2) | ecosystem: Environmental > Aquatic > Freshwater > Ice > Glacier... | reverse complement strand
TTTTTTTATAATATTCTTTAAGTAAGGTATTGCTGTCTACATTTGTATAATCAGCATTCAACCTAACATAATCTTCAACAGAACCCCCGGTCTCTTCCATAAAAGAAACTAATTTCTCTATGTTCTCCGGTAGGGGTTTGCCTGTTATTGCTTGTTCCTCTATAACTTGCTCTGCTTCATCAACCAAGTATTGAACTAATTCTTCTTTATCTGTTATCTCTTGGATAACGACTACATCTTCTGGCGTTACAACTTCTTCCGCAGCTGCTGGCTCCTCTTTTGTAATCTCTTGAACTATTTCATTTGGTTGTTCAATTACCACTTTGGTAATTTCTTCTACTTCTTTTTTAGGCGTTAAATCCACCTTGGTAATTTCTTTATTGTTACCTAGTTTCTTCATTGCGGGCTTCTTTTTTTTAATTTTGAAGTCCCCTTCTTGTTGTACTACTTCTGACATGATATAATAATATAAAATTAATTAATAGGTATTATCTAGGCGAAAATTGCTCTAAGTTAAACCCGCCTAGTGAGTCATTACCTTGAGACTCAAAGTTTTTAGGTAATAAATCATTTTTTCTTTGATCTATTAACTCTGATTGCTGAGTACCTTGTATTTTTACTCTTTTATCTTTCCTGTCTTCTGTTTCCGCTTCTTTAGTTATTTCCGCATTAGCCCTAACTTGAGCTAGTTGCATTTGATAACCAAATTCCTCGGCCATTAACTCTTTCTTAATTTGAGCCTCTGTTTGCATTCTTGTCATTTCAAATTGTGACTTAGCTTGTTCAATGCTAACTTTCTCAGCGGTTAACGCTTGTTGTTTTTGAACTTCAAACATTGCCGCAGCTTCAGCTGTTCTTGAGTTAGCCTCTGCTTGTGCATTTATATTAGCTATTTGGGCGGCCTCCACTGCTGCTTGCTTGCGTTTTCTTCTTAATTTAATAAGCTGATTAGCTAATTTTAAATTCTTTATTTGTCTAATGTCTATTGCATCTTCTAAATCTATACCCCCAGATTGCAAAGCAATTTGAATGTTTTGTTCTAACTGTGCTTTTTCTTCGTCATCCGGCTCTAATTCTAAGTATATGCCAAAATCGTGTAGGTTTAAGTTTTGTATCTCTTTTAAAGTCTCTACATTAAATGTGGATATACTATTTGATAGTGCATTAGATGTCAATGGGAAGTTCAATACATCCGCTATTCTAAGAGATATATTTTCGCATGTCTTAAGCGTTAGGTATAAACTAGCTTGTAATATGTGGCGAGTTGCTACATTCGATTGGTTAGCTGCCATTTTTTGTAATCCTAGTAAAGCATCTTTATCTGGGTTACTTCCATCTCTAGCTTCGTTTAATCCAGTTACGTCTCTTATCATTTGTAAATAATAATTGTACGTATTTATTAAAGAGCCTATTTTCGCTTGACCAGAAGATGAAGATAATTCTTGAACTGGTATTTTACCGCGGTTCATCTCGCCATCTTGCGTTAATGATCTACCAACAACGCTACCTGTTTGGAAATACATATTCAATGCTTCCGCTGGGTTATAATTTGTGCCATTCCCAAGATCAACCTCAGCTAATCCGTCCATATCTAAGAACACCCCATCAGGAACTATTCTAGACATAACTTGTTGTAGTTTAAGGTGCGTAAGCTGAATCATATCTGCAAACCCGGTTACCTTGCTAACTAAGCTTTCAATCCTGCCTTTATACATTCTAGGGGCAGTAATAGTGTAGTTCATTTTAACTTTTGTGGTATCAGCATATGGTCTTGTCATATTCTCAGCCATCTGCCACTCTAACATAGTGTTATTACCCAATACCTTAGCCCCGCTATATAAAACCTCTATGGTTCTAGATACTTTATTAAAATTGTCGCTTTCAGGAGGATTAAAACTATCGTCTTTTTGTATTACCTTCTCTAAACCAAACTCAGTTTGTTTTATTTTAAATACCTGGTTCGAATAAGTCTTATATTCAAAGAATAGAACCTGCACCGTGTTTTCATCAAAACTTCCCCATCCAGTAACATAATTGTTATTTCCGGGCATATTCTGTATATTCAGTAGCTCCTCATCAGATATATCTGGGAATTGTTTCTTTAACTCAGGTATTGTGATTGCTTTCACTTCACCAACATAGTATATGTCTTCGAAATTAGGATCTTCTGTGTAAGAATAAACCAAGTAGGCGGGGTCGACATAGTCAACTACAATACCTTCAGATTTATTAAAACTTGTTTTAACGCAACTTATACCTAATACTACTAAATCATGATTTAATCTTCTTCTTACTAGATCATATTTATTAGCAGCAAGGACATTGTTTATAGCTTCTTCTTCAGCTATCTCAACAGATTGCTTATAACTAAGTTGCATATGTAATTCAAGTTCTTCCCTTGTTTCCGGCAACTCCTCTGCGCTCAAAGGAGAGTTCGAGAAGTCTGCACCGGTTATTTGATTAGCTTTAGCTATCAAATCTTGCGTATACATATCACGCATTACAGATAAAGCATAATCTGTTCTTTTCTTTAAAGATTCAGGATCTTGTGAAAAAGCTTTTATGTCATATGACTTTTGAGACATGCCATTCACTACGATGTCTACAAACTTAGATATAACAGGTACAGGCTTCCAGTCTAAATTAAGATAAGATAAATCACCATTTATTGATAATTCGTCCTTGTACTTTTGTATTGATTGCTCGCCCCTGGTATATAACCTTAATTGATGGAAGTTATTATAATTAGTTTGGTACCTATTATTATTAGTTCTCCCCTGATCAAACCATTCTCTTTCAATGGCCCTAGCTACTTGAATACCATACTCTGCGGATGCTTTTTCTCCATCGCTAACGACTTGACTTGGAAAAGAACTATTAGTATTTGTGTATACGTTCATTTATATTATAATTTTTGAGGTACTACCATCGTTGTTGTATTTTTTAATGCCCATATTAATAGGTTGTATTTCTATTCTATTAGCTGGTGCATACCTTTGTTTATTACACGCCATTAATGCTAACCCTGAACTAATGGAAGCATCATGACTAGTTCTATTATTTATATTGAACCTTGCCCAATCTTCTAGCGTCCTTTGAAAATACATATCTCCATATCCAGTATCGGATAATCCTACGTATGTTTCAATATAAGATTCAATTGCGGCGGCGTGTGCTTGCTTTATATCTTCGCTGGAGTTTGGTATACCTCCAATTTCCTTTTCTGTTACAGATAACTTATTCCAAATTTTGTCGGGTCTATTAATTGAAAAACCTCTATAGCCTCTTCTTTTAAAATGGTATAATAATCTAGGTTTGTTATTCTCGGCTAATATTGGCATTCCGTAAAAAACACAAGCCATTAAAACATCTTCAAAGAATATCTCCGCTGTTTGTGGTCTGGCTATGTATTCTAAAAAGAAATGGTTTGGTGGCACATCTTCCATAGAAAACTTAGTTAATCCAGATAGAGCACCATTAGAACCTCTTTGATCCACAGTACCTGATATGTCATAACTATCACACCCAAACGCTCCGCAGTGTTCATTACCAGGATGCTTCATGCCATTCTTTATTATTACCCGGTTTTGCATATCTTTAGGCGGAACCCAAGTTATTTTAAACCTTCCGTCCTTATGAGGGTTAAAAACAACTATAGAGTCTTGTACCCCATTCTCCCATGCAAAACTCCCTGTAGTTACAATAGCTGTATTTCTAAGGTCTTCGTTGTAATCTATTTGCTGGTATATTTTAGTTAGATTAAAAAGCGATTGTTTCGCTTCATCTCTAAATGCGTGCTGTGTTGTTCTAGGAAACTGTCTGTAGTATTCATTAAGACCATCTTGGTCATTTTTAAGACCCCCAACTTCATTCTCCCAGTATTCTATTACACCTATATCTATTAGTCCACCATCAGGCCCTATAGCCGGGGTTTTTGGAGTGTTGAATACAGGTATTCCATATTTATCAATGAATCCCTCGTAATTCCATTCCATAGGTACGAACAAAGAATATAATCCTGAGCTAGTCTGTCCATTGCGGTTTCTTTTTTGTACGTCAGAATGTTCATATAGTTTTTTAAAGTTTTCCCCACCTTTCGCCAAAGCGTTGGACGTTGATCCCATCATACATTTGCCTACTATTCTTGATCCAAGTCTAAGACACGTTTTTGTGACCCTCCAGTTGTTTGTAATATTGTCCGGCCTTTCCCATTTACCTGAGTTCATAGATAATGTAAAATCCGATAATATCAGTTTACGTTCCTCGTCATTATCAGCGTCTAATTGTATGCCTACGTAATCATTTTTACCTACGTATTTTATTTCTATCTTGTTCCTTCTACCTGTGGTAACAGGTTTATATCCTTGGAAACTCTTCTTGTTTGTTAAGATTGGTATAGAACTCAAATCTCCTGATATATTAACACGATACGAATTGGTGTTGTAATTTGATAACCTATGACTTACACTAGAAGCGGATAGTCCACAAGATAAAGCTAAAAAATGTATTTGCTCTATCAGGTTTTTATCACTCATTCCAAACTCAATACAGCCCTTATTTTTATCCGAGTGGCCGTCTGTGTCAACTAATCCAGCCAATATTTGCAGCCTAGTTTCTATTGAAGACGTCAAGTATTGTTCCGGTATGTGTTTGTTTTTATAAACGCCTATTTTTTTAAGTTCCGCTGTAGACCCCAAAAATGAAAACTCTACAACATAAGGAGTGCATTCTTTTCTATGCATAACACCAAACTTAACACCCATCATTTCTGCTAACTCTATTAAGTATTGCAGTATTTCTGGTTCTTCATCCACATTTACTATTATAGTCATTCCATTTTTTCTACCATCTCCTAGCCATAACCCTAGCAAATAAGGGGGCATTCCATCAAATTTGTCCTCTGCTTGAATACCTTTTGATGTAACCCTAGTCGTGTGCCTTTTATGTTCCTCTGAAAAATTAAAATATTCTTTAGCGGTATAAATATATTCTTTATTCCCGCGAGAACCATAATTGTCTCTTATAACTAATCTATGATTTTCAGTGACAATGTAATCATTACCATAGGGTTGGTTTATTAAATATGACTCCGTCGTACCGTTTACACGCTTCTTAATTGTTTTTACCATTCCCCCCTCAACCATCACCTTATCACCAACATTCAGATCCGATATGGCTGTGAATTGCATATCGGCATTTAGTATTGTCGTATCCGGGTGGTAGCATTCGTCGTGAACGAGGAGCTGTAGTTTCTCCCCATCATAAGAGTTGTCCCCTGTGTTTTTCCAGTCAATCGTGGTATCAAGTCCCTCTCCGAAGTCGTCCATTTTAGAGGATTCTTTAATCGAGTTCCTAGTGAGCCTTCTTGACGGTATCTTGTACGATAGTTCGGTCTTTGGTCTTTCCATACCGTCCTGGGTGGGTTTAAAGAAGAATGGGTAATTAAGACTGATGGGTACCACCTTGTCTGTAAACATCTTCTTTGCATCTGCTCCAGTCTTTGATAAAATACCAAATCTTGAATCTTTAGATATTGTGGCCTGGTTAACGGTCTCTGCTGAAGCCATAAATGAAAATCCAGAACGTCTGTTCTTAAGGTAGCACATTCCATAAGATCTATAGTCTGCCTTGCAAGCTTCCCAGAAATAAAAGAATATTCTATTTGCCTCTCTATAATCGGCGGCACCAACGTCAATCTTAGTCCACTGCAGGTAGACATAATGAGAGCCAGTAATATAAGTTTCAGCGCCATCGTTATAAAACGAAAACCCCTCATCCCTGCATTTAAACTCTCCGTCGATATAATCATAAAACCTATTTTTAAAAGCATCTGGGTATTTATTCCATTCATTAACGCTTTTTATTTTATCTATTTCTGATGGTATTAAAGACTTTTCCCAATACTGTTCTGATTTGTCTTTACTTCTTTTATAACAGTCTTTTATTAGTGGTAGAGCCACTTTTAAGCCCTGTATTTCATACACCTCACCAATTTCACCACTCTTACTAATAATAACAACATCATATTCTTTATTGTAGCCATATACCCACTTCTTGTGCCTATTATTACTTTTAATAACCGCTGGTCTTATGTAGTTATCTAATATAGAGTATAAATTTTGAGTATACATTATTTAGATCTTCCCTCTGCAAAGCCTTTAAAAGCAACCCCTTTAGATACCGTCAATGACGAATCCAGCATTGCTTGTTCGTTTTCAATTCTTTCAAGAATCTCAAAAGCATCGAATACTGCTAACTTTTTAGTGGCAGCAGCGTTCTTTAGCTTATCAGCGGTAAGGTCATCATCTGAATCTACAATAGCTTCCCTAGCCACTTTTATTAATTCCTCAACTGCTTTGTGCCCAGCTAGGATTATTTTTTTCCTCGTTTCCTTTGGATCCATATTTAATTACGATATCATTTGATTTCATACAATACAATTTATGCCCGTCTATTACAAACTCGAACTCACTACCTGGCGTGTAACCTACTAATGCTCCAGGATTGATTCCTAGCGCTTCTAATGAACTATTACCGTATTCTAGTATACCAATAAGCTTTTGCTCTTTTTCAAGCGATAAGCTATCTTTATTTTTTATAGGGGCGATAAAGCACCGGTTGTTAATTGTATTCCAACTACCTGATTTTCCGTATAAATATATCTGGTCTAAAGCGCAGAAGTACAATCCATCAATAAACATTGATCTGCTATCCTTTTGCTCGCCTTTCATATTATAAAACCTCCTAAATACATTATGATGTATCACTATTATATCACCCTTTTTTATATCCGTATTAAACGCCAAAGGTACTTCTACCACTTCAGCAAGGTTATTTACAGATTTAAAACTTTCTATTGATGTATTTGTAATAAGGGTTTTATCTCCTATCTTTTTTTCATTATCATAACGACCACCAACTGGCTTTATTATAAAATCAAAAACACTCTTCATTAATATTCAAGATCATACTCAACCGATATTGCCATGTTAGAGTTGAATTTCTTCCATGGCATTACCTCGTTGTTTTTCTTTATATGAATGTTATAAGAGTTATCTTTTTCTTCAAATAGAATATAAGCTATTTCGTGACCGCCATAAACGTTTTGTCCTACAGCGTAGTGCATTGCTTCGTTTTTATAGTCTGAACCTATACTTATTTTTCTTATAACAGAAGACATATTACTCTTTTTCCTTTTTAATTTCGGTATACGACCCAGTTTCTATGTCAATAGTGATAGCCCCGTATGTGCTTTCCAATTCCGCTTTGAAGTCCTCTATCTCTTGATTAAGGCCAGCCTGTTTGTGTAATAAACCGTGCTTCTGTACTTCTACAAATCCAATGTCCTTCAATAGATTCGATAAATCTTTTTGTTGTCCCTGAATTTTAACTAATTGGTCTTCTGTAATCGTTTTTACTTTTTTCATTTTATTTGATTTAATTAATAATTATTTATTGTCTTTTATGGCAGAACCGAAGTAATAACCAAATATACTTAATGCCACACCTTCAACTATACCTAGTAAATGTATGAAAATTTCTTTATTAGATTCAGGTACTTCTGTAGTAACTACTGTATAAACTAGAAAGGCAAAAGCGGTTAAACCTACAATACCGGTCATATTAAACATCCAGTCCGTCCCGTACTTCCTAAGACCAACCTCTCTTTTCCTAGCGGAGTCCCTATCCTCAACTTCTAGCCTGTATAATTCTACTAGTCTGTCGTGAGCCTCTGCTTTTTGACCATCAGATAAATCTGGATCTTTGTCTATAAGATTCTTTACTATACCTAAAATCCCCTTATCCGGCAGAACATCACCTATAGTGTTTACAATAGATGAACCTGTTCCTAGTAAAAACTTGCCTAATCCAGTTTCTTTAAAAGGTTTTTTGTTTTTCATTTTATTTAGATTTGCTATAGGCTTCTTTTTCCCAAGGAAGGTTTTTAGCGCCTTCTTCCATTTTTGCCCTTGAATATTTTTTACCTTTCCAAAAAACGGCGCTATCGTTATAATCTAAATCCCCGCGTTTCATTTGATCTAAATGAACTTTTTCGTGGTTAATTACATCTTGCCTTTGCTTTTCATTAGTAATATTTTTATTTATAAGTATACTACCATTCCTATCGGCTTTACCTAATACTTCGTTTCCTAAGTCAACATTATATATAGGTGTATTGTCAATGTAATACGGCGGGTTATTTAGTTTAAACGCCATTATAAGGAAACATATTATTTAAAGCTTCTTTTTTGGCAACCACAAAGAATATTGAGACCCTCTGATACTTTATCAACCACTGATTTAATACCAGTGGCTGTAGTTATCTTTTCTATAGTGTCGCCTAAACCTTTGGATTCCATTACTTTGAGCAGTGCTTACTCATCCAAGATCCTTTCATAGCCATAGGGGACTTTGATTTTCCGTCCATAGACATTGGAGATTTACCGTACATAGACATAGGACTATCGTCTTTCATTCCTGCTTGAGCGTCTTTAGCGTAGTTATTTCTAGCAGACGCTGTTAATGATTGATTGCTTGCTTCTTTAACGTCGTAAGCTGTTTTTTTACTAATTTTTGCCATAATATTATTTATTTATTTATTTATTTTTTACCACACTTCCATTTTCTTCTGGAATAATCATTTGGACACATGCCTTTTTCGTCTGGATTTTTGCACTTTTTAATACCCGCAGATCTAGCACAATAAGACTTTTTCCTAGATCCTCCTTCTGGTTGTGGGCTTTTAAGAGTGCCCCCTGTTTCTCTTTTGTATTTAGCTTTTTCAGCTGTAGTCATACCTGCCTTCTTTTCGTTAGAAGACATTTTCATAAGCGGAGAGTCTGGTTGTATGTATGCCATTATATTAATTTATATGCGGTTTTTCGGTTTAATATATAAGCTTGCATTACTTTTTTCCTGTTTTTTTGAGCCGACACATAACTAACGTGAACCCAATCAGGGTTCTTTTCACTACCGTATTCCCATATTAACTGATCAAAGTCTAAATTGTTTTTAATGTAATCGAACATTTGAGCGTTTGACTTGAAACCAAACGTATCATCAAGGTCTATTGCACATCCTTGACAATGCTGCGATTTAGAACTTCCACCAATAGCAATATTTAAAGCAACGCTTCTAAAAAAAGAATTAATTTTTATAGCACCACCGACCCATTTTCTTAAAGGTTCAAAAACAGTTTCAGCAATAATTTGCATATTAACTAAATCCGATTTTGTCGGGGTGTTTTCTATACCTAATCTTAGGGCAGTTGCTGAATAAACACTTTCTTTATCAGAAACATGCTTACTTATCATTTCTTATTTTTTAAATGATACCACTTATTAACAGTATAACCAATAGTAACCATTAATAACAATATTTTCAATACAGGTTCAATGTTTGTCATAGATACTGCCAAAGATATAGCGTTTATTGCGTAAAGCTTAATATCAGCCCCTGCCATTTCCCTTGGCATAAGTTTTAGACGTAATAGGCCCTGCAGTATAAACTGCATTATCTTGCTTTATTTTCATTCCGTCTTTTCCGCTACTGGATCCTTTACCCATTGGAAAACCGGTGGTATCTAAAGGCCCGTCCCAAATAGCGTTGGATCCTACTTCACCTACTTTTTTATTTTTCATAGTATCTTCTATTATTTTTAACATTATAATGGGAATAAAGGGGCTCTGTCACCTACTGACGTTTGCCTTTGTTGTACGTCTCCGTAAATAGACTGCGCTGCTGTTTGAACACTGTCGTTAAAAACCGGTTGTGCTTGCCCAAGTGTATTGCTAGGGGCTGGAGGGATCATAGTGGTCTGCATAGGCATACCAGTCATAGGATCCACCATCTGTTCATTTGGATTTACCATATTATCGTTCTTTATCTTTGTTTACGTTATTTATTGATGTTTGAAGTACTTTGTCCATATACGTTTTGCCTAACATTATACTATTCCTTCTTTGGCTTGTTGGTATATCTTCTTCCCCAAGCATAATACGATACATTCTACTTATTAGTTGTCTACACTTAAATGAAACTTTATAAATATGATATTTTTGAGTTGTATGGTTTCTTTTTCTCCAAACCGTAATCCAACCCTCTATCAATAATCTGTTCCAGCGTTTATTGTCCCAACTGTAAGCATACGTACCGATCTTATAATCTTGTTTGGTAAAAAAATTCATACAATCAAAGTAGATCAGTAATTCTAAATCCGCGTCTTTTAAGTTATTGTTCCTACAGGCCCATTGTCTTATTACTCGATAATGTTTTAGCAAGTTTAGTTCTCTAACTTCTCCCGCTTCTAGCCTTTTCATAGAACAACAACTACATCCTGTAGTTTTATAACGTGATAAATTTCTTTATCAATTTCTATTTTATGTCCAGCATGACGATCATAATAAATGTGATCACCTTCTTTTATTCCAGCAGTGTCATTACCTACTGAAACTACATCAGCTAATATATACCTGATTTCTTGTTCTTCGTTCTTAGATAGAATTAAACCACCTTTGGTTTTAACAGTACCTAACTTTGCTTTCTGTATTATTAAATTACTACCTATTGCCTTCATTAATACGTAAGTTATTAATTACACAATTTGTAGATAATATAGTTGTTGCTACAGATGCTGCATTCTTTAATGCGCTTTTAGTAACTAGCAAAGGATCTATAATACCTGCTTTAATCATATTAACTGTTTCACCAGTTATTACATTTAAGCCAATCCCAAGCCCTTTTTTAGGTTCCTTGTATTCTATACCAGCATTATCTAATATAGTCTTAAACGGAGCCTTAATGGCTTCTAGGAGCGTTTCCTCCCCTATTGTGTCGGCATATATAGTTTGAGAAGCATTTAATAAGGCAATTCCGCCTCCAGGTACAATACCTTCTTTAATCGCCGCTTTAGTTGCGCATATTGCATCCTCAACTCTATCTTTCTTTTCTTTTAATTCAACTTCTGAATTAGCCCCTACTTTTACTATTGCTATTTTAGCAGATAATCTAGATAATCTTTTTTCTAGCTTAATTATTTCGTAAGGTTCCTTAGCTAATTTTAAATTAACTTTTATATCCTTAATTGTTTTAACTACTTCTTCAGAAGGCTCACCTACTTGTAATATAGTTTCTTCGTCTGTTGTAACGCTTTTAATACAAAAACCAAGGTGTTGAGGATCTATTAAATCTAAATCATCTCCAAGGTCTTCATTTATAATAGTAGCACCGGTTAACATAGCTAAATCATCTAATGTTTCTTTTTTAGCAACACCATATGTTGGAGCATTAACAACATTAACTTTTAAACTACCATTTACTTTGTTCCTTGCTAAAGTGGCCAATACAGGCATATCAACATCAGCAATTATCAATAAAGATTTATTACCTTTTATAACAAACTCTAATACGCTTTGAATTTGCCTAATGTTATCAATAGGTGATTCAATTATTAATACGTATGGGTTATCAAGTTCTGCGGCTCTTCTGTTTTTACTTGTTGAAAAATGTGAATTGGTTAATCCTTTATTGTATTGAACACCATCAACTATTTCTAATTCAGTAAACCCACTAGACGATGTTTCCATCATCACTACTCCGGTTTCATCAACAGCCCTAAAAGCATCACCTATAATTTTTCCAAGCGCAGCATCATTGTTTGTAGATATTGTAGCAATTTGATCAATCATATCACCGCTTACTTTAACAGCAATAGATTCTAAGTATTCGATTACTTTTGTTACTGCATTGTCAATACCTAATTTTATATCTCTTGAACTAGCTTTATCTGCTATCTTATATGCTTCCGTTAGTATTGCGTGTGCTAATACCGTTGCAGTTGTTGTTCCATCTCCCGCCTCACTAACTGTTTTACGAGCGGCTTCTTTTAATAAGGTAGCACCCATATTTTCTACAGGATCTAATAGTATAATACTATCCGCTACAGTTACACCGTCTTTTGTTATTAATGGCCTTCCATTTCCATCCTCTAGCATCACACATTTACCGCTAGCCCCTAACGTAGAGCTAACAGCTTTTGTGAGTTTTGTAATGCCTTCAAATACTTTATCTTTAGCTTCGTTACCAAAACTTAAATTCTTGACAATTGCGTCTGACATAATTTAATTAAATTTGATTGAAATGTTTATTCGAATGTTTTTACTACTATAGGACCATTTGATAAAGCGAGTCTTTTTTGATAATGTAATACTGACTCATCAATGGTTTCTTCAGCCTCTTCAATTGTTTCTCTTCTTGTTACATCAAGCCATTTTCCGTCTTCGTTGACGAACTCTGTTTGGTAGTAACCATTTGGTAGTTGTACAATACGCCAATTCTTTTTTTCGGCTTGGCGGACAAACCTTTTAAGGGTTTCTTCTTCGGTAATTTGTGGAGGATTTATCCACGAGTTTG
>Ga0209702_10008120_pt1 | contig 12412 bp, 13 predicted proteins | sample FRY01_FD_187210 | JGI IMG/M metagenome (GOLD analysis project Ga0209702, IMG submission 187210) | Freshwater microbial communities from Lake Fryxell liftoff mats and glacier meltwater in Antarctica - FRY-01 (SPAdes) (version 2) | ecosystem: Environmental > Aquatic > Freshwater > Ice > Glacier... | reverse complement strand
TCAGGTTAAGGTAATTGAAGATATAGCCATTAATTAGTTGAACTAGAAGTACAATAAAAAATAACTTTATGATTTTTTTGTATGTTAACATATTCATCACTCAATTTTTAGCAGACTACCTAAATAGTCTGCTAATTTTTTATTTTTTATTTGTAAACCATAGCATTTCCATGATTTGCATTATTTCTTAAAGCATCAGCCATTTCAACTGCATTGTGAAATGCTCTTGTAGTAACATACAATATATCATAAATTAAGTTCCCAAGGCCTCCACCTTCAATATTCATCAACTCGTCTGTTGTTAATTCTTGTAGTTTCATAATTTTTTAATTTTTAATATTTATTATTATAAGTTCCTTTCCAGCCATCAGAAGCACCTGCTTTAACTGCCTCCCAATTCGACAATACTTCGTAAACAATGGTTCCCCATATGGTTGTTCTAAGCCAATTCCCTCCTTCAAAAACGATTAATTCTTTAGAATCAAGTTCGTCTACATTTAATTGTTTCAATTCCATAGTTTTAAAATTTAAATTGAGTTTATATTGTTACCTACTCTTTCCAGGCTTTTCGGTTTCTGCCTTGTGCTGTACAGCATCGATCGCGATAGTCTAAGTAAATCATCTACAATACAAAAAAACTATAGTAAGCGAAAAATTTTTAAATTCATTAAATAATAATAACCAAGCAATTAAAAAAAAAGACATTCTTATGCTGTTCCGGTTTATGCTTGATTAAAAAGAAATTACAGACAAAATAATCATACTTTAATTTATGAAAAATTATTTGGCTGCTAAATGAGTAAACGGTAATTCATGTCCGATAAGTCTTCAACCAGCTTCGTCTACAACCTCAAGTAAAAATTATTCTACATAAGTTAACTAGAGGTCAGAAAGCCCAGATTCTTCTTTAAGCTAGGCCGGCAAATCCTCCTCTTCAATCGATTTAAAATCAATTGATATCTTCATCTGAAAACTTCGGCTATAATAATATGTGCCCAATTGTCGAGAATATGTTATTGGTGCCTCTCTCAATTTCAGCTCATCAATAAGTTTATAAACCATAGAAGTGGATAAATTGAGTCTTTGGGCTAACTGACTTGGAGTGCCAGTACGCCGATGCTTGATCAGCTCATGCAGACGGTTAATTCGCTCAATTTGTTCCAATAGCTTCATTTGATATCAATTTAACTTGTGAAATTCCATTGGCATTTGCTGAGACCATAACTGATAATATTCTCCCTTAGAAGAAATCAGCTCAGTATGTCTTCCTTCTTCAACAACCCGACCATCCTTTAGAATTATGATCTTTTCGGCCTTTTGTATGCTGCTCAGACGATGGGAAATCACAATTACTGTCTTAAGCTCAGAAAGTAAAAATTCTATCGTATTCTGTACATATTTTTCCGATACAGGATCAAGAGAAGAACTCGCCTCATCTAAAATGAGGATTTCGGGATCTCTATAAAGAGCACGAGCTATGGCAATTCTTTGCTTTTGTCCGCCTGATAAATTTGCACCATTCTCACCCAATTGTGTTTGAAATCCATTGGGCAACTCATCTATAAACTGGGTAATTCCAAGCATAGTACAAATACCAATGATCTTTTTCATATCAGGCTCATCATCACCAATAGAAATATTAGTGCATAAATCCGCAGCAAAAAGATCTATTTTCTGTGGTACAACGCTAATTATCCGCCGCAGCGAACTATTACTAATATATTTTAGGGAATAATCTCCGATAAAAACATGACCACTTTGTATGGGATAAATGTTTTGAAGAATAGACATCAGGGTAGATTTTCCGGATCCGCTTTCTCCGACTATTCCTGTCATCTTCTGATATGGAATCTCTAAATTCAATTTATCAAAAACCATGACCCTTGAACCATATCGAAAAGAAACATCTGCAAATCTGATCTTTCCAAGGCTTGAGCGCTCCATCTCAAATTTATGACCCTCATCCTCTTGCTCCATATCCATAATTTCAAATAAGCGATCGGAAGCAATGATTGCATCCTGTACGGTTTTATTCATGCCCACAAAGGAAGAAACAGGCCCGGTAAAATACCCGATCAGGGTATAAAAAGAGAGTAATTCACCTGGACTGATTTGCTGATCCAAGACTAATCCGGCCCCGATCCAAAGCATTAAAATTGTAAATGAATGGGATACTAGCTCGGTAGAAGACCCTGAAAAAACAGCGTTAAGACCGGATTTATAAACTGTTCCTAATAATTTAATAAACCGCTTTTCAGTTTTCTGATTCGCATGATCCTCAAGTCCGAAACACTTGATGGTTCCGACCGCATTCAGGCTCTCTACAAGCTGAGATTCCAACTCAGCAGCATTCTCCATCATGTTACGCTGAACTTTCTTGTTGAGCTTATTAGTGATCAAATAAATGGCAGAATAAAGCGGAATGAGGATCAAAAGAAACAGCCCAAGCTTCCAATAATAACCGAACATCATCGCAAAAGCAAATACTAGCATAAAAAAGTTGACTGTCAAATTGATAGATATATCATTAATGAATAATCGAATCTTTACAGCATCACCAATCCTTGAGGTTATTTCACCTACCCTCATGGTATCAAAAAACTGCTGAGGTAATTTAAGAAGGTGCTTATAATACCCAAGAATGAGTCTGGCATCAATCATTTGTCCGGTTCGTATAATAAAAATGCTTTTCATGGTACCTATAAATACCTGAAGTAATAGTATGATGAGCATCCCTACACTCATGAGGTTGAGTAAATTCCTGTTTCCATCGACTAGAACAAAATCCACAATCTTCTGAACAAAAATAGACATAGAAAGCCCGAGTAAGGTATAGATTACAGCACCGAACAAAGACTGGATGAGAATTGTAGTATGAGGCTGTAGTAGTATCCGGAACCGTCTAAACAAACTTATTTTTTGATTTTCTGGATTAAAATCGTCGTTGGGCACTAATAGAATGAGTACTCCGCTCCACTCCTCTTTGAAATCGCTGAGCTTTTTTATAAGCAATTTCCCAACGGCAGGATCCATGATAGTGATCTTCTGTTTGTTCATCTTATAAATCACCACAAAATGCTGAAGATGCCCATTGAGGATGACATGTGCGATGGCCGGAAGTGGTATTTTGAAAAGACTTTCGAAAGTTCCCTTAACACCTTTTGCCTCAAATCCGAGTTGGAATGCAGCTTGAAGCATACCGGCAACATTTGTACCCTTTTTATCCGTTCCAGCATCTTGCCGGATTCTAGCAACCGGAACATCAAGCTTATAAAACCTCGCCACAGATGCAAGGCAGGCTGCACCGCAATCAGTCATATCGCGCTGTTTTACATTAATATTCATAATGCAGAAGATGTAACTGAAAGATTCGGATTTAACCAGTCGTCAACTTTATCATAAAATAAATCGTACAATGTACGCTCTGCAACTATAAAACGGGCAGTAAAACTCATTCCCTTCTTCAAATATCCTTTATACCTATTTTTTAGTTTTAAATGATCACTATCTAGCATACAGCGTACCTTGAATACAGCAAGACCCCGGTCCGAAATAATGATATCATCCGAAATATCTATAACTTTACCCGAAATCAAACCCCATTGGTTGTAATTGAAGGCATCAATCTGAAAATTTACCGCCTGACCTTTTCTAATGAGGCCGATATCTGATGGCTTAACATAACAGAAAGCTATCAATTGAGCATCCGGCGAAATCTCAGCTAGCTTTTGGTTTGCAAATACCCATGAACCCGCCTGAATGCCCACGAGGTTTTGTACCGAACCATTGAGAGGTGCACGTAGTGTAAACAACCTATTCTGATCCTCAAGTTCCGCTTCGCGCGAAAGCAATTCGCTCATTTCCCTCCTGTAACCGCCGGCTTCAAGTTCCCATTGTGATTTATATCGGTTGATCAGTAGAGATTGGTCAGAAATAGCCTTATCATACTCAAATTTGAATTTTTCATTTTCTTGTAGTGTAATTGCAGCATTTTTGTAAAGGGCATTATACCTATCAAACATTCGTTTAGCTTGATCTCTGTTCAATGATTTCTCTTCGAATTCCTGACGGAACTGTAGCCAGGAAGCCCTGTATAGCTCAGTTTTAAACAACGGTTTTCTTGTTGGGTAATAATCCTGGTCGGAATAATTGACTATTTTTCCCGCATCTTCAAGCAAGTGCTTGAGCAATTCAGAACGCCGGCTCAAAATTTTTCTTTGTTGTCCCGGTAAAGATGAATCAATCACCAGAACAGTATCTCCTCTCAGGATGTTTTGATTATCCTTCATCCTGATCTCAATGATCCTTCCACTAACAGATGCAAAAAGCTCAATACGTTCAAAGGCCGACTGTAATACGCCATAACTATTTATACTGATTTGAATTGGTATGAAAGGCGTTAAACCTACTGCAATAATTGTTGCCAAAAGGATTACAATATATATAATCCTGCTACTAGAGCCAGTTTTGAACTTACTCCCAATGGATATAAATGCGGCGTTTTGATCGTTCCAGGCTGATATCGACATCTTCGGAAATTTTTGATTACCTGAAATAAATGTACTCCTGAAGGTTGCTTATCTGAATTTTATGCGAAGTTTTTTAGTCAGCGGTATAGCCTGACATGTTAACGGCAGATCTGTTGTGGAGAATTTGAACTGAGGCCGATGCAAAGAGTTTTGGGAATTATTGACAAATACTCGGTGATATTTAATCAATCCGGTCAAGCTGATCTAAAAGGTCGTCGAGACCTTCGTCACTTTTCTGAATCAATTTCCTAAGTTGCCAGTAGAAAGTATCCAGGCCTTCAGTATCTTCAGAATACCCTCCATACTCCAATAGGCTAATTTTAGTATTAAAATGATTATTAATTACGATCAGATTAAATTTCGCCGTTTCGCTTTCTTGCAAGCCATTCAAGACTCAATAAAGCAAGTATAATGAAAAACAATAGTTTCAGATCTATCAGTTCACTATACTTTGAGTTTTCATAAGATACGGTTTTCACATTCTCATTAGCTCTAATTAGTTCAGGTAATCCATCCAGCTGCTTTGGAAATAGCATTTGTCCCCCGTTCTGCTTTGCCATAGCATATAATAATTGATGATTCGCTATAGTCTGTTTATATTCAGCTTCTTGTCTGCTTATTATGAATTGTCCTACTGCCTGATGCTCTACCTTACCAAGCGTAGTGACTGCTGTATAATTATATTTTCCGGCAGCCAATTCTCCGGCATCAAGGTTATAGGAATTTAATGTTTTAGAAAAAACGTAGGAATAGCTTTTACCATCTTTGTTCTTCAAAGAGATATTTACATCTGGTGTATTTACAAGTTCAAAAGCATCATTATATAATTCTGCATTCAAAATGATATGTTCATTTTCATCAAAGGTGTTTTTTGATGGATACACACGGAATTTACGCTTATCATCAGCGCTAACCAGGTATTGTACAGTTTTTGTAATCAACTCATCAATAGCCTCATGACTTGAATTTTCCTGAAAATCTTCCAGCCTCCAGCGCCAGATTCCCTCTCCGGCAAGTACTGCAACCCTGCTTTGAACATTCTCAGCAAACAAGAGTAATGGTTTTTCTGTCAGCAATTTTCCTATCTGCTGATTCATGAGCAGGCTTGAAGGACCTTTCAAACTATAATTTCCGAAAGGCGTTAGTAAAGGCCCGAAATTACTGATCCTCGACCTACTGCTTTCGCTAAGGGTAAAAGCATAAAAATCGGATTTAATACCTGCTACAGCTTCCTGCATCATACCGCTAGAATTAATAGTTAATAAATCCTGAGAGGCTGAAAAGGCAGGAATATTAGTCTGAGAACCTAAAATATACAGTATCGGTTTGGAAGCACCCAACTTCAATACTTCCCTGGCAGTATTGCTGATTGAAGGCAGCTGATGTAAAATAAGCAGACCTGCTTCTTGAATTTCTGCCGGTGAAACATCCTGCACCATCCTAACCATAACTGAATAGTTCTTATTAATTTCGATAGACTGCCGGATTGCGCTAATATCAGGATGAGGGGAATTAGAGATAATCAGGACATTCTTTCTGCCGTCAATAACTTCAACAAAAATGGTTTGGGTATTATTAACTAGGGAAAGTTCATTTGAAAGAGGGACAACACGAATCGTATAAGACTGAATACCTTTTTTGTTGGCAGGTAAATTCAGTAAAACTGTTTGTCTGAATTCATTGGACTTGATAGATACAGGCTTTGATACTAGAATGCCCGATTCTGAACTAACTGTAAGCTGAGAAGCACCTCCATCAGACTGATATGCTTCTATATTTACACTTACCTGAAACTCATTTTCCAGATAAACAATACTATTGTAATTCACATTGGAAATTAGAAGGTCGCGCTTTGCTATAGTATCTCCTAAGGCAATAGTATATATTGGTGATTTGAGATTCTTGCTCTCATAAAGTGGATTTGAACCTCTGTTATAGATTCCGTCAGTTCCAATTATCACCGCACCAATATTGCGGTTGGAAAACTGATTATCGATCAGTTTAAAAAGGGATGAAATATCTGTCAACGGTCCACCGTAATTTAAATCAAGTCCGCTCTTTATTTCTTCAGCAAAATTGAATGTACGGAGCTCATAATCAGTTGAAAGGTCCTTCTCAATTTTTTTGAGCTGATTATTATAATTCTGCTGATTGAAATCTTTGGATTTAGATAGAAGAATAGATGCTGAATTATCCTGAGCAAGGATAATCAGCGGTTTCTCAACAGTACGGTTAATTGTTTTTACTAGAGGAGAAAAAAGTAAAAAAGCGATCGTTGCAATGGCAATAGCTCTGAGAACAAAGAGGAAATTTCTTAAGGTTTTATTAAGATGTCCGGACGGCTTATATAACAGTAAGGCATAGCCGATACCCAATCCCAAACAGGCGAGTAGCCATAAATAGCTTTCTGAAGTAAATTGAATTTGAAATAATAACGGCATAGCTATTACAAATATGCCTTTTTAAAATTAAGCTTTCTCTATTTCAAGAGATATTAATCTATCTCGAAATTGGCATTGACCACCGCAATTATCTCCTTTCTAATGGAGCTGACATCATTTACACCATAATCAGAAATCAAATTTGAATTCTCGGGAGTAATTTGAAGCACTCCCATTCTTGCACTTTTCAGAGCTCCCAATTCCCTTCCGGTTGCTTCTGCAATCCGTTCGCCCCTAATCATAGCATCCTTAGCAGCTTCCGCCTGTATTTCGATTTTTATATCGCCAATTTTAGTATAATAATATTCCGGTTGATTGACCTGAAAGTTTACACCACGTTCTACCAACGAACTGATCTCAATAGACATCGTCTTTATCAATTGAACATCAGATGAAGATATATCAATCATTTGGGAAGCACTGAAAGACCTGATTCCTGTATTTTGTCCTTGCTGATTGAAAGAATAATTTGGATAAGATGTGATCGTTTGAACATTAACTTTATCACCAACAAACCCTTTTGACTTAAAATATTCTATCAAAACCGGCTTTTGAGCCTGAAGTAAACGATAAGCTTCTAAAGCCGTAGCCGACTCAACACTCAAAGTGCCACGCAATACACCAAGATCAGAAACTATAACCTGCTTTGCTGAGCCTGTAACAGTGATTGTTTGATTCTCACTTTTGATCTTACGCCATGTACCTGAAAATATAAAAGTCGACAATATCAGGGAAAATCCTAAAATGGCAAATGGAATGATGAAGCGGTTATTGGTCATGATATTATTTAAACGATTATTAATGAACAACACAAGCAAATTTTATACCAGATTAAAGCAGAAAGTTAAAAGCTGAAAGCTCTCCCATCTCATATCTCACATCTCATATCTCACATCTCATATCTCATATCTCACATCTCATATCTCATATCTCACATCTCATATCTCACATCTCACATCTCATATCTCACATCCCTACAGCATCCCCCCATCAACAGGAATCACCTGTCCGGTGATGTAAGAACTCATATCAGAGCCCAGAAACACACATAAATTGGCGACATCTTCAGTTTCACCTGCACGCTTCAAAGGGATAGCTTGTGCCCATCCTTCTACTACTTTCGGATCAAGGACTTCAGTCATTTCAGTCCTGATGAAACCTGGTGCTACCACATTTGTACGAATATTTCTTGAGCCAAGTTCTTTGGCAACCGATTTAGAAAATCCAATAATACCGGCCTTGGAAGCTGCATAATTTGCCTGTCCGGCATTTCCCTGCACTCCTACTACTGAGCTCATATTTATGAAAACTCCCTTTCGGTTCTTCATCATAATTTTTGATGCTGCTTTGGTTATGTTAAAAACAGATTTAAGGTTGACATTTAAAACTTCATCCCAGTTTTCTTCTGTCATACGCATCAACAAACCATCTTTGGTAATGCCTGCATTGTTGACTACAATATCCAGACTTCCAAAATCAGCAACAATATCGCTGATCAATTTCTCTACTTCGTCAAATTTTGAGGCATCTGAACGATATCCCTTGACTTTTGTTCCAAAGCTTTGCAATTCTTTTTCTAAAGCTTCACCCTTCTCCACAGAAGAAAGATAGGTAAATGCTACATCAGCACCATGCTCAGCGAATTTTTCGGCGATCTTACGACCAATTCCTTTGGAGGCGCCGGTTATTAATGCTATTTTTCCTTCAAGTAATTTCATAATGGATTTTAAAATTGTGAAAATAGGACTTTTCTTAAAAAAAAGTACAATTTTAAGAAAAGGACCACTGAAATAACTTTTATGGTTTAATTATTAACCTGAGATTCGATATAAAATCTTGCTGGGCTATTTTGAATTGAATAATCTTCATTTGTTTTAGAAAGCAAGGTCTGTGCTTCTTCGGTCGCGCCTTCCCGTGTTCTGCCGTATTTTTTGCAGCAGATTTAAAAGATATCATGAAATTCAATTGCAAAAAGATACAGCTGCCACCCGGGTTTATTTCAAATGGCTTTCGTCCTTTTGTCGGGCTGCCCCTCCCTATGAAATACCGCTTTGAGTAAAATAAACCTTGCCGCAGGAGGTAGCTTCCGGCTACTGGTATTTTGAAACGGAACGCTATTTCTTGCCGGAACTAACCGAAGGAAAGGGCTGAACCGACCTATATTATACAGGTATTGCTTTCAATAATTAAATTAATTGGTTCCAGAGCCTTGATTGACCAATTTTAACCGTATTAGTTTAACCTTCCCTATATCGAAGGTTATTAAGAAAAGAGGGTATCATCCCCATTGCTTATGCAACATAGAAGCCGGTAGGACTGCCTCCTCATAATCACCAACATAAATTTCCCGATACCCCTACATAACTGAAGGCAGAAAGAGTATTCCTTTGTTATTACTTGGTTTATATCAAACGCGGACTAAACACGGACTAAACGCAGACTAAACACTATATTTATCCCTGTTTCCTACACGTTTATAACTGTTTCCTACGGCTTTAATTCTCAGCTATATTGTGAAGCAGTTAATAAAACTTCCTAGAGGTAGTGAATTGCTGTATTGAAAGATGTTAGAATTCAGATCGCAAGGTTGGAAAATCATTAAAAGAGATTCCCATGAAAAAAGGAATCCCCATGTAAATTACTCAAGAGATGCGCGAGGCATCAAAATCTTCTGAAGAGATGAACTTCATTGAAAGAGAATTCACACAATGACGGGAATTTTTCGGGGTTAATTTCTCACCTTCAAAAACATGCCCTAAATGTCCTCCGCAATTTTGGCAAAGAATCTCTATTCGGTGTCCGTCCTTATCAACCACTTTTTTAACAGCACCGTCGATCTCATCATCAAAACTTGGCCAGCCGCAGTGTGAATCAAATTTATCTTCAGATCGATACAAAGCACTGTTGCACTGCCTACAACAGTAAACTCCTGTTTTCTTATTTTCAAGATATTCTCCAGTATAAGGCCTCTCTGTGCCTTTATGCAGAATGATATATTCCTCTTCGGTACTTAGCTTATTATAATCCATTTTTGGTCTTTAATCACAAATATAAGATGAGATAACCTAAAAATTTAACTCATTATCTGTTATGACAAATCAGATACAATGTCAGATTGCTAATCAATTGTTATATAGCTTTTTGGGCATAGCATATCTGATCTCCAAATTACCAACGCCTTTTGAAAAGATGCCGATCTCTTTTGCAGCTGCCTGCGACAGATCAATGATAAAATACCTGCTATGAGGGCCGCGATCATTAACTCTGACTATTACAGTCAGACCGTTATCAACATTGGTCACAGTGACTATTGTTCCGAAAGGTAGAGCCAAATGAGCTGCAGTCATTTTATTATTGCTAAATACCTCCCCATTGGCAGTTCTCCTGCCATGAAATTTACTTGCATAATAGGTTCCCTTTCCTCTTACTGTACGTATGTTATCGAGAGCGGTACTATCAATCTGTATTTTATTAGTTTGAATACTATCTCTCTGTAAATCTGCCTCTTGTGCCGAAACTGAAGCAATGGAAATAAAGCTGAAGAGTATAAAAATTAGTGTTTTCATATGCTTCATTTATTGGTTAGTTAGTGCAAAGGTCGCCTTTCTGAGCTGAAAGAGCAAATTCAATCGCATAAAACAACTCTATATTGGTGTTTCCAACACACCTCTTTGTACATTCTTTGGTTCCCAGAGGACTTTATGTTTGAGATGAACAAGGAAGAATTTCAAAATTCTGCTCTTTATAAAATCTTCGCCACTTATTTGCATAAAGTTACCTAAATAGCTAACTTTGTTAGTGCAAGGAAAATTCATTAGAGACATATTCTATTACCAGAATTACTATCTGTAATTCTTTGCGAAACTAAAACCAGATATTAAGAGGAAATTCAACTGGACCTTACAATTAATTGGAACAATGGATAAGGTTCCGGTGAAATATTTCAAACACATGACCGGTTCTACCGGAATCCTTGAAATCAGAGTGGAAGTCGGTTCGGATATTTACAGGGTATTCAGCTTTTTTGACAAGGGCAAACTGATCATACTATTAAACGGTTTCCAAAATAAATCTCAGAAAACTCCAAAAAATGAACTTGAACTTGCAGAAAAACTAAAAAAACAATACTTCGATGAAAAAGATAAATAAAAACTTAACCTCTTTCACAGACCATCTTGATTTACAATTTGGGAAACAAGGCACAGAAACCAGGGAAAAATATGAAGAAGGCTTTGAAACTTTTAAACTCGGAGTAATGCTTCAAGAACTTAGAAAAGAAAAGGGAATGACTCAGGAACAACTTGCCGAAAAGTGCGGGACTACTAAAACCTATATTTCAAGGATAGAGAATGATGCAAGCGACATCCGACTTTCAACTTTGATGAGAATAATACGAGAGGGACTGGGCGGAAAACTCAAACTAAGTGTAGATATGTAAATATATAATTCCGCTTACCGCTTATAACAGTAGGCTTAAATTGTGCCGGCGAACTTGGTAACTAGAATCTATCGTTTTTCAAGTAGATTATTCTTAGCGGAAAAATGATGACCATAATTACGGCACAACTTAAACCTGTCAAAACGTTACAATGTTATCCTTAACACCGAATAGCGAAAGGGCTATTCACGTAAATATTCAAATCATCGGGATCTTTACTCGTTTCCTGCAAATGCTCACCGATAATACAGAGCTCAGGTTAAAAATCGAAAAAATAAGAAAAAAACTGAATGACCATGATAAAAATATAAGTCTTGTGTTTCATTATCTGGATGAATTGCTGGTTGAAAAGGTACAACCTGAAACACAAAGGAAAGCGATTGGCTACGACCTAAAGCTACAGGAATAAGGCAACAAATCCACTACACAAAAAAACCGGCATTAAGCCGGTTTCTATAGTATATCTTTCCTGTGTCTTGGTTCTTAATTCTTGGTTCTTGGTTCTTGATACCTGATACCTGATTCTACTTCGCCAATTCCTCAGCCATTGCTGCGCCGATTTCTGCAGGAGATTCAACAACGCGAATACCGCATTCTCTCATGATTTTCATTTTTGCAGCAGCGGTATCATCAGCACCGCCAACAATTGCACCAGCATGACCCATACGGCGTCCTGGAGGCGCTGTTTGTCCGGCAATGAATCCAACAACTGGCTTGGTACCCAGCCCGAGCAGCTCGTTCTGGCGGGCATTTTCTTTGATCCAATAAGCAGCTTCAGCTTCCATTCCACCACCGATCTCACCGATCATCACAATTCCTTTAGTCTCCGGATCATTCATTAATAGCATAACTGCTTCCTTAGTTGGTGTACCAATGATAGGATCTCCACCAATACCAATGGCAGTGGTAATGCCAAGACCAGCTTTAACAACCTGATCAACAGCCTCATAGGTCAAAGTTCCTGATTTAGAAACGATACCTACAACACCTTTTTTGAAGATAAA
>Ga0209702_10008117_pt1 | contig 12422 bp, 17 predicted proteins | sample FRY01_FD_187210 | JGI IMG/M metagenome (GOLD analysis project Ga0209702, IMG submission 187210) | Freshwater microbial communities from Lake Fryxell liftoff mats and glacier meltwater in Antarctica - FRY-01 (SPAdes) (version 2) | ecosystem: Environmental > Aquatic > Freshwater > Ice > Glacier... | reverse complement strand
TTACAAGTGGTAAATTAGTAAACTCTGCTATTACTAACGCATTATTAAGCAATAGTTCAATTACTCTTTCAGGTACTTCTATCGCTCTTGGAGCTTCTGCTTCTTTTACAAACAAATTCGTACAATGGCAATCAGTCATTACAGGTGCTGCTGGTGGCTCAGGTATCGTAATCATAAGATACAAATTCCAGTAATTAAAACTGTTATATATACTATAACAATACAATGAAGTGAGTGGAGAATTAAACAATGAATTTGAAGAATTATTATTATTATTTTCGGTCGGCCTTAACGCCAAGAATGTGTGATGACATAGTAGCCTATGGCAAACAACACCAAGCCGAAATGGCCGTTACAGGTGGTGTATCTAAAAAAGTAGAAACCGGCGGTAAACTTACCAACAAAGAAATCAAAAATATTCAAAAGAAAAGAGATTCAGATATTGTCTGGATGAACGACAAGTGGATTTATGACGCTGTTCACCCATACATACACGAGGCCAATAAATTAGCAGGTTGGAATTTTGAATGGGACTGGTCAGAGTCTTGTCAATTTACAAAATATGGTGTAGGCCAATATTATGGCTGGCATTGTGATAGTTGGGAAGAACCTTATCAAAGAAAACAAAATGAAGATGGTACTTACCCTATAGATCACGGTAAGATTAGAAAATTATCTGTTACGATTTCTTTAACAGAACCAGACGAGTATGTCGGTGGTAATTTAGAATTTGATTTTAGAAATCAAATAGATTGGGAAAGAGATAAAAAATCCAAGATTAAAGAGTGTATAGAAATTCGTCCTCGTGGTTCTATTATTGTATTTCCTAGTTTTGTGTGGCATAGAGTGGCACCAGTAACCAAAGGTGTTCGTAATTCATTGGTAGTTTGGAATTTAGGTTACCCTTTTAAATAACGGATATATAATGATAAGGAGATTATAATGGCTGTAATGGCAAATAAAGACACATTGAGAACAGATGTATATTTCAGTACACCTATATATGTAATTGAGAAACCTGAATGGTTACCCAACGCAATCAAATCAACAGATAAGTTTATAAATCAAGCTTACAAAAGAGAAGCACCTAAACTAAAAGATCGAGAAAAGTTTTTAGGTAAAAAAGATTTTAAAAAAGTAAAAGACCACGGTATGTCTTATCACTCAACTCCGTTAAATGGAGATCCTGGATTAAAAGAAATGGAAGCTTATATTGGAGCTACTTCTTTAAATCTAATGAATGAGTGGGGATATGATATGGCTCAATACACAATGTTCTTTACAGAATTTTGGGTACAAGAGTTTGCCAAATCTGGTGGAGGACACCACGATACTCACAGTCATTACGATAATCATATATCTGGATTTTATTTTTTAAAGTGTAGTGACAAAACATCAATGCCGGTATTTCACGATCCTAGACCAGGCGCTATGATGACAAAACTACCAATGAAAGATAAATCAGCAATTCAATTTGGCACAGACTCGGTTCATTATAGACCAAAACCTGGAACATTAATATTCTTTCCGTCATATGTACCACATCAATATTCGGTAGATGATGGTGTAGAAGATTTTAGATTTATACATTTTAATTTACAAGCGGTAAGAAACCTTATAGTGAACTCGGCGAAAGGAATGAAATAATATGAAAAGTAAATTTACTAAAAATAATTTTATCGTAATTAAAAATGCGGTTGAACCTAAGGTTGCCGAATTTGTGTACAACTACTTTTTAATGAAACGACAAGTAGCCAGAACTTTTTTTGACCAAAGATTTGTATCACCTTTTACCACTGAATGGGGTGTATGGAATGACGAACAAGTACCAAACACATATTCTCATTATGCGGATATTGCTATGGAAACATTGTTGTTAGCTGTTCAACCTATTATGGAAAAACAAACAGGTCTTAAATTAATACCTACGTATGCTTATGCTCGTATCTATAAAAAAGGAGATATACTTCATAGACATAAAGACCGATTTAGTTGTGAAATATCAACAACAATGAATTTGGGTGGTGATGATTGGCCTATCTTTATAGAAAAAGATTCAAAAAAAGGCGGACTAAAAGATGACAAATATGTTTCTGATTTTACCAAAGGTTCAAAAGTTATTTTGAAACCAGGAGATATGTTGGTATACAAAGGATCTTTATTAGAACATTGGAGAGATCCATTTATTGGTGAAGATTGTGGTCAAGTATTTTTACACTACAATAATCAAGCGACTAAAGGTTCAGGAGATAATATCTTTGATGGTAGACCTCATTTAGGATTACCTAGTAAATTTAAAGGGGTTAAGCTTTAATACACCCTAAATAGTATTATGAGCAAATTAGAAGAATCAGTCAATGAAATTTTAGGTATTGAATCAAAAGAACCTAAAGGACCTAAAGAGTTTAAACCTTTAGTGCCTCGTAAAGAAAATATAGAATCTCCAGACCTGGATAACGACTACACGTATAGTAGAGAAAATTATTACAATCTAATAGAACGAGGACAAGAGGCCGTACAAGGTATTTTGGATGTAGCAAGAGAAGGCCAATCGCCTAGGGCATATGAAGTTGCTTTGAATGGTATCAAAAATGTGGCCGATACTATAGATAAGTTACAGGACTTACAAAAGAAATTAAAAGATTTAAAAGACCTACCTAAAACTGCTGGCGCTAATATAAAGAACGCTCTCTTTATAGGTTCAACTGCTGAATTACAAAAGATGTTAAAAAATGAAAATACTAAAATCAAAGACATCACACCCAAAGAAGACAACACTAGCGATAAGTGATCTAACTTATATTACATATTACGAAGAACATAATATGGTACTGAAAGACTTATACAATGGCGCTGAGATGATAGATCCAATAGAAGTACAAAAACATACTATATCTACCACACAACGATATGGTGCTGGTGGAGTTCCCTATATAGAGAAGCAATATAGTGTAGTAAAAGGAAATCAACGAGTAACCACAGCAAAGAAGCTTGGATATACTCACATAGAGGCAATCGTAAATGATGCATAATGAAAGGAGGTTTAATGATGGGCACTGCTAATGACGCCTATCTTTGACGATAGGAAATCCCAATCTTAAAAAGATTAATACACCTGTTGAATATACCAAAGAGGAAATTGTAGAATATCAAAAGTGTTCTACCAATCCTATTTACTTTATGGAGAAGTATATAAAGATTGTATCTCTGGACGAAGGTCTTGTACCATTTAATATGTATGACTTTCAAAAGAAGATAGTTAATACCATACACAATAATAGATTTACTATCTGTAAACTTCCTAGACAGTCAGGTAAATCAACAACAACTATTTCTTATCTTTTACATTACGCTTTGTTTAATCCAAATTCTAATATTGCTATTTTGGCAAACAAATCATCTACCGCTAGAGATATATTAGGTAGATTACAACTTGCTTATGAAAACTTACCGAGATGGTTACAACAAGGTGTTATCAATTGGAACAAAGGCTCTATTGAATTAGAAAACAAGTCCTCTATTGTAGCGGCCGCAACTTCAAGTTCTGCTATTCGAGGAGGTTCTTTTAACATTATTTTTTTAGATGAGTTTGCTTTCGTACCAAGTAATATTGCTGAATCTTTTTTTAGTTCAGTTTATCCTACTATCTCTGCTGGTAAAAATACAAAAATGATAATTGTATCTACCCCTTATGGTATGAATATGTTTTACAAGTTGTGGACAGATTCAACTGAAAAAAGAAACGATTATGTTCCTATAGAAGTACATTGGTCAGAAGTTCCAGGTAGAGATCAAGCTTGGAAAGAAATGACCATTAGAAATACTAGTGATGAACAATTCCAACAGGAGTTTGAATGTGTAGATGGAGATACCATAGTGGAAACCGAAAAAGGTAAAATAAAAATAGAAGATTTATATAAAAAGTTGGACAAATGTTAAGAGTTAATCAAAATAATTATAAGATTCTAACTCCTGATGGATTTTCCCCATTTGATGGAATACAAAAAATAGAAAAAGACTTTTATCAACATATTATATTTGATGATGAAACTGAAATAAAAGTTTCAGTTAGACACCCATTTGGAAAAGATAAAAGATTATCTAAAGATATAAAAATTGGAGATTTTATAGATGATAAGCAAGTTTTATATAATGAATTAGTAAATGAAAAAATATCTTTATATGACCCTATAAATGTTCAGTTAAGTAATTTATATATCTCTAATGGAGTTATATCTCATAACTGTGAATTTTTAGGTAGTGTCAATACATTAATATCTCCATCTAAAATACAAATGTTGGCCTACTTTAATCCTATGGTGGTTTCTGGTAGTGTAGAACAATATAAAGAACCGATAGCCGGTCGTACCTATGTTTGTACTGTAGATGTGGCTCGTGGTGTAGATAAAGATTATTCAGCTTTTGTTATTTTTGATGTTACACAAATGCCGTATGAGGTGGTGGCTCTCTATAAAAACAATGAAGTAAGACCTTTTATCTTTCCTAATATTATAAGTGAAATGGCAAAACGATATAACAATGCTCATATATTAACCGAAGTGAATGATATTGGCCAACAGATTGCTGAAGCTTTGAATTTTGAAATAGAATATCCAAACATAATGATGACTACTCAAAAAGGAAGAGCTGGTCAATTATTAGGAGCTATGTACAGTGGACGTGGTTCATCTATGGGTGTTCGTATGACTAAACAAATTAAGAGAATAGGTTGTGCTAATATAAAGACATTAATTGAGGGTGACAAATTGATTGTTAATTCTTTTAAGGTAATTGAAGAAATGAGCACCTTTACTAAAAGAGGTCAAAGTTGGCAGGCCGAAGATGGTTGTAATGACGATTTAATGATGTGTTTAGTTATATTTGGATGGTTATCAAACCAAGCCTACTTTAAAGAATTAACCAACACAAATGCTAGACAACAAATGTATGTGGAACAACAAAATTTAATAGAACAAGATATGGCACCATTTGGATTTTTGGACGATGGAATCAATGCACACGAAGAAGCAACTACAGATGAATATGGAGATGTATGGCATCCTGTAGTACGTAAAGGGGAATAGTGTAGTTTGTGGGTATTATAAATATCTACAAGAATAAACTTTGATTATGGGCGTATGAATAATACGACTTTTGATTTAAATGTAACTATCAAATAAAAGAAGGAGAAAATACCTATGGCATTTCAAGTATCACCAGGTGTTCTCGTACAAGAAAAAGATTTAACTAGAATTATACCAGCAGTATCCACATCAATTGGTGCTTTTGCTGGCGAATTTCGTAAAGGACCTTTAGACGAGGTCGTGTCTATCTCTAGTGAACAAGAGCTTGTAGAAACTTTCGGCAAACCAGATTCAAATAACTTTGAATACTTTTTTTCTGCCGCTAACTTTTTACAATACTCTAATGCTTTAAGAGTAGTACGAGCAACTAATACAAGTGTATCAAACGCTAACGTAGCAGGATCAAGTGTACTAATCAATAATACAGAAGATTACACTTCAAATTATGCTGACGGACAAGGCGTTGTCGGACAATGGGCAGCTAGAACAGCAGGACTTTGGGGTAATAACCTAAAAGTTTCTGTTTGTGAATCAGCGGAAGCTTACGAAAAACAAGCAGTAACAACTTTAAGTGATGCAGCTACAGCGGTCGGAGATACCACTGTAACAGTAGCTAGCGGAGCAGTGTTTTCTGTTGGCGACATTATATCATTTTCAACTACAGCAGCTACTAATGATTATACAGATGGATTTGAATATAGAATAACAGCTATATCTACAAATGATCTTACTATCGTTAGAAAAGAAGGCCAAGGCGGAATAAACGCTGCTTTGACTAACGGAGTTAATGTTAGACGAAGATGGCAATATTATGATTATGTTGATGGAGCTCCAGGCACTTCGCCTTATGCTTCAGCAAGAGGTGGATCTAATGATGAACTACACGTTGTAGTCGTTGACGAAGATGGCGGAATTTCAGGTACTGTTGGAGAAGTTATCGAAACTTACTCTAAAGTATCAAAAGGTTCTGACTCTAAAACAGGCGAAGGTGGAATAAACTACTACCCAACTGTAATCTTTAATAGATCAACTTCCATCTACTGGATGGATCATTCAACATTAGGCGTAACTAATGGTTTTGGTTCTCCTGTAGCTAACAAAAACTTTGACAACACATCAGCAATCACATTATCAGAAACAAACTCTCTATCAGCAGGTAGCGATGGAACAGCGGTAACAGCTGGCCAATTAAAAACTGCTTATGAGAAGTTTAGCGATTCTGAAACGATTGATGTTGGTTTAATCATTGGTGGTAAAACACCTAATGAAACGGTAGGAACTCCAGGCGATGGTAAGAATCACGTAAATGATCTTTTACAATTGGCTGAAGATAGAAAAGACGCTATTGCGTTTGTTTCTCCTCCAAGAAACCACGTTGTTGATATAACTAACACAACTGTAATCACTAATAACATTACATCTTTTTATGGAAATATTAATTCATCTTCATATGTAGTTTTTGATAGCGGTTACAAATATATGTACGACAGATATAGTGACGTTTACAGATATGTACCATTAAATGGTGATATGGCTGGTTTGGCTGCTAGAACAGACTTAACAGCTGACGCTTGGTACTCTCCTGCAGGCTTCAATAGAGGTCAAGTACGAGGTGTAGTTAAGTTAGCTTACAATCCAACTAAAGCACAAAGAGATCAATTGTATCCTAAGAGAGTAAATCCTGTGACGTTTTTCCCAGGACAAGGTACAGTTCTATTTGGTGACAAAACTGGATTATCAGCACCTTCTGCTTTCGACAGAATCAATGTAAGAAGATTGTTTATCGTTTTAGAAAAAGCGATTGCTACTGCTTCTAAGTTTCAACTATTTGAGTTCAATGATGAGTTCACTAGAGCAAACTTTAGAAACATTGTAGAGCCTTTCTTACGTGAAGTTCAAGGTCGAAGGGGTATCACAGACTTTTTAGTAGTATGTGATGAAACAAATAACACTGGAGAAGTAATTGATAGAAATGAATTTATAGCGGAAATCTTTGTGAAGCCTGCTAGAAGCATCAACTTTATCACATTACAATTCATAGCAACACGTACTGGCGTTTCGTTTGACGAAGTCGCTGGTGGGTAAGTTTAGAAAAGGAGAAATAAACAATGGCTAATATAAATGACTTCAAAGCTAAACTTGCTGGCGGTGGCGCAAGAGCCAATCAGTTTAAGGTAACAATGCCTTTTCCTGGTTACGCACAAGTTGGTGGCGAAATAGAAGACTTAGCATTCCTATGCCGAGCAACAACTATACCTGATATGACTATTGGAATCGTTGAGATTCCTTTTAGAGGTAGAAATATCAAAATAGCAGGTGATAGAAAAATTGCTGACTGGACTGTTACAGCTTATAATGATACAAACTTCAAATTGAGAAATGCTTTCGAAAGATGGCAGAATGGTATCAACAATATGACTGACAATGAAGGATTAACAAATCCTGTTGACTATCAAGTTGATGCATTTGTAGATCATTTGGACAGAAACGGTAATACGGTTAAGTCGTACACTTTAAGAGGGGTTTTCCCAACTATATTGGCGGAAATTCCTTTGACTTATGACGAACAAACGTTAATCGAACAGTTTGACGTTACTTTTTCATATCAATACTTCGAAACAAATACTACAACTTAATATTAATATCAGAGGGGCTCCGGCCCCTCTTTTAAAACTTGTATAAATAACTATATGACTTTATATCATGTTCATCATTTAATAGAATTTAATGGTGCTGATCGTATAAGAACAAAGAAGACTATACGATTGAGTGTTACAAAACACGCTGAAGCACACAGACGACTATATGTGAAATATGGCCACTGGAAAGATTATGTTGCCTGGAAAGGTTTATCAGGTCAAATGAAACAAGAGGACATAATCCTTTTTAAGTTACGAGAAGCAGGAAGATATACTTCTAGCAGATACAATTGGGGCCGTAAGCATAGTATTGAAACTAAAGAAAAAATGCGAATTGCTAAGTTAGGCAAAAGTCGTTCAAAAAAGTCGTGTGATAAACAAAGCACTACCAACTCGAAACGTGAGTATATGATAACTGATTCTAATAATAAAAAATATGTTATTAGAAACTTAAAGAAGTGGTCGATAGAGAGAAATCTCTCATCTGGAAACATGTTTAACTTGTTCAATGGTAAGATCAACTTCTACAAGGGTTATAATATACAATTAAATAATATAAAAGGAGTAATATAATGGCGGAGTTATTTGGTTTTTCCATAACAAGGGCAAAAAAACCCACAGATCCACAACAAGCTTTCACAACAACCCAGGTAGATGATGGTACACAAACTATTGCTGCTGGAGGTTACTTTGGTCAATACCTTGATATGGAAGGTACGGCTAAGAGTGAAGCGGACTTAATACGAAGATATAGAGAAGTAGCTTTACACCCGGAGTGTGATATGGCGATAGAAGATATCGTTAACGAGGCTATTGTTGCGAATGAATTAAGGGATGCTGTTAGAGTAAATGTAACAGACTTGCCTTATGGTAAAGACGTAAGAAGAAAAATAGAAGACGAATTTAAAGAAGTTTTAAGATTACTAAACTTCAATACAAGAGGTCACGACATCTTTAGAAGATGGTACGTAGATGGCCGTATCTATTACCATAAAATTATAGACAGAGAATCGCCTGTAAAAGGAATTACAGAGTTAAAATATATTGATCCTCGTAAAGTTAAAAAAATACGAGAGATTAGAAAGAAAAGACCAGATGGTCCTGTGCCACACGGTTTAACTGTTGTAGATGAATTTGTTGAATACTTTTTATATAATGAAAAGGGTGTTGTAGGTTCAACTTCAGGAATGGGTCTTAAAATTGCTCCTGATACAATTGCTTTTTGTCCTTCTGGAATGATTGACCAAAACAAAAATATGGTGTTGTCTTATTTACATAAGGCGATTAAACCTGTTAATCAATTAAGAATGATTGAAGACGCTACAGTAATCTATCGTATTGCTCGAGCACCTGAAAGAAGAATTTTTAAAATTGATGTTGGTAATTTACCTAAAGTAAAAGCCGAACAATATTTAAGAGATGTAATGGCAAGATATAGAAACAAACTTGTCTATGACGCACAGACTGGTGAAATCAGAGATGATAGAAACTATATGTCAATGTTGGAAGATTTCTGGTTACCAAGTAGAGAAGGTGGCAGAGGTACAGATATTACAACATTACCTGGCGGACAAAACTTAGGTGAGATTGCTGATATAGAATATTTTAGAAGTAAGTTATATAGATCATTAAATGTTCCGGTTAGTAGATTGGAAACTTCAGCTGGGTTTAATATTGGAAGAGCTTCAGAAATCACAAGAGATGAATTAAAATTTACTAAATTTGTTCAACGATTGAGAAAGAAGTTTACCGAATTGTTTAATGATATATTAAGAACACAGTTGATACTAAAAGGTATTATCAATGAAGATGATTGGTATACTATGAGAGATACTATACAGTATGATTTCTTACAAGATGGTCATTTTGCTGAATTAAAGCAAACAGAAATGTTAAGAGAACGATTAGCCTTGGCCAATGAAATGAGAGATTATATTGGTAAATTTTATTCAGTACAGTATGTTAGAAAAAATGTACTTAAACAAAACGATAGAGAAATTGAGGATATGGATATACAAATCAAAAAAGAAATTAATGATGGTATTATTGCTAGTCCTGCAATTCAAACAATCGACACAACAGAAGACAGATAAAAGGAGATATAATGAGTAATGAAAATACAAAAAACTTTATTGACCAACTTTCAGTAAACAATAGTATTGAAGCTGGAGAAGCATTTAAGGATGCTTTAAGAGGTAAAGTAGCAGACGCTTTAGATAATCAAAGAAAAGAAATTGCTAGTAATATGTTTAATGGAACGGTTGAAGCACAATCTTTTAGCGACCCAAAACCTGAAATTACTGATCCAGGAACTTTTAATAGAGATGGTAGTGTATCTAATAACGGTCAAGCCCAAATAGATTTAACACAAGGTAATGAAGATGCAGGTGAGCAAAATAGTTAAAGAAAACTTATTGACCAATTCTCAATCATTTATGGATTTAAGTCCTATAATGAAAGAAGCGGTAAATGATCTCTCCAAGTTAATTGAAAAAGAAACTGGTGATATCATAGTAAAATTTGAGAATGCCGTAAATAAGGTGGCAGAATTTCATAATATTAATAAAGAAAAATTTAATGAATATTTTGATAACGAAATAAAAGAACAATTAGGAGAAAAATAAAATGGCTTTTCAAGGTTCAATGAAATTAAAAGGTGCTACAACTACTGCTGGTGCTGTTATAACAGCTCAAGATTTCGGCAGAGCTCACTTTGTGAGAATACAAGCACAAGCTGCTATCAATACGGTTACTGTTAAAGCAGGTTCAGATATTATAGGTAGTACGATACTTGTAACTGCTGGAGATAGTGTAGTTATTGAAAAAGAAGAATCACATACTATAACTACATCAGGTAATGCTGTAGGATCTGCTGTATCTTCAACTAGATAATATGACAATATCTACAACCAAATTAGTTGATGATAATTTTAAAATTATTGTGAATGCTAGTGGTGTAGGTAGTGAAACAGGACAAACACTTGTTGATGTTGTTAATTCAAATAACGCTTCAAGTGAACCAAAAGTTTCTATTGCTAATGTACAATATGAGATTATTGGTACAGGTAATGTAACTATTTTTTTTAAAGATAATACAGCGAAACAAGTGATTATTAATGGTAGAGGCAATTACGGTCTGAAGCCAAATGAAGAAAAGATAAAAGACGTAATAGGGAATATTTTACTAACAAGTGACTCAAGTGTAACCAAATACAATGTGGTTATAGAGTCACACAAAGAATCGGGTTATACAAATGGCTGATACAGTAACAACACAAACAATTGCTGATACCTCTGGTGTTAAGTATGTAACTAAACTTACAAACTTATCAGATGGTACAGGAGAAAATTTAGTAAGAAAAGTGGATGCTTCAGCGCTAACTTTTATGACCGAAGATGGTAATAGAAAGATTAGTAAACTGTGGTATTCAATTAATACATCAAACGGAAAGTCTGGTATAGAGTTATTATGGGCAGGAGCAAACAATGCTACTGCTATATTTTTAGCTGGCCAAGGTCATTTTGACTTTAGACCTGCTGGAGATGAAATACCAAACAACGCTACTACACCAACTGGTGATGTGTTATTAAGTACAAAAAACTTTGCTAATGGTGATAATTATACAATTATCATAGAGTTTAGGTAGTAAAGTTTATAAATATAGTAAGAGAGAGAATATATGAAACTTATTTCCGAAGAAGTCACAAATGCCGAATATCTTATAGAAGAAAAAAACGGTAAAAAAGAATACAAAATTAGAGGTGTATTTTTACAATCAAATGTAAAAAATAGAAATGGAAGAGTCTATCCTAGAGAAATCTTGGTTAGAGAAGTGAATAGATACACTAAAGAATTTATCAATAAAAATAGAGCTTTTGGCGAGTTAGGACATCCTGATGGACCAACAGTTAACCTCGAAAGAGTTTGTCATATGGTGAAATCATTAACACCTGATGGCGATAATTTTATTGGTGAAGCAAAAATTATAGACACACCATATGGTAAGATCGTAAAAGGTCTTATAGATGAAGGTGCTCAATTAGGAGTATCTAGTCGAGGTATGGGTTCTATAGTAGCAAGAAACGGCGTAAATTACGTAAAAGATGACTTTTATTTAGCTACAGCCGCTGATATTGTCGCAGATCCATCTGCTCCTGACGCTTTCGTAGAAGGCATTATGGAGAGTAGAAATTGGGTTTGGGAAAATGGTATTCTCAAGGAAAAAGAAATAGAAGCTTGGAAAAATCAAATTCGAATGGCAAGACAGCGATCTTTAGACGAAACTAAAATAAAGGTTTTCGAATCGTTTCTTAAAAAACTATAATCTTATAAATATACTTACATAGGAAAATTTATAAACGTTTATAAAAACCAAAGAGGAGATTTTCAATGGCCGAAACAAAAAATAATATTGAGGCGATGGAACAAGAAGCTGTATTAGAAGCTCACGCTGCTAATCCACAAGCTGATGCTCCAAAAAAGAATGCTGTAAAATCTGAACCGACTGCTCTGAAAAATGACGCAGAAGATTTAGGCCCAGCTGTAGTTAAATCTACAGACAGCAATCCGGATGCCACAAAGAAAACAAAAAAAGTTTCTGGTGATCCTCAACAAAAAGCTCAAGGTTCAGCTGACGCTATGCCTAAGTTAAAAGAGGAAGACGAAACTAAGGCTGATAAGAAAGATACTGAAGTTAAA
>Ga0209702_10008114_pt1 | contig 12426 bp, 9 predicted proteins | sample FRY01_FD_187210 | JGI IMG/M metagenome (GOLD analysis project Ga0209702, IMG submission 187210) | Freshwater microbial communities from Lake Fryxell liftoff mats and glacier meltwater in Antarctica - FRY-01 (SPAdes) (version 2) | ecosystem: Environmental > Aquatic > Freshwater > Ice > Glacier... | reverse complement strand
CTATGATAAAGCAACATACCTTTGTATGGAGATTCCACTGTTAAAAAGTTTTGTACAAATGCTTGAGATTTTGAAAATGTAACAATTTCATATTTTTTTGATGTTTTATTGACATTTGTATCTTGAATACATTTATTAGTAATATCAATATGATCCCATTTATATTCTCTGTAATTTTTTAATACATAATTATATAAATCGTCATAGTTCATTTTTATTGTTGGAGGTGAAGCAATAGGGTTAACGAATTCGTTTATAAATTCTTTAATTTTCAAATAATTAACACTATTAATTTTATTTCTTCTTTTGTAGCTCTCTAAGTTTTCCAACATTTTTGAACCAAGTTTATATTTAATTTCATTTTTCTTCTCAAAAAAACTAAGAGGATTTTCCCATATTAGATTTATAATATCACAAAACTGTTGTCTTTTATTTATGTAAGTACATAATATAGTTTTTGAATCAGTTTCATTTAATGCGCTTAAAAACTTATCGTTGCGAACATTATTATCTACCTTATAATTTTTACCGATATCAAACTTTTTATTAAACTTGTCGTAATCAAAAGTATCAATAATATATAATGCGGATACTAACAATAATGCTTCTGTATTTTTATATGTTTCCAGAATACCAGCACAATTATTATCACAAGATATTTTATTTTTATCATTAGCATATATCTTTTTACCAAAGTTATATATTTTTCTTCTATTATCAATAGTTTTAACAGTTATATATTGAGGGGGTTTGATTTTTTTAATAATACTATTATAAAATCTATTATTATTATCATTTAACATATGTATATTTTCTGTTAAAGGTGTATCAACAGAAGATGCTATCATTATATCTTCAATATCTGCAACAAAATTAATAGCACTTATATTTTGATTACTATGCTTCATATATAAATCATGAACAGTGCTATTTTCGTCATAATTTATATTATACCTATAAATATTTAAACTCCATCCAACATTTGGTACAAATGGTAATCCAGCTTGTCCGCAATATCTCGTTCCACGACCTATTACTTGAGTATTTTCGGCTTTTGTTATTAATGGTTCTATGATATGCATATATTTAACATCAAATACATCAATTCCTTCTTTAAATCCAGAATCTAAAATTATAAAACGCATATTTTTTCCATTAATATTGTCAGGACGATTATTTAATATATTCATCATATTTTTTTTTAATCGCGCAGACAATGGTTTTTTATATACAACCGATGTAGTAAGAAGTCCAAATGTTTTATCAGTTTGTACAATATTTTTATTTATAACTCCATTATTATATATAAGTGTAAAGTCGTTGGCTATAAGAGATGATGCTATCATTTTAGCACCATTGCTACCAATAATATCACAATATATAACATGTTTATAATATGTACCATCGGTTGTCATATCAATATCATCTAACTCTTTAATTTTTTGTATCATAGAATCTATTTTAGGAGACATGAACGGTAAATCTCTTTTAACTAATGTTTTATCAAACTTTATATTGTCAAACTTATATTCTGGTTTTACATTAGCCCATGTACTCGTATTTCTAATACAAGTTGCTTCTTTTGGAATTTTGTTCATATAATATCTATATTATTATAATATTATTAATATGTAGTATTAGAACTTGTTTTTTTAGAACTTGTTTTATTAGAATATTTTTTAAAGTTTTCTTTATAAGGTTGTAGAGGACATGCAGGTTTTTGAATATTATATTCTATATCTGTAGGACAATTTTTAAGAATTGAAACTCTTTCTAATTTATGAAAACTTTCCTTTAAAGGTATTCTATTTTTTTTACAAAAAAGTATAATATTTTTATTATGAGTATTTGGTATTATACCATAAGTATATATTAAAGGAAATGATGAATAATTATCTGCTACTTTATGATCAAAATATATAGGATATTCTCTAATATTTTTTCCGTCATTTGTATAATAAGAAAATAATTCCTCCAATTTCTTTTCATCCATTAATTCATATATCGGTTTCATAATATATTTCGCCTTATTTGGAAAATATAAATTACCATTAATATTATTTTTATTAAATCCTTCTTTTACAACATCAATCGCAGTATTTGAGACAAAAGGTATTAAAATATAAATATCACAAGTCATATTCTTAAAACCCTCTATGAAAGTATTTAATTGTGTACCTGAATATGTAGCATCATCTGCAATTATTATAGGAATACTTTTATCTATTTTACTAATATCATCAACTATTTTAACTTTATATTTAGACTTATCTATATATTTATCTATATGTTTGAATATCCAATACCCTGATTTAAACTTATAATTAACATCGTCACTTGCTATATAAAATTGAAGTGTTTGTGTTTTCAATACAGATAACATTTCTATAAATGTTTTCTTTAACATTTTGCAAAAAAATTATATGATATATAAGTTGTTTTCATAATAAACTCTGTCGCAATACTTCTTATTTTTACATCTGACTTATCTAACCATTCATATAATTTATCATTATCAATTGGATGTCTATTGGGTTCTACTATAGATTGCGATGATAACTTGCTTTTCATAAATACTCTATTATATATTATTATAATATTATATAACAATTATATATTATATATAATATGTATTATAATTAAATGATTAATAGAACAGAACTGGTATTGGAAAGTATAAATGAAATTATAAAAAAATATAAAATACCCGAATTGCAAAGATTAGTTGATAAAAATCATATTTCATTAATGATAAAAGATCAAATAAACGAATATTCAAAATATGGAAAGTTTTCAATTTTGCAAAGTTTTACAATTGCTTATAATTATGTTGATAATATTGGGTATATATTGGACGGACAACATAGGTTATTGGTATTTGCCGAATTGAAATCGCAAGGGTATAATATAGATAATGTATTAGTACCTATTGTAAAATACAATATAGATAAAAATGAAGATATTGAAGAATATTTTTCCAAAATTAATAAACATTCACCTATCAAACCAATTGGCAACTTAATATCTGATGAAAAAAAGCTATGTCAATTATTATTAGATAAATTCAATATATATTTTAAACACAAGGAAAAAGAATGTAGGTGTAATAGTCCATATATTTCATTTAATCAAATGATTGAAAATATTAATGTTCGTAATATTAACAGAAAACTGGTAAATGTTAATAAAAATATAATGGATTTATGGAATAATATTTTAGGCGTTGATAATTTTTTATCTAGTATTTCGGAAAAACAATTAAATATAGAGGTTTCTAAAAAGTTTTTAGATTGTAGAAAAAAAGGTCTTAAAGAAAATAAAGAACCTTGTTATTTAGGTGTTTTTAGAAAGTTTGAATGGATAGATTTGGCATTATACGCACTAATAAATGATAAAAATATAAATGAAATAGGGGTCGCTTTTTATAATGATATTATGAAGTCAAAAAAAAGAGTTGAAATACCTTGGTGTATTAGAGTTAATGTTTGGAAAAAATTTACTGCTAATATGACAGATGATGGGAAATGCTATGTTTGTAACAATAACTTACAATTTAATAATATGGAATGTGGGCATATAATTGCTCATGCTCTTGGGGGAGAAGCTAATTATGATAATTTAATGCCAATTTGTAAAACTTGTAATCGTGATATGGGAACAATGAATATGCATGAATATAAATTAATAATTCCTCAAAATTAATAAAAAATGATACCTTATTTTTATTTTACAATATATAATATGAACAACGTTTCAAATATACTCATTAAATCTCTCATTATTTTAATAATGATTTTAAAGACGAGTTGTTGTTATAAAGCGCATAATATTTATAGAAGTATTAGTATGCCAAATATGAATAATATTTATTATAATATAACACATGTTAATAAAAAGATTGTAATTAATAAATATGTCATTACTTTTATTAATGACAAAACAAGAAGAAATATTTATTTGCGAAAAAGCGAAGATAGAACTTTCTAATTACGCATTCATTTGATAATATATGTTTTTAAGTATTGATTATTTTTTATTTTTTTAAAAATTGATACCTGTTATTTATTATAATAATTTTATATAATGGAGAATGGATATATTTATGTCCGAACACACGAAGCATATGATAAATACGGGTCTTGTAAATTGGGAAAAACTAATAATATACCAGATAGAGATTCTCAATATGCGACAGGAGAAATACAAAGAGGAATATTTGAATGTGTTTATGTTATTCCTTTAAAAAACGTAGGATTAGTTGAAAGATTATTGCAAAAAGAGTTCATAAAACAAAATTATCGTATAAATGGCGGAAAAGAGTTTTATGATAAAGAAATTATTAATATGATAGAACCTTATTTTATATCAGGGAATATAAATTACATAAAACTAACAAATGATGAAATAAAAAAGTTATTGCGAAAAAATAGAGTTAAAGAAAAATATATTTCATTTGTTGATAAAATTATAATATTAGATAAGGATATAATTCCTATACCTTCTCCTGTTCCTATTCCAGCAACTATAACAGATATAATAATACCTATACCTCGCGATTATCAAGAAGTTATTATAAATAAATCTGTAAAATATTTTAATGATAATAACAAAGGACTTCTTGTTTTAACATGTGGGGTTGGTAAAACTCTTATTTCATTATGGGTCGCCAAATCATTGAACGCAAAACGTATTGTTATTGGTGTTCCTAACTTGCTATTATTAGAACATTGGAAAAAAGATATTAAAAAAATATTTCCAGATATTCCATATTTTATTATGCGACAAGGAAAACATAAAAAAGATGTTGAACAATTTCTTGAAAAAAATAAAGCATGTTGTATTGTAATTACTACATATTCGTCCGCGAATAAGATTAATACAGTCGCACAGTCTATTAACTATTTATTTGATATGAAAATTAATGACGAAGCCCATCATTTAACTTGTGTTAATATTAAATTATGTGATGAGACAAAAAAGAATTATATCAAAATGTTAGATATTCCAACAGTTAAACAACTTTCATTAACTGCAACTGTTAAAAATATTGAAGAAATAAATTATGATAAAAATGTTATTTCAAATGATAATGTTGATTATTTTGGGGAGGTTATTGATAAAATGTGTTTATATGAAGCTATACAAAAAGGTATTATTTGTGATTATGTTATTCAAACAATCATAACAGACGAAGAGCAATTAAATGAACAGATGATAAAATTTAATATAACTGAAGAAAACGATAAAAGATTATTTTTGAGCTCATATGCATCTTTAAAAAGTATTTATGATGGACATTCTCATCATATATTGGTTTATACAAATAATAAAGATAATTCAAATAAGATTATACAATTTATAAAACAACTTTTAGACCATAATTATTTTCATATGCCAGAACTATCTTATAGCGAATATAATAGCAATATATCCCATATCGAACAAACAAAAATTATACAAAGGTTTGAAAGTGCAAAATTTGGTATTATATCTTGCGTATATTGTTTGGGAGAAGGATGGGACTTTCCATTGTTGGATGCTGTTATATTTGCTGAAAATATGACATCAAATATTCGTATTCTTCAATCTGCTTTAAGAGGAAGTAGGAAAGATAAGAATAATGTAAATAAAATAAGTAAAATTATTCTACCTATTTTAAACCAAGGAAAATGGTTGGAAAATACTGATAATCCTGATTTGAAAAAAGTTAAAGAGATTATTTATCAAATGGGTATTGAAGACGAAACTATAAAGCAAAAAATCACAGTATTTAAAATTGATATTTCTAAAAATAATCCTGATAAAGAATATTCTAGCGGTAGTATTGTAAAAAATAATGATATTGTAGGGTTTGACGAATATGCAGAAGAATTGAAGAAACAAATAAGATTACTGACGATAAATAGAGCGTGTGTTGGTATGACATATCTAAAAGCAAAAAAATTAATCGAAGATAAGAATATATTAAGTAAAGAGAGTTATTATGATTTATGCGATAAAGATATTAGATTATCGCGAGAACCTGATATAGACTTTAAAGGAACATTCGTTAATTGGATAGATTATTTTAGCATAAAGAGAATATACTATAATTTAGAAGATTGTAAAAATAAAATTGGAGAATATAATTTATTATATCCTGATATGAAAAAAGATTATTTAGATAAATCTATAATATGTAATAAATTATGCGAGATCGATAAGTTATTTCCGCCTAATGGATTATGGGTTGAGTATTATGGTGTTAATGATATTGGCGATATCATAATTTTAACAAATAAAAAGAAAACATTTATTAACTTTTAATAAGAGTATATATATTATATATTCATAATATATTCATTATATATTTTATCATATTTTTAATTATATTTTTTATATAAAAATTGATATATAAAGTTATATATACACACTTAAATATTATCGTAATGAGTAATAATATTAATGATTTGCATAGTTTGTTCAAATCCTGTTTAGATATTTTGCGAAATGACGCAGAACATTTAATCGGTGATGAAGCATTAAATGAATTATCTTATTTCTTAATTCTTAAACAAGTTGAAAAACATATTGTAAACAGTTCTATTAACATTTGTAATATAGAATTATACAAAAAAAACGAAGATTATATAAATGATAATAATAAATTTATTTATATGTTAGAATGTGTAAAATTCAGCAAATTAGTTGAATATGCTAATACTAATGGAAAAGAAGGTAATTTATTAAGTTTATTTAATGAATTCTTATGGGATCAAGTATTGTCAAAACACGAGAAATTTAAGGATGTATTTCAACAAGGTAAAAGATCATTTATTAAAGAATCAAAAACTTTTAAAAAACTAATATTGGCATTAAGTTCTATTAATTTCGATGATTATGATTGCGATATATTAGGTGAAGCTTACGAAAGTGTTTTTGTTGATGCAGTATTTGGTGCAGGTGGAAATAAAAAGAGTGAATTGGGTCAATTCTTTACACCTCAAAAAGTTAAAAAATTGTTAGTTAAATTGGTAAATCCTACATTAAAAGATAATGGAGAAATTGAAAGTGTTTTAGACCCTTCTTCTGGTTCTGGTGGAATATTAAATACAATTATAAATCATTACAAAGAATATGAAAAAGAAAATAAAATATCAAAAGAAGATTTGCAGAAACAATTAATTAAAAACATTTATGGTATTGAAATAAAAGGTAAAATATTTAATTTGTGTTTATCGAATATGTTAATTAATACAGGTGAAATTCTACCACATGTTATATGCGACGATAGTATTCGAAAATATCATAATATAAAGGTTGATACAATTGTAGCTAATCCTCCATTTTCAGTAACAATAAAATATGAAGAATTGTTATCATCAATTAAACATAATGATAATAATTCTATTATCGATGATTATATTCCTATTAACGCAGGTGGAAAAAACTCGGAGTTCTTATTCATACAAATGATGATACATTGTTTAAATATAAATGGTCGTTGTGCAACTGTTATGTTAGATGGAACAAAAATTAATGGTACAACAAGCGGATATGATAAAGTAAGAGAATATTTAATGAAAAGTTGCGATTTACACGAAGTAATTTTGTGTCCTTCAGGAACTTTTACATCAACAGGTACAAAAACTTGTATATTATTCTTTACAAAAAAGAAAGAAAGAAAAGAAGTTCTTGAAATTATAACTAGTGGAAAAAAAAGAGTATTTAAATTTTGTGATACACATTCTACAAAAAATGTAAAGTTTTATCATTTTAATCCATCAACAGAAGAAAAACATTTCATTCAAGATGTTGATATAGATAAAATAGCTTCTAATAATTATTCATTAGATTATACAAGATATAAAATAATAGAAGAGGTTGTCGAACATAACAATGACATTGAATTATTTAATTTAGGAGATGTTTGTGAAATTCAAAACGGTAAAAGAATTGTTAAGGGTAATGTTGACGGAGGTGATTATCCTGTATTGGGAGGTGGTGGAGTTACTCCATTTTACACCAATACTTTCACAAGAGAAGGAAAAACTTGTAAAATAAGTAGAGAAGGGATGTCTTTAAATAATTGTGTTATGATATTGAATGAAAAGTATTATTTAAATAGTCAGGCTTTTACAATAATATCTATTAGTGATAATTTAAAAAATGAGTATTTATGGTATTATTTAATTTGTAATAAATTAAATATATATAATTGTGGAAGAGGGTCAGCACAAAAAGCCATTGATATTAATAAGTTTAAATCAATTAAAATCCCAATACCATCACATGAAAAGCAAGAAGAAATAGTTGATTTTCTTGATAAATTATTTTCAAACACATATATTATAAATGATGTAATAAAATATTATTCAGAAAATGATATATTTAGATTATTGTTAAATGGAAATTTTGATAAGTTAAAAAAGTTAGTTGAATGGCAATATCAAGAAACTGAACTTTTGAACCAAATCGTTTTCTTTAAAAATAGAAAAAGTAGATATTTATATCTAAATAGTTCAGATGAAGATATTAAAACTCTTGATGATGTTTGTGATTTTCAAAATGGATATGCTTTTAAACCAGGTGATTACGAAATAAAGAATGAAACTAATATTGGTATCTTACAAATAAAGTCTATTCAGTCGGGATATATATATGATAAGAAAATAACAGAATATATTGTAGAAAATAATAAATATAAACAATTTGAAATAAATAAAGGAGATATATTGATAGCACTATCAGGTGCTACTACAGGTAAATTAGGAATATATAATTTAGAAAAAAAATCATATCTAAATCAACGAGTTGGTAAAATTACTTGTAAAAATATATTAAGTCAAAAATATTTATATTATTGGTATATTTGTTCTAATATTAACGAAACAGTATTAAATATGGCTCAAGGAACAGCACAACCCAATATATCAACAAATACAATATCAAAAATTAAAATCCCAATACCATCGCTTGAAAAGCAAGAAGAAATAGTAAAATATTGTGAGTTTAATGACGAATTGATTAAACAATTAGAAAAAGAAATTGAAAATAATAAGAAACAAGCACGAATGTTTATAAATTGTATTATTAAAAATCAGGATGGTGATTCATTAATTCAAAACTTAACAGAAAATGATTCTGAAAATATCAATGAAGAATCTGATGAAGTTTCTGAATAAAAAATAAATAATATATGTATATTTATACTAAATAATCTTTTTTATAATAAATAGTTCTACCTGTTTCTAACTTAATTATTAACTCAATGCCGAGATTATTTACTTTAATCATTTTAAGTATTTCTTTTAATGCAGAAGATGAATCTTTGTTTTGAAAAGACATTTGAATACTATCACACCATTTATAACCTTTTTCTCCATTTTCATTAGTTAGTTTAAAATTATAACTTGTTGTTTGTAATATTTTTTGTACTGGCATAGACTTCCATATATCAATTAAAATACATCTATATGTTTCGCTTGTTGAAATAATTTCATCATCTTTTTTAATTGTACATTTTTCTATTTTTGAATTTGTTATAGGTATAATATAAAGTTCTTCTTCTGATATGCTTTGTTTTTTAGGAGTTAATATAAGTTCTCCATTTATAATTTCCATAATATAGTTTTCAATATTAGGAATACGAATTTCGTCTGTCATGGTTCGCTATGTTTATTATAACTTTATAATACATAATTTTTTATATATTATCACATATTTATACATCTATACGTGTTTAAATCTGTTGAAATAAATAAATTATGTATTCAAAATATATTCTTTATACTTTAATAAATTGATACTATTTATTAAAGTATATAAATACCATCACATTATAATATGCCTCCAAAACAAGCAAAGCCTGTAAAAACTGTTAAGATTGTTAGAACAATTGAAACAGTTAGAACAACAACTAAAACATTAAAGAAGTAGCATTATATTGTAAATATCGTTTTGAAATTATTTGTATATATTAATTTAATATTACCACAAACTATATATGTATGATTATTTTTTTATTTATTACCATCATTAACAACTATTTTGCAAATATTAAGGAATACAATTTGAGTACATAATAATATTTTTCTATAACTTTTAACATTTTCTATATATTCTTGAAAAAATAAAGCGGGTTAAAAAGTCTATTAACTATTTGTTTTATATGAAAATCAACTACGAATCCCATCATTTAACTTGTTATAATATATTCCATAAATATTTTTCATATTCTATCATTTTACTATTATTATTTGATATTCTATTTGTTAATTTTTCAACATTTAATTCTTCCCAATCATTTAATAAAATTATATCAAAATCAAATTTGTTTATAAAATATTCTAAAAAATTATTTTTTAAACAAATAGGAATTACATTTAAATATAAACATTCCCATAATCTATGCGTATCAATACCATTTCCTTCTGGACAAATAGCATAATAATTTGAACTTAATTCAATTAAGTAATTTTTGAAATCATTATTTTGGTTCCATTCAATTTTTTTGCTAATACATATTCTTTTACATATTTCTCTTTTATTTTTATTAGTTTCAACAAAGAAATTAAAATACATTTTATTAATTTTTTGTATATTTGACATCATAATTTCATTTAATATATTTAAGTTACCATGATTCCACATTTCATTTGCAATTCCTATTGGAATTGGTTCTACATTATTATATACTATATTACAATTTTGTGTATAAACTTTTTCTAAATTATTTAATCGTTTAAATAATATACAATGTTCAATTTCAAAATTTTCATCACTGTTGTGCAATATTAATGAAAATATATTTTTGAATTTTTGTAAAATACTAATTAATAAATCTAAGTTTTTCAAATAGTAACTATAACAAAATATTTTTCGTGGATTATCAAAATTTTCTCGTATTTCATTTGCTAAAATACAATCAAATGATTTTATATTTGGATTATATGGAACATGAAGATTTTCATTTGGTAATAATAATGTTAAACATTTTGATTGTATTTTTTCTCCTGTTATGTAATTATTCATATAATCCGTTTTATTTTACCTATTGTAATAGTGTAATATTATGTTTTTAAGTAAAAATAACTCACCATGTAGATTATGTACTCATTTAGTTTGATAGCATTATTAACAACTATTTTGCAAAACCTTAAGAATATATTTTGAGTAGCGTAAGTGTATATTATTTATTTTTATAACTTTTAACATTTTCTATATATTCTTAGAAAAAATAAATTATGTACTCATTTTTATTGTATAGTAAAAAATGATATATTTTTTAATACACCTATATAAAATGCCAAATGTATATACAAATACTGAAAAAAATTTAAATGATGAACTTTATAGTATAGTTGATGAAATTAAAGATATCATTAAAGATATAGAAAAGAATAAAAACAATTTATATAATATTACGAGAGAACATTACCATGAATTGTTATTAGATAATTCAGATTTTAGATATACTATAAATATAAATCATGAAGAAAATCAAGAAATAATAGTAAAAGATTATTTACTAACATCAAAAAAAATGCTATTAATTAGAAGATCAATAAATATTGTTGGTATCATAATTGTATTTATTTATATAGCATTAATTATAATTAGTATAAAAACAAAATAAAATTATTAAAAAAATGATAATATATATAGTAATAGTAATAACAATTAAGATATGAATATTAAGCAAATACAAACATTTATAGCAGTTATTTTAATGATACCACCGCAACACGATAAAAAGACTATACAACAGTTTTTATATTTACAAAAATAACATTAATATGTAAAAAATGACAGTTTATAATAGAATGAAATATAACAAATGCCTGGAATATTCCTAAGATATAGAAGTATAATTACGAGAAAAATCTATGATAATTATAAGAGGATAATATATAATTATATAATGAAAAATAATAAAAAGAAGAGAATATGTAATTAAAGACTATTATGTTTTAAATTGCTGGGTGTATCCTATACAGAATACTAATTATCGGGTTTTTGAAGTCTGATAATTATTTGAATATTAGGTTTTAAATTGCTGGGTGTATCCTATACAGAATACTAATTATCGGGTTTTTGAAGTCTGATAATTATTTGAATATTAGGTTTTAAATTGCTGGGTGTATCCTATACAGAATACTAACTATCGGGTTTTTGAAGTCTGATAATTATTTGAATATTAGGTTTTAAATTGCTGGGTGTATCCTATACAGAATACTAACTATCGGGTTTTTGAAGTCTGATAATTATTTGAATATTAGGTTTTAAATTGCTGGGTGTATCCTATACAGAATACTAATTATAAAAATAAAAAATATAACTAATTAAATTATACTTTTTATTTTTATTATACTTGAATTATATTTTACACTATCTTATTATAATTATAATATGTATAACTTTTATATACTTTAGATATACATCTGA
>Ga0209702_10008111_pt1 | contig 12429 bp, 10 predicted proteins | sample FRY01_FD_187210 | JGI IMG/M metagenome (GOLD analysis project Ga0209702, IMG submission 187210) | Freshwater microbial communities from Lake Fryxell liftoff mats and glacier meltwater in Antarctica - FRY-01 (SPAdes) (version 2) | ecosystem: Environmental > Aquatic > Freshwater > Ice > Glacier... | reverse complement strand
GGCTCCACACCCCTGATGTCAAATGGCTCCCCTGCGAACATTTGTACTGGGTTTCACTCAAACAATTAAAAAATGTGAAGATTTCATTCTTGTGGTTAAAGTTTGGGGGACACGGGGCAAAAACTAGCGCAACTCTTGGCTGTGAGGCTGCTGGCCCAATACCTGCACTACTTGTTGACCTGGCGCCGTTCCGCGTGTGCAAGCAGCCGATCAAGCAGCGTGCTGAACAGAGTCTGTTCGCCATCATCAAGGCACGCCACAATCTCGGCGTTCCGGTCGGAAATCACACGTTTTAGCTTCGACCATCGAGAGTTACCCTCAGGCGTTAAAGTCAGCAAAACACCGCGGCGGTCGTTGACACCAGTAACCTTGTTCACCCAACCTCTTGTAACCAAAGCCTGTGCTGCTCGGCTCGCTTGAGCTTTATCAAGGTTCGCGCGGGCGGCTAGATCGTTGATAGAAAGTGGACGGAACGCGCCGACTGCAGCCAGGCAGCGCCCCTCGCTGAGGCCGATATCAGCGCGGCTCTCGTAAGTGGCTTGTGTGACGCGATCGGTCAACTTACTCAGGGTATGCAACCGGTGCGTGAAGGTGCGATCAAGCTGAAAGGTTTTTTTACTCATGGTGTTTCAAATCTCTAGATACACGGCGGTGTCTTGACATTTAGTTGCGTACGCAACTAATATACAGTTTTTAGCAGTTGCCGTGCATGATGTCAACAAATGTTGTGTTGCAGGGCTATAGACAGATCGAGGCATCTTGTGACGAGCTATCCGGAATATGTTCCCTACCCCTTTCAAGCTGAACACCATGTCGCGACGCACCCAGTTTGCACCAATGGATTAGAGGATCACAGCCACCGTGTGGTGATTGCTGGTGGCGGTCCCGTTGGGTTCGCGACCGCCTTAGGGCTCGCCAAACAGGGTGTTGCAAGCGTCGTGCTCGAGGCCGACGACTCGGTTTGTTTTGGCAGTCGCGCCATTTGTGTTTCACGTCGTAGCCTTGAAATTCTGCACCGCTTAGGCGTTGGTGCAGGTTTCAATGCAATTGGTTTGCCGTGGACGGGTGGTCGTAGCTTTTACAAAGGTCAAGAGGTCCTGCGGTTCGAAATGCCACAGGATGACAACCAACAATTTGCCCCCATGGTCAACATGGCGCAGTACAGCATTGAGAAAACCTTGCTCGATGGGGTACAGGCTTATCACCACCTGATTGAGGTCCGCTGGCAAACCGCTGTGACGGGCATCACCCGTAACGAAGACGGGGTGCGGTTGGCGGTGAAGACGCCTCAGGGTGCCTACCAACTGCACACTGATTGGCTGGTTGCTGCCGATGGTGGTCGCAGTACGATTCGCGAGGGCATGGGCTTGCGTTTGCAAGGTACCAGCTACGAGGGGCGCTATGTCATCGTTGATATTCTGATGAAGAGCCCCCGGCCTGCAGAGCGTTTAGCTTACTTCGATCCGCCGTGCAACCCGGGATCAACGGTGCTGGTGCATAAGCAGCCGGGGGACGTCTGGCGCATTGACTACCAGCTGCGCGATGGCGAAGACCCAGAGCAAGCGATTCTGCCCCACCAAGTCATGCCGCGTGTGCAGTCGTTGCTGGACATGATGGGGGAAACGGCGGCGTGGAACCCGATTTGGGTGGGGCTTTACAAAGCGAACGCCCTTACCCTCGAACGCTATCGCCACGGCCGTGTCTTGTTTGCCGGTGACGCCGCGCATCTAGTGCCTATTTTTGGTGTGCGGGGCTTTAATTCAGGTATCGACGACGCGGATAACTTGTCATGGAAGTTGGGGCAAGTGGTACAAGGTCGGGCAGCGCCCGCTTTGCTCGAGACCTACTCATCTGAGCGCGTTGCCGCGACCCACGAAAATCTAAGCTACGGCACTAAGAGCACCGAGTTCATGGCGCCACCGTCATTTGCGTTTGACTTGATGCGCCGGGCGGTGCTGAGCTTGGCGGTCAAGCACCCAGAATTGCGTTCGCTCATTAACCCGCGACAAAGTGCACCTATTGCCTACGGCGATTCCCCACTGAATGGGCCCGATGAATGGGGCACACATGGTCCACGCCCTGGCACCGTGTTACCCGAGTGTCCGTTGACGTACGTCAGCACGCACGGGGACCATGCTGTGTTTTTAAGTGACCAAGCGGGTCATGGCTTCAAGGCGTTTGTATTTACAGCCGATGGCGTGTTGCCGCAGGCTTGGTGTCAAGTGGGCGTTGACCGTGCGGCCGATGGCGCGATGATCGCACACGCAGCGTTAGCCGTACAAGCCGTCTCCTTGGGTGCGCCACACCCCGACGCCGTTGATGTGTTGTGGGACAACACGGTGCAGTTACCCCATTTGTTGGGCGCGCAATTGGGGGCCGTGCTTTTGATTCGCCCCGACGGTCACGTGATGGCGCGTTGGCGGGATGCCAATGTTAAAAGTCGTGCCATTGTCTCGGCGTGGATCAACCAGCTGTTAGCGGCAAATCAACCAACGGCCATTGGAGTGACCCCATGAATCCCACCGAACTCGATAACGCTTATTCCCACCTGTGTCACACCATGACGCGCCTCGGCGAGACTGATGCGCAACTTTTCTTGGCGCGATTGGCCTTGTTAGCGATGAACCGTTTTGAAGATGCAGAGGCTGCAAAGGCATGGATTGACGCGGCCGCAGCCAATGTGTCGTCTTAGGCGGCTCACTGAAGAGCTTTTTATCGGATTGTTTGAAATTACATCCAAACAGAGTCTTGGTAGTTCCTAGATACGAGCTTAGAGCGCGGGACTTTAAACGCTACATAAGTCAGGGAAGCTCTGCCAACAACGATGAAGGTCGAAGCGGAGCAGCAAATACTGGAGATGGATCGAATAGCCCGATGTCGTTCGGCAGGCTGTCTTCCAAGACATGGTGCGGGAACTGAAAGTCTACCTGCGCATACGGCCTTCGCCCTGCGTGAAATGGCAATTCCACCGCCACGCGACTTGGGCACCAAATGGTGGGCATATTTGAGGCTGGGTGGTATGGCCTGTCGCACAGCGCGCAGCTAGCGTCACCCCCCGGGGGCCACAACATACGACACGCTGCGACCGGCTTGCAGCCACTTTATGCGCCAATTAGCGATTAACCGTGGGGCGCCTGCAAGCGTGCCTATCGACCAACGTGGGGGCACTCACTGTGATTGAGCTAGCCCCCATCAAGTGCCCTGGGTGTTTAGGCCTTTTTAACCCACGCATTGCACCAGCCCTTGCCTTTGACTTGCTTACCCGCAAACAAGGGGCAGCCAGCCCGCTCGTCTGTGGCCTTGCCTTGGTACAGCGAACAGTTGCTACAAAGTTGACCATTTGCGTACTTGGGAAACTTTTTCGTGTCCGTTTTGGTGGCGTCTTCAACATAGCCAAGCGCAACAGCCGCTGGGTCTTTTTCAGTGAGATTTTCTTTGGCTTGCGCCGCAGTTGCAAGCATAGAGCCGCTGGCAGCCAAGGTCATAAAAAACTGACGTCGGGTGTTGTTCATGGATACATCCTGAGTGGTTGATGATTTAAATAGACAATGCTTGTGTAAAAGCTAGTTAATGCTACTGACATGCAATACCTGTCGTTGGCTAACGTGTACTCAGACAAATAGCCGGCTTGCCTGCAGCGTTTCTGTTTTGCGAGTAACTGCTGCAGTCACTTAAAATTAAAACCTGCGCGCGTTTGCTGCAGCACGCCACAACAACTTCCCAGCTAAACCACGACCATGACCATGAGCACTGCCCAACCTTCTACCCCAACCCTACAAATAGACATCGTCTCGGATGTGATGTGCCCTTGGTGTGTCATTGGCTACAAACAACTCGCTCGCGCCTTAGAGGCAGTGGGCACGCCGCACAACATTCGCTGGCACCCTTTTGAGCTCAACCCCAACATGCCACCAGAAGGCCAAAACATCACCGAACACATAGCTGAAAAATATGGCGCCACGCCAGAGCAGTCGCGCGCCAGCCGTGTGCAAATGACGCAAGCCGGTGCAGACGTGGGCTTTGAGTTTGCCTACACCGAGGACATGCGCATGCACAACACCTTTAACACTCACCAGCTGTTGCACTGGGCGGCACAACAAGGGCGCATGCATGATTTAAAAATGGCGCTGTTTACCGCGCACTTTACCCATGGCCGCAACCTGTCAGACAACGCGGTGTTGGCTGATATTGCCGCCAGCATTGGGCTAGACCAAGCGCAAGCAGCCGCTGTGCTGGCCGACCAGCGCTTTGCTGGCGAAGTCAGAGCCGCCCAGCAGTTTTGGGTGCAACAAGGTATTCAAAGCGTGCCAGCTGCGGTGTTTAACCAGCGCCATTTGGTAAGTGGTGCGCAAGGCGTAGACAATTTCACACAAATCTTGCACCAACTCAACAGCATGCCTGAGGCAGCTTAATTAAGCTTGCGACATTTACTTGCTAGCATCTGAGTTAAGCAACACCACCCTCATCTTCTAAATACATAGCCCACCATGACCGACACCATCACCACCACCACGCCTGAGCGCCCTGCACTGCCCGATCACCTGTCAATTGACCCCAAAAGCCCGCACCACATGGCGGCCATTTTTGAGCACGACATTGGTATTCGCCTAAACGACAAAGACCGCAACGACGTAGAAGAGTACTGCGTGAGCGAAGGCTGGGTGAAAGTCCCTGCAGGCAAAACGTTAGACCGCAAAGGGCGGCCGCTGCTGATTAAACTCAAAGGCAAAGTCGAAGCTTTTTACCGTTAATAGGTGGCTTATGACCAAAGATTTACGATGCTGCGCAAACGGCACCTGCATCATTAACGCAGGATGGATTTGCTGATGCGACAAGTCTATGTGCGCTTCAAACGTGCATAGGTGAGCGATTTAGGTTCAGACAGCGACATGTCAAATACACCGAGACTTGTAGCTGGTTCTGTCGCAAGCGTGCCGTCCGCCGAAAGGAGTTACGTGGCTGAGTTTGTAGTACTTCTAGCGCCTAAATTTTTCGGGTGCGATGTGACAGCGCTGAGTAAAAAAGCTACAAAAGTGCCGGAAAAATTGTAATTTGCAATTATTTGTTAGTTACACAAAATATTACACGTTAGCCTTTTTTCTATAACTCATTAATTTATATAAATTTTCCACAAGTCTGGATTTCTGTTAATCCGTAGGTCACCGGTTAGAGCCCAGTTCCAGAAGCCACTAAAAGCCGCATGGCTACTGGAATCCCTGCTGATCAAAAGACAGCAGGTATTTTTTGTTGGCATTCCCATTGCCAGTTTTTTACCAGCATTCAATGGCTGACTAATTCACCGCAATAAGTTCCCCCTGAAACCATCTCCACACCCCAGATGAAAAGCCAGGCAGCAAGTCGATGCCCAAGGCTGACTACAAAAGGTAAAGCCCCAGCACACCCACAACGGTGGAGAACAGCAAAAACACTGCCAGCATCAGCACCATGCTGAATCGCTCTATGCGACGCTCGCGGTCAGCACCCGGCGGTTGCGGCCCACAAGCAAAAAAAAGGATGCGAGCTTACAGTATCATGCATTTGAATAGACTTGAATCGACCTTGTTTCAGGAAGGCTGGTTGGTTTAAGTGAGGCTTCCACGGCGGAGTCTCGACTTCGCCCAACTGGCCGATTTTGTAGTTCTAAATAGGATTCTGTATGCGCGCTGTGATCGTCGGTGCTGGGATAGGTGGGCTCACCGCCGCCATTGCACTTGTCAGACGAGGCGTTCAAGTAGTAGTTCTTGAACGGGCAAATGCTTTTACTCCTGTTGGCGCAGGTATTCAGCTGGGGCCAAATGCGACACGCATTTTGTGCAGTCTTGGGCTTGAGCCAGCTTTGAGCCGTGTGGTGAGTGAAGCTGCTGGTAAAGAGGTGCGCCTGTGGAACACAGGCGAAATATGGCCACTTTTTGACCTTGGTGACGACTGCAAGGCCCGTTTTGGTGCGCCGTACTGGTTGGTTCATCGGGGTGATCTTCAGGCCGTGTTGGTCGAAGAGTTGTTGCGGCTTAGCCCAGAATCTCTGCGTATGGGTACGATGGTGACTCAAGTCTCGCAGACAGACAGCTCCGCAACCGTGCATTGTGACCAAAACACAGTGAGTGGCGACATCGTTATTGGTTGTGACGGCGTCCATTCAGCAATGCGTGATTCTCTTTTCCAGACGCCTAAGGCTAAATTCACCGGGCTTATGGCTTGGCGCGGTATTGCAGAGATGGCAGATCTGCCTCAAGAGTTGCATAAGGCAATTGGCACAAACTGGGTTGGCCCCGGCGCTCATGTTATTACTTATCCGCTACGCGGTGGCGAATTGTTCAACTTTGTGGGTGTGGTCCAGAACGACGCTTGGACAAGTGAGAGCTGGTCTGAGGTGGGGACTCAAGCAGAGTGTGCTGCAGATTTTATTGGTTGGAATCCGCTTGTTCAGGCAACTATTGAATCCATCAAAACGCCTTATCGCTGGGCCTTGGTGGAGCGTGAGCCGCTTGACACTTGGGTGACAGGTCGAGTGGCCCTGCTGGGCGATGCTTGTCACGCGACTTTGCCCTTTCTTGCGCAGGGAGCTGGAATGGCGATCGAGGATGCCGTGGTGCTAGCGGACTGTTTGTTAGGTATTTCTGATTCTCGGGTGGCGCTTAAACAGTATGCAGCTATCCGTAAACCGCGAACTGATGCTGTTGTTGCGGGTTCTTCGAGTAACACATCGCGATTTCACAACCCAGAGTTAGGTCATCCCGAAACTGCGCGTATGTATATTTCCAATAATTGGGCGCCAGAGCTAGTTCGCAAGCGCTATGACTGGTTGTTTGAATATGACGCGACCATTGAATTCAGTAGCTGGATTGCAAAAAAAAATAAGTTGCTAGTTAAAAAATGACTGCATGAATTAGTTGATCAGATAATGATTTTGTCGAATTTTAAATTTCAAAGGAATAAATTTATGTCTAAGATATTAAAATTGGTAGCCGTAGCTGTTGCAATGGCCCTCTCACCACTTGCTCAAGCACAACAACTTGGTATCGGCACCATGGGGCAAGGAACCAGTGGATATTCTATGGGCTCAGCCATCGCCCGGGTTCTAAGTAATGCCGGCATACAGGCTCTTGTTCAACCTAGCGCTGGTACCAGCGCCTATTTGCCGCTCATCGACATGGGCGAGCTTGATCTAGGTATTGCGAATGCCATTGAGGTAAGCGATGCTATTTTAGGCAATGGTGACTTTAAAGGTCGCGCGCTTAAAAACATCTCGCCGGCAGCACGACTTTATCCTTTTCGCGTTGGTTTATTTGTGCGAAATGACAGTGGTATAGAAAATGTTGCCGACCTTGCTGGAAAAAGCGTAACGTACGGTTTTACCAGTCAAGTGACAATCAATCGAATTGTGACGGCCATTTTGGCTGCAGGCGGCCTGACTCCAGCTGATATCAAGCAAAATATGGTGCCAAATGTCGTCAGAGGCGCAAATGATTTTGTAACCGGACGAGCTGATGCTGCTTTCTTTGCTCTAGGTTCGGGCAAGGTTACAGAGGCGGACGCATCGGTAGGTGGCTTGCACTGGTTGCCTTTGCCCAGCACACCTGAAGCCAGCGCACGTTTGCGCAGCGTTGTTCCACAAGCCTATATTGATGTGGTCAAGCCCCGCGAAGGTTTGACTGGCGTTGTTAAAGAAATGCCGGTTATGGCTTACGACTATATGCTTGTAGTAGGTAAACATGTTCCTGATAAAACTGTGGCGGCGATAGTTGCAGCGCTGCGTGATAACAAGCAAGCATTGGTAGAGTCTTTTGCGGCATTTCGAGATATGGATCCCAAAAAGATGTACGTGGATATAGGCGTGCCTTACCATCCAGGTGCACAGCAAGTCTTGAACGCCAAATAATTTTTTTTAAACCAAGTTACGGGGTGGGCGCATTGCTCAATTGCCCGTCCCGTGCCGATATTCAGCCACCGGTGTATTCATGATCGATACTCAACCCTCACGTCCGCGAGGGGTTATTGCCTCGATCATTGCTACGGTGATGACTTTATTGGCAATTCTATATGCCCTCGATGTGCCGCGGAGCTTGGGCCTCACACTTTATACTGAGCAATATCTTGCCGCTATAGTGGCTTTTGCTCTAGGTTTGACATTTGTTGTCGCATCTAGATTTACTGGAAAATTTGCTTTCGTTGACCCTCTGTTGTCTTGTTTGGGCTTCGCAGCCGCTGGCTATGTAGCTATAAATTATCCCGACTTGGTAAACGTTCTGGTTTATAAGCCTTGGGAGGGGATTCTGGTGAGCCTTGTCATAGGCTTGCTGAGCATTGAGGCTGTGCGCCGACTTACTGGCTCTGGTCTGACTATCATCGTAGTGCTGTTTGTGATGTACGGATTGTTCGGCCATTTGCTTCCGTTTGGATTGTCTCGGGAGATACTTTTGGATCGATTAGCCATTTACGTTGTCATGGACACGAATGGTCTATTCGGTTTGCCGTTGATGGTCACTGCGACAATGGTGTTCGCTTTCATCTTGCTAGGCCAAGTGCTGATTTGCTCTGGAGGTTCAGCATTCTTTAACGACCTTGCGCTGTCTCTGGTTGGACGCACACGTGGCGGTGCTGCAAAAATTGCGGTCGTTTCATCATTTTTGTTTGGCAGCGTTTCAGGCAGTGCGGTTGCCAATGTGGCGGCATCAGGCAGTGTGACTCTGCCGCTCATGAAACGCGCAGGTTACAAGCCTCACATGGCAGCTGCCATAGAGGCTCTGGCCTCAACAGGTGGCCAGCTTGCGCCACCCATCATGGGCGCTGCAGCCTTCTTGATGGCGGAGTTCCTGCAGATCTCCTTTGCCAAGGTTGTGTTGGCAGCGGTGATACCATCGGCCCTCTATTACTGTGCAATTTTCTTTTACGTTGATGCACACGCCGCATCAAACGATATGAGCTTGCCAAATGATGTCGAAATAAGGCCATTGCGCAGTGTATTGGCCGAAGGTTGGCAGTTCATAGTTCCTTTTGTCATTCTAATTTACGGCCTTTTTTGGCTGAATTGGCAGCCAGAGCTGGCGGCATTAACCGCAGCTGCTGCACTTGCAGTGCTTGCATTGATTTTGCCCTATCGAGGCAAGCGGACAGGGATTCTAGCGCTGGCACGCTCATTCCCCGATGCCGGCTTTGGTATGATCGAAATAGTGATGATTTCGGCTGCAGCAGGCATAGTCATTGGGGTTTTAAATATTTCAGGCTTGTCTTTCGCGCTGACTTTGCAGTTGGTATCTATGGCTGAAGACAGTTTGATATTGCTACTGCTTACCTCCGCTCTTGTAAGCGTGGTACTGGGCATGGGTATGCCGACAGTTGGAGTTTATGTTTTGCTAGCTAGTTTAATTGGGCCAGCTTTGGTCAAGGCCGGTATAGACCCAATTGCAGCACATATGTTTTTATTGTATTTCGGTATGCTGTCAATGATTACACCTCCAGTGGCTCTTGCGAGTTTTACAGCTGCCACCATGGCTGGTGCGGATGCAATGAAGACAGGTTGGACCGCCGTAAAAATGGGGTGGGTCGCTTACCTCATTCCCTTTGTCATGGTGTTTGAACCAGGCCTTGTTATGCAGGGACCTCTAGCTGGCATTCTTTGGCAATTTATTGGTGCACTTGTCGGAATTTGGTTTGCCACTGGAGCCATATATGGTGCATTGGTGCGACGTCTTGGCGCACTTGAAAGGCTGATGCTTGGATTCCTAGCGATGCTTGCAATTCTTCCCATCGCTGACGGGCTAATTGGATATGCCGTTAACGCGGCCTCAATCGTTATCGGTCTTCTTATAGTATTTAGGAAACATATTTTTCCAAGTACTGCACCTAAGAAAAAAAATATTTGAAGTTCAAGGGAGTTTTTAATGGGGTTAGAAAACAGCACTCAGGTCATAATTTCTGGAGGTGGGCCTGTGGGTATGGCGCTTGCAATTGAGTTAGGTCAACGAGGCATCGAAGTTTTGGTGCTTGAAAAATACCCATCAATTCAAATGGTTCCAAAAGGTCAAAACCTATCTCCACGTACCATGGAGCATTTTCAAGTTTGGGGTGCTGAAGCAGAGCTTCGCGCGGCGCGAACGGTACCCTTGGAGTTTGGCATCGGTGGTTTGACGGCTTACGGAACGCTGCTTGGCGAGTATCACTACGACTGGCTCAAGCGTGAATTGGTGCGTCCGTATTACTCAGCCGATAACGAGCGTTTGCCTCAATACGCAACTGAGACGGTCCTACGACACCGTGCTTCTCAGATCAGCTCTATCACGCTTATGACTGGTGTGGAGGTGACTGGAGCTGAGCAAGACGGTACTGGCGTTACGGTGAGCGCGCGCAAACGTGCTGATGGCGAGGTCTTTCAAACGCGTGGCGTTTACGCCGTGGGCTGTGATGGTGGTAGGTCTACTTTGCGAGAGTCTGCTGAGCTGCCTCAAACCGTGCGTGACCATGACAAGCTGATGATGTTGCTGGTCTTTCAGTCGGAGGAGTTGCACCAATTATTGCTTTCGATGCATCCGGGGAAAAGCTTTTTTAATGTTCTTCACCCTGATTTAGAGGGGTATTGGTTATTCTTTGGCCGCGTTGATTTAAGTGGCGAATTCTTTTTTCACGCGCCTATTCCAGCTGGGTCTGACCCCGAAAGCTTTGACTTCAAAGCTTATGTCGAGCGCGCTGTGGGAACTGCGATTGATATAGATATCCGTCATCGTGGCTTTTGGGATTGCCGCGTCGCCATTGCAGACGATTATGGGCATGACCGTATTTTTGTATCAGGCGATGCGGCACACAATCATCCACCATATGGAGGATACGGCATAAACACAGGATTTGAGGATGCTCGCAACCTAGGTTGGAAGCTGGCGGCGAGCTTGCAGGGATGGGGTGGCGATGCGTTGCTGGCTTCTTACGATGCAGAGCGGAGGCCAGTATTTGAATCTACTGCCGAAGATTTTATTGAAGCATCGATTCTTAATGATCGCGACTTTCTAGCGGCATACGACCCTAACTCCGACAAGATCGCATTTCAGGCAGCGTGGTCTGGCAGAGCACTTGGTGCGTCTACTGAGGTTGGCTCTTATCAACCCAATTATCGTGGATCTCCAGTGGTCGCTGGACTACAGGATGGTGCTGCGGGTGCCATTTCTGAACATCTTTTCAAGGCCCGCCCTGGCTATCACCTTGCCCCTGTACCGATGCCAAACGGCGGGAACACTTACAACCTACTTAGTGCCGGATTTACGTTAATAGTTTTGAAAGAATCTGAAGCGGAGCAACTTTTTGTGGATGCAGCAATGTCATTATCTATTCCACTAGAAGTTGCGCGGATGTCGCTTGATTCAGCGCTTCTTAGTTATGAGTGCTCCTTAATTTTGGTGCGTCCAGATCACTTTATTGCTTGGTGTGGAGATCAGATCCCTAATGCTTTGGAAGTCTTAAGGATGTCCACAGGACGAATGGAATAGTCGGCTAACTTTTGTGTTAACCGTAGATGCTGTTTCCTCTCTGTGGCGCGTTCGAGCTTTGTGGGGGCCGGTAACGTTCGACAAGACACTTGCACGACTTGCTTTAAGCTTATAGCGCCATTGTCAAATAGCCTGCGGTGAAGAAGGTGACGCCTTCCGCCTCATCGGACTGCTATTGAATCTAACCACCCTCAATATTAACTTCACACCACAGCTTCCATTCTTTGGTGTTGTCTTTGCAATTTATTTTCAAACGAGAGTAAATCGTTGAAGTCGGTTCCAAGCTGCGGCGCATTTTGAGGTTCGAGTTTGTCTACCTTAGTGTGGGAGGTCCACTCAAGAAATTGCAGGGGACTTACTCATAACGCGCACAAGCGTATTTATGCATAGCCTGTCACCGGCATCTTTACGGCCAGCCTATGTGCGCTTCAAACGTGCTTAGGTGTGCGATTTAGACCCTGAAAGCGACATGTCAGATACGCCGATGCTTGTAGCCGGATCTGTCGCAATAGTGGCGTCTGGGTGAAAGGAGTTGCGTCGCTGAGTTTGTAGTACTTCTCAGTGCCAGTGAAACAGCTCAGTTGCGTTGAGTCAATTTTTTTATCGCTGCGTCCTTCTTGAATTAAATGACTACAGTTTTGTTTCAGACACTCAAATGCACAACCGAAACATTGAAACTAAGCGTTAAAAATATTCGTGCGCTATTTAAGGCGTCGAACTTTTAGAAAATTTAGTTCGAGCCCCATGCCAAGTATCGAAGTTTTCACGTGCCAAGTGACAGCGCTGAGTGCAAAATCTACGAAAGTGCTGGAAAAATTGTAATTTGCAATTATTTGTTAGTTACACGAAATATTACACGTTTGCCATTTTTGTATATAAATCGTTGATTTATATATACTTTCCACGAGCCTGGCTTTCTGTTAATCCGTAGGTCACTGGTTCGAGCCCAGTTCGA
>Ga0209702_10008110_pt1 | contig 12430 bp, 6 predicted proteins | sample FRY01_FD_187210 | JGI IMG/M metagenome (GOLD analysis project Ga0209702, IMG submission 187210) | Freshwater microbial communities from Lake Fryxell liftoff mats and glacier meltwater in Antarctica - FRY-01 (SPAdes) (version 2) | ecosystem: Environmental > Aquatic > Freshwater > Ice > Glacier... | reverse complement strand
TTGTGCTGAGTACCTTTTTCTAACCGAAGTGGGTGCTTCGTCTAATGACTGAGCAAATGAAGTTTCAGGTGCCGGACGGCTTCGAGCTAGAAATTCTTGATAGTGACGCACTCAATCCTGAGCGTCAAGATCCTGAGTGGTATCGGTTCGACGAGTCTAACTTGGTGGTCGCCCGCGTCAAGCGTGGCGATCAAGTAGCAAGTATTGAGGCCGTAGGTGAAATGCGATATGAGCGCGGCGAAAAAGTCGCTCGTTATTGCGACCAGTTAGAAGATGTTGGGATCACCGACGCTGCTTCTTTAGCTGCTGCTGGTATGGCCGGAAGCGAAATAGAAATCTGGAACAATCCTTGGACGAAAGATTTTCAGAACCGGAATTCGATTTGGGCTGTTGTGTTGCGACGGCAGTAGAAATGATCAAGGAAGAGGAAAAAGTTTACCGTAGTAGAATGGCTTGCAGTGATAGGTTGTTCGACTTCTTCTCTGGGTTGGAATTAGCAGGTTGGATATCGACCGGCAAACAAAACGCGGGCTGCGGGGCTTAGCGTCGCATCTGGCAGGGCAATCCGCTAAAGTTCTTGATATGCCTCGGCCGACTCGCAAAGCACTGATTCTCGCAGCAGCATTGTTTGCTGCGCTCGTAACGCCAGCAGCAGCCCAAGCCGCTGACACCATAACGCTGGTGGCCGCCGGCAGTCTGCAAGAAGACGTTGCTTTCATCGTGTCCTCTTCGTACACGATCAGTCCGTCAGGTTCACGGAATCTTACTGTCACGTCTCGTCGCGGCGGAGGCGAATGCTCAGCAACTTCCGTAATGGAAACCACTGGTGGTGCTAGCACAGTGATCAGCTCCGTTGTCAGCAGCAACTCAACAACCAGCGTCAACACAACGTACTCAGACGCAGGCGTGTACCGACTTTGCGGCTATCTCACTGACGGAAGCGCCACAACCGCAGTGTATGACTATCCGAACGTGAACGTTAGAGCGAACGTCCCAACAATCACGATCAGCGCCGAGCGGCTGACAAACAGCTCAGTTGAGTTCACAGTGACCGGCGTTTCGTTATCGCCACGAACGTTGCTTTGGGCAGTGAACAACGGATCAGCAGCATGTTCAGCTGCTCCTTCAGAATCAACAGGATCAATTCCGGTAGCAGGACAGTTCGCTATCCGAGAAACGCACTCGTCGATAGCTTATGAGACTTCACGCACTGTTTGCGCATGGGTCAGGGAAGACTCAACGGGCTTAATAGATGGTGCAGGAAGCTTCACTTATGATTTGCGCACACCTCAAGCTTGCGTTGACGCGGGTCGCACCCAACGACTAGCCGAAGGAGACACTGTTCGTCTGTCACGTACTAATGCGACATGGGAAGCTCTCGTCAAGAAAACTTTCGCCGCGAATCAGAAAACAACGAAGCAGTACAGCGTCGCTAAGAAAAGCCATCGCAAAGTCAAAGGAGCCAGAGCTCGAGCGCGCAGCGCGAAGAAGTTGACAGCTCTGAAACGTAAGGCAGTTAAATCAAAAAACACTTATCTTGACGCTAAGTACGGCGCTTTGAAAGCCGCGGCAGCATTGACTGACAGCCGTGACCTAGTTACAGCACTGACCAAAGACACAACGACAGCCTGCAAGCCGTAGGGAGGATATTAGATGAACCGCACACGCAAAATCATTGCCACTCTGATCGCTGCCGCTTCGTTGAGTGTGATGCTGGCCGCGTCAGCTTCGGCAGCCCCAGGAACCAGTTACTCATCCGAAGTTCTTGCTGACAGCCCGTTTCTCTACTGGAAGCTCAACGGTCCCAGCGCATTCGCGTTTCAAGATTCGTCACCGAACAGTCATGGCGGACTGACATCAGGGCTAGTGCCAACGTTCACTGCTCCTCTGATCAACGACAGAGGAACATCGTTGCAGGTCACTCCTGTGGGCGGTGCATTAAATAACTGGGCTGCTCCAGCGGGAGGAACGCCATATCAAGCCCCTGGTTTCCTTTCTAATGCAGGAGTCACGCTTGAAATCTGGGCGAAAGGCAACACAAGCGCTTCGACTCCAGGGTTCCCGACGGAAGATGTGATAGTAGGGATGCAAGGAATCAACGTCGTTGGCGGAGTGCCAACGGCACTCCGTCTTCTTGGCATCACTAACCTGTCGGACTGCTTCAACTTCGAACAGTTCGGCTGCGAAGCTGGCCTGGGAGTCAGCTGGAACATCCAAGATCCAGGAGGGGCAAGTTCAGCAAGCGGACTTGGACTGCTCGATGCAAACACGCCGAACCATCTGGTTCTAACATCTGACAGTTCAGCGACTCGCTTCTTCGTCAATGGAGTGCAGAAAGATCTCAACGGAGAGGCAGCTGGACTTGACGGACTTGGGCTGGACTCCACTGACGCTGCAATGCTAGCTGGAACAGTCATAGGCGAAACTACTTACGGCGGAGGATACGGGGTTGGAGGAGGAGGAGCAGATGTTGGCTACACGGGCGAAGTTGATGAAGTAGCGATTTATCCGTCTGCTCTTTCAGCAGGACGAGTCGCTAATCATTATGCAAGAGGGACAGCTAGTTTCTATCCGGCGGCGCCGGCAGTGAATGAAGTTGTTGTAGCTGCTCCCACTGGTGGCGGAACAGTTCAGCCCAGAACGGTTGCTGTCAGCTGGACGACGCCTGCATGGACAGGCTGCGGCGCCGCGAACGCTGGCTGCGTGATCGGCAGCTACCAGGTAGCAGCAAACAACGTTGACGTGCCTAGCAATCCTGCGTTAACGTGTACGACAGTAACAACAACATGCAACGTCACGAACCTGATTTACGGCGATCATTACACGTTCACTGTGACCGCGGCAAACAGTGTTTACCCGTCGGACTTCAGTGAAGCAGGCACTGAACCAGGATTGCCGCCGTTGAACCAGCAGGTCGTGATCAAAGAGTTGCAGCAGGTCTCTTTCCCTCTCCCAGGGACAAAAGTGTACGGGGCCGCTGATTTCAATACTGGTTCTTCTTCATCATCGGGACTGCCGGTTACGACAACATCGTCGACACCGTTGGTTTGTTCAACTCCGACATCAACGACAGTCAGAATTCTTAGTATCGGCACATGCACTCTCAACGCGACACAGGCCGGTAACGGCGCCGCGGATCCGGCGGTCAGCCAGCAACGCTCGTTCGCCGTCGAGAGGAAAGTCTTGACGGTGACAGGCGGGACTGGAGTCAGCAAAGAATACGACGGCGGCATAGCTGTCGGAGTCACGGGCGGCGCTTTAAACGGAGTGGTAGGAGGGGATCCGGTCGGCCTGACAATCCCTGCCGGCGGCACACTGAGCGCAGGTCCTAACGCCGGAACGGACATGCCGGTGACAGCCACGTACGCGCTGAGCGGCGCAACAGCTAACTACACGCTCAGCCAGCCGTCACTGACTGTGAATATCAGCCGCAGGCCTCTGAGCATCAACGGCGTTACAGTTCAAAGCAAAGAATACGACGGCAACACTCGAGCTGCTTTGCAAGGAGGAACACTAATCAACGCAGTAAGCGGCGATGACGTCGGACTAGGAGGCATTCCGGTAGGCGCGTTCGATAATAACGCTGTCGGAACAAACAAGCTTGTTACGGCTTCCGGATATGAACTCACTGGCGGCGCCAAAAGCAATTACGTTCTCGTAATGCCATCTGGCTTGACAGGAGCCATAACAGCAGCTCCGCGGCTGAAGGTAAACAAGCCGGGACCAGTGCGTTACAACAAGAACTCTGTCATCGTGACTTTGAAAGGCTACGCACCTAGCTCCGGTAAGATCGCCCTAAATATCCAAACAACAGTGAAGAAGTCGAAACAGCTCTGCAAGAACCAGAAAACAATGAAAGCGGCTGGCAACTTCACAATGACCTGCAAGCTGGACGCCAAAACGCGCAAGCAGCTGCGCACGAAAACACTCAAAGTTCGATCGGTGCTGACATTCACCCCCGCCAAGACGGTTGCTGGAACGGTCAAAACCTCAATGATGTTCACGTTAGCGGGGAAGCGGTAGTGCCTTGAGCACAGCAGAAGTAGCCAGACCGCAGGGCAGGAAGCGGCGATCATCTCGCATGTCGGCAGGATACCCTCCGGGGCCTGCAACACCAGCGGCATATCAAGTCCTCAAATGGATCCAAGGAGACGAGCAGTACATGCTCAACCTGATGAAGACCTACGGGCCGGTTTTCAGTATAAAACTTGCATCGAAGCAACCAGCAGTAGTTCTCGCAGATACTGACATCATCCGTGAAATTGCTTTAGCTCCTGCGGACGTGGTGCAAACAGGAGTCAATCTTCCACTCAGGCCGCTGGTTGGTCCCGCTAGTCTCTTAAGCTTAGGCGGAGAAACGCACGTTCGCGCCCGCCGAATGATCGGCGGAGCTTTCCGCGCGCAACATCTTGACTCTCATGTAGAAATCACACGGCGCGTCGCAGCAGAACAATCTGAAAGATGGAGCGCCGACCAGCAAGTTCGCAGTCGTCCTCTGATGCTGAAATTGTTTGGCACGGCAATCAGCGAAATGCTGTGGGGCTTTGATCATGCCGAAGAAGCGGAGAGGATATTCGCAGCTTCCGAAGAAGGATTGAAGTTAGCTGCCGATCCGGCCTTCGGGATCCTTATGATAGCGGGAGATCCTAACGCTCCTGCTGTGAAGAGAGTGATGGCAACCCGAACTGCTTCTTTACACAGTGAGATTCGGCGCTTGATTGTCATGCTGAAGCGCGACCCAAGAGGACTGGAAGGGCGGAAAGACTTCATGTCGACGCTGATCTGCGCCAGGGACAAAGATGGAGTTGGGTTCACTGAAGACGAACTTGTTGATCATGCCATGACATTGACGGCGGCTGGGCATGAAACTTCATCGACAGCAACTAGCTGGTTGTTCGACATTCTCGCTCACAGGCCGGAGCTGCAAGAGCTGCTCGCGGACGGTGCTGATGACAAAGTGGGAAGCAGCGAACTTTACAAAGCAACGATCTACGAGACCCTTCGGGTTCGTCCAGTAGTCCCTGCAACGTTAGTGGTAGCGAAACAGGAAATGCAGGTCGGGGACTGGATGGTTCAAAAAAACGCTGGACTGCTAACACACGCTTTCCTGACGCACATGAATCCTGAACACTGGACGAACCCGAGCGAGTTTGACATCGGTCGCTGGGAGTCCCGTAAGCCTGGTGGCTATGACTGGGTTCCGTTCGGGGCCGGCCCGCACAGATGCGTTGGTTCTCAGCTTGCCGTGATGCAGATTGAAGCTGTCACTCGAGAAGTTTTACTTCGCTACCGGATAGAGGCAGTCGGTCCGCCTGAGGGCGGAACCACTAAGCTTGTGACGCGCTGCCCGGCTAACGACGGTCCTTTGCGCTTCGTTCGCCGTTAAGCAATGCCCGGCAGCCCTGGAAGAGGACATACAGGCTGACTGCCATTATCGCTCCGAACAGCCTCGTAAGCTTGTAAACGGGTTTGCTACGAAAGTCAGCAAAGCGTAACTCCAGCAAGTAACTCCGAATAATCTTCAGTTGATATAGCGTAAGTTTCATCGGTTGCCTTCGAGGAAATCCTCGGCTCAGGTGTGATGAGGAAGTCAAAGCTGTTTATTGCCTACGGCTTCAAGTTCGTCTTCGGTCATGTAAGGGCCTTTGACGATGGAAGTGCGCTCCACGCGCCTTGCCCAGTCGTGACTAATTCGTACTGACGGCCGTTCTATCATCACGAACGTGATGGCAGACAAGAGAAGCGTTATCGGAAGCGTTATCGCCAAAGTTCCAAGGAAGCCGGTGTGGATCATATCAGTAGCTCTAAGTGCAAAAAGCACAGGGATCTGCCAAAGGAAGACTCCGTAGCTGAGCACGCCAAGAAGAAGGAGCGGCTGGGAACGCAACATCTCGAGTGCGAAGCCGCGCCCGGTCACTAGAACGAAAGATGCGATCGAGCCGGCGATAAAGCTATTCAGAAATGTGAAGTAGAGAGAACCGTAGGTTTCGTTGAGCCCAGAGGCGAACCAAAGTGCTGTTTCGAAGACTATGAACACGACGGTCACGAAAGGCGTAAGTTTGATCTTGGGAGGCTTCGCAACCAGTAGGCGACATCCCATCCCAACCACGAAAAACGGGAGATACCAAAGCAGGGAGAAAGTCAACGTGTAGTTACTAGTCTCGCCCGCATAGTAAAATGCGGGACTTGAGAGCGCGAGGACACGCCAAGCAACAGCAATACCCATGAGAACTGCCAGTAGCATCCACTGCTGACCGAATGAACGTAGCCGTGAAGTGAAAAATCCGATGAACGGCAAAGCGACATAAAACGCGACGTCAATGGCAAGCGTGTAGCTGACCATCGACAAAGTGAGGTAAGTGGATTCAAAATAGTTCTGCAGGAAAAAGACATGAGGCCAAATTGAAGAAAAGACCGGCCAAAGCTGCTCCTGACCTTTGCTTGCGAAGTAAAGGATGCCAATCCCAACGGCGAGCGTAACCCAGTACAAAGGAATGATCCGCCCTGCTCGTCTTATGAAGTACGCTGACGTTGAAACGGTAGTGCCTGCCTGCCAGTTTTTGATCCAGCGACCGTAAAGAGCAAATCCAGTGATTGTGTAAAATATGCCGATTACTCCGGCCAAGGAAACAGGAAGGGTACCATCCATCTGCGGCAATAAGTCCTCAATGCGGTATGTGTTGCGTGACAGAGCCATAAACCAGCAATGGGCTACTAAAGTGCCCATCGCCGCTACGCCACGTATGCCAAGGACCTGCTGGGAGACCCTTGCTTCGTCGCCGGCGCCAGCAACCTGAATGGCCCGTTGTGTTGTGTCGGCCTGGAAAGAACGCCAGCTTGAAACTACTCGTGACTTGAGTACATTGGCCATCGGAACATGGTACCTGATGGTCAGGGCAGCGTTGCCTGCTGTCCTGAAGGCTGGCCTGAGCGTCAGGTACACTCAGCAAATGCGCTTAACAAAGCAATGTATTGTGCTGGCGGCGGCGTCAGCTGCTGCTTCGATTGTCTCGGGCTGCGGACAGCAAGGCGGCACAGTCTCAACCGGACTGATTGCAGCTTCCTCGAACTCTCCTTTTCAGATGGGCCCGATGATCACATGGTCTTACTATCCACTAGTTGCTAAACCGCTGAAAGTCTGCTTGTCATTCAACACGACAGGCGTTCCTAAAGCTCGAATGGTTGTCGCAGGGGAAGTACTTCAGCCGATCTCATTGAAGAAAACCAAAACCTCCATTCCGTTCTTCGACCGTAACCGCACTGAGCGTACTTCAGCTGCGCCGTCAAACAAACTGCTGACCGAATGGAGATGGTGCTACAGCTCGCCTGCTCGGACTGACAGGTCAGGGGCAGCTTTGCCTGTCATTGCGGCAGTCAGCGAAGGAGGCAAAGCTGTTGTGATCCGTCAAACGATAGATCGTTCACAGCCGACTGACCCGACAATCCGGACAGTACGTCTCACCGCGAGCAACGGTGTAGCGAGATTGACGATCAACGGCGCAAGCTGGACGCAAACAACATTCGTTGGTTCAGTGGAAGGAAGCGCGCCACGTCAAATGAAAACTTTCGGCGATGACAACGGAGCCCCGTTTGATTCATCATCTGACGTCGCAACGTTCGTTTACGAATTCTCTGATGTGAACGCTAAGAACGGTCAGAAAATGCTCGTAAACGTCGACGCGAAAAACACGGCCGGCCAAACAAGCCGCTTCCAGTCTCTTCTGGAAGTGAACGGCCCGTCGTCACGGAATGCGCTTCCCGCGGGCCAGTGAAGCTCGCCGCACGCTCCGTGGGATCTCTTCTTCAGGCGTGGGAAGGAAGTCAAGTTGCAGTCAGGCCACTCTCGTTGCCTGCTAGTTGCAGAACGAAGCGCCGTGCGAAACTCCGTCGGCATAGCGGTCACCGTACATGCTCCACCCCTGAGCGTGACCTTCGTTATAGGAGGTTGCGGTATCGTCCACCATCCCATCGTGCCAGCAGTAGCCGAGGTAAGCAATGTAAGCCCACGGGCTCATATCCCTTTTGGTTCCCGGTTGGCCCGGCTGAACTTCGGTGTAGTTGCCTCGAACTTCCATGTAAGGAATAACCCAAGTGTGGGCGCACCCGTAGACAGTGTTGCCGTGCCCGCCGCCGCCACCGAACTGAAGTCCTCCAGAGCCACTTTTGTCCGGATGGTCCGCGAAGAAGCCCCAGCCGCGGGTTGCACAAGCAGCACCAGCGTCCTCGAAAGTTTGAATGTACGAATCTGAACGTCCATGATAATTCCCGACACGCCAATTAATGTTTCCTACGGACTGATACCACATTTGACCAAGACTGCCCCAGCCTCCTGACCCGAAATTACTCCAGTAGGTTACCGTTCCGCCTCCGTGGTTGATTGGCGCCCAGTTTTTGATTGCCGAGGCCGCGCTATATGTAGTAGGAGTGGTGGTTAGCGCAGCGCCTGCCTGATCGGTTTGCGTGCCTACCGAGAAAGCCTGCACGTTTTTGCCAACATGAGTTTCAGCGACGAAAGGAGCTGCGACATTTGTGTTGTAAGCAGGACCGCTCCAGCCTGCAGAGCTTGTGGATGTAACGCCGCCGACGCCGGCCACGACAATGCAGGACGCAACGACGTTACTGCAGGCTCGCCAACTAGTTGTAGTGACCCCGGCCGGAGTACCAGCTTCCCCACCGGCGGGCGGATTCGTAGTAATTGTCAGTGAGTCGGTCCAGTGAATGTTGTCGCTCGAAAAACTTGGAGCGCCAGGCGTACCCATCTGCGTGAAACTCACACCAATCGCATTCGAATACGAAGTGACTGAACCAGCCGCATTAGTCGAAATATACTTGATGCGCATGGAATATCCAGCGTCAGTGGTAGCAGCAGTATAGGTCTTCGACGTATTGCCTGTCGGGGTGACCAGTCCGTCCGAATCTCTAACTCGCTGCCATTCTTGCGTGACGGCACAAACAGGAATGCCAACGTTAATTGGCGCTGAAGTTTCAGTCAGTGTTCCGCCAGCCACGATGAGTCCTGCTTTCATCCAAGCTGAGTTTGTTGCGGCAACAACTGCAGCTGTTGTTTCCGTGCACGGCGAAGGCGTAATTGTTACGGTTTGGTTGCTGTAAGCAGAGACAGGACTGTTCGGATGAGCGTTCGTGGCTAGCACTCTTAAACGAAGCCGTGACCTAAGGTCAGCAGCAACGCTCGTGTATGACGCGCCGGACGCTAACGGTGTAATGTCAACACAATCTCCGGTTTCGTCTTCCGGATTGCAACGCTGCCAGCGTCGTTCCAAAGTTGGTGTGGCATTACCAGTCCACGTTCCGTTATCAGCCGTGTAAGTAGTGCCGATTACGCTGACGTTAGAGTTGCCGCTTGTGAAGGCTGGCGCGACAGTATTCACTGGAGCAATCCACTGCACCACAGCGGTCTGGTTACTATCCGACGAAACAGCAGGACCAGGATTTTCGACCATCAAGTTGGTGGCCGTCACTCGAAACCGAATAGTACTGCCAACATCCGCGGCGACTAGGGCGTAACTTCCGGTTGTGGCGCCAGCAATGTTCACGCAGGCCGCTCCAGCAGCATCACAGCGCAGCCAAACACGCGCAGAGACAGTTGGTGTTGGCACTCCAGTCCAAGTTCCGTCGTTAGCGTTTACGGTCGCAGTGATCTGCGCGACACCGCCTGTGATTGCAATTACAGGCTTCGGGTTCGCGGCAGGTGCTGAACCAACAATGGCAGTAGCAGTTGAGCCTGAAGCTTCAGCGTTATAAGTCTGGCCGCCAACTGTGTTTGATGCGCGCTCAACGACACGAATTCTGTTGCCGGCATCAGCTCTGACAGTTGTGTACGTCGAAGCGGAAGCACTAATGATTGTCAACCAGTTTCCTTCCACCGCGCAGCTCGCTGAAGAAGGATTGCATCGTTCCCAGCGGCGAATAACATCAGCGGTAGGAACAGCATCCCAAACACCAGCGGACGCTGTCAAAGTCTGCCCAACGTCAAGCGATCCAGTGATCGCCGGGGCGGACGAGTTCACTGGTTTGCTGCCAACCATTTGCGCTGGAGTTGAACTAGCTTCAACAAGACCGAGTGTGTTTTCAGCTTTCACGGTGAGGCGCACAAACTTGCCGCGGTCCGCGTTAGAAGGAGACAAAGTCAAGTTGGTTTCAGCAGGATCGAAAGATGAGAACCCGGAGCCAACTGACGCTGAACGCTGCCAGTTATAGCTGTACGTGATCGGAACCGTTCCTCTCCAAGTGCCTTGCACGCCTGTCAGCTGCTCTCCGGCCAGCCAAGAACCAGTAACTGACGGTTCAACAGTGTTCTTCGGCGGACTAGGAACATTCGCTGTCGACGTTGACAAAGCAGAAGGATCCGGAGTGATGCCGTTCACTGCAGTGACTTTCACGCGAATCTTCATGTCGTATTGCTCGGAGCCAACACGGAAGGTGCCAGTGTTAGCGGCGCCAGGAATAGGTTGGAAATCAACGCTGTCGCCGTCAGCTTGCTGCCATTCGTAAGTGAACGTTGGTGGAGTAGGGCAGGATCCCCAAATACCAGGATCGGCGACAAGTGTCGCGCCCGGCAGCAAAGGATCACCGTTCTGCACGGTCAGGGAGGGCGGCACACTGTTCGCAGGCAGCTGTTTGACGCTGACAGTGACAGCGGAAGATTCTGTTAGGGCGCCTGCAGCGTTCGTCGCGGTTACGTTGACACGCAAGAAACGACATGCAGCGCTGACAGGAGGTTCGTAAGTGAGACTGTTAGAAGTTGAGCCTGGGGCGTCCTCCCATGAAGCTGAAGGAGAAGGCTCAGCAGCTGAATCAGCTCCTGACCCGTCAGCTATCTGCCATTTCAGAAGCAACGACGGAGTAGGAACTCCCTGCCATGAACCTTTTGTCGCGGTGAGCTCAAAGCCTGTTTGAACTGTGCCGCTGATCGTTGGGGGAGAGGTAATCTCAGGGATCAACTGAATTTGGCTCCAGTTAGAAGATTCAGCGGCAGGCGCCGGAGCAACACCATTGCTTGCCGTGACAGTGACACGCAAAAACTTTCCAGCTTGAGAAGACAATGGCGTGAAGTTTTCAAGAGTTGCTCCGCTGATGTTCAGCTGATTTGTTCCTGAAGCATCATCGGCGGTCTGCCACTGATACGTGTAAGTAGGCGCTGGACAACCTGTCCAGTCTCCAGGTGTACTCCCAGTCGATGTCCCGACTTTTGTCCCTCCCGTGAGCGTTGGGCGATTGACATTCAAGGACGGAAGGCCGCCGACAGGAATCCCTGCTTGGCCTGAGGAAGAAGCAGCTGTGTCGCCTTCGGAGTTGAAAGCCGTGACGTTGGCGCGAACAAATTTGCCAGCCAAACTGCAGGCAACAATGTAGTCAGCGTTTGTCGCGTCAGCAATGTCGGTCCACGTGCCGGAAGATCCCTGAGCGTCAGATGACTGCCACCGGTAGCGGAACCCGGCCGCAGGATGAGCGTTCCAGGCGCCGGTAGTTGAACTCAGCCGCGCTCCGTTATAAGTAGATGAAATGGTCGGAAGGTTGATGTTGAACGGGCGACCAAGAATCTTGTCAGAAGCAGCTGAAAACATTACGTCACTGCCAGCACCGTTCGTTGCCGTAATTCTGACGCGCGCGTAACGAGCTACTTGGCTAAGTGGAATAGCGAAAGCTTGACCGTCAGCAGCCGGATAGTCAGACCAGCCAGTAGGAGGCGCGCTGGTATCCGAGAACTGCCATTGATACTGAATGACTGGCGCTGGATAACCATCGTAAGAACATGCTGTAGCGCTCAATTCCAGCAGAACTTTCGCGGTTCCTGAGATCAGCGCCGTGCAGCCAGATCCTGGAATTGGAGGCACTGAAATACGTGCTGACGGATCAGAGACAGCTTGCGTTGATCCGAACTCGTTAGTCGCTGTGACCGTCAATCGCAGCCGCTGCCCGGCCATGCTGCGCGCAGGAATCACGAAAGTCTCACCGGTCGCGCCAGCAATGGTCGAGAACGGTGCTTCCCCGTTCACGGCAGAGACAGACCATTGATAGGCGTAAGAGATCGGCTCTTGACCAGTCCATGTTCCGCGGTCGCCGTTCACAGTTGCTCCGCCAATCGGATTTCCCGTGATAGAAGGAGGCGTGCCATTGACCGGCGGCACGGGATCACTGCCGCAAGTGCCTGAGACCGAGCATCCTTCGTAAGGCACAATCTCGCCGCTGGACGGCAACGCTGAAGCAGCGCTGCTCACCAGGGTTGAAGGAGACAAACTTGCGTAACTAGAAGAGTCATAAGTCAATGTGCTTGACTGCTCGATTGCGAGCGTGCCTGGAGTTCGCGCCATTCCTTCAACTGAAGCGCCATTAGCGATCTGAACAGCAGCATCAGCGTTCCGTGGCGAAGCACCTTTGTCGGCGTAAAGAATGCCGTTGACTTGAGTTT
>Ga0209702_10008101_pt1 | contig 12446 bp, 18 predicted proteins | sample FRY01_FD_187210 | JGI IMG/M metagenome (GOLD analysis project Ga0209702, IMG submission 187210) | Freshwater microbial communities from Lake Fryxell liftoff mats and glacier meltwater in Antarctica - FRY-01 (SPAdes) (version 2) | ecosystem: Environmental > Aquatic > Freshwater > Ice > Glacier... | reverse complement strand
ACTGGTTCTGCCCTGTGCCTGTACGCACAACATGATCTAACAAGTCTACTGTATCAACTGGCAAATCATATACCGCTTGTCCTTTGACTAAGAGTATCTCACCCTGTTCAATCGTCCACAAGTTTATGCCGCGATTAGCCCACTCGATAGTCAATAGGTTCAAGGACCTACGCGCTGTTTTTAAATCATAGCCCGTACGTAGTTCTGAACCACAACGCTCAAACGCTTCCTCTACTAGATTGTTTAGATCTAGGTTAAAGCTGGTTGTGCCTGATACTGTTGTCGTAACTGCCATTATTTAATTGTCCTATAAGCCTTTACTTTTGACCTGTTACCCTTAGCTAAATTTTTAACCTTAGGTGCTCGGCTATACTCTGTCTCTACGGCAGGCGCTTTTTTCTTCTTAGCGCCGCCCGGCATTTTAGCAGGGTTAATGCACCCCATGCCCCGAGAAGGTCTCATACCATACGGCCTTTAGTTTTACCGCGAACTTCACAGCCACAGCCCTTAGACATACATTTAGTTAAGCCGCCTTTAGCCATTTTCTTAGCTGTAGCACATTTTTTACCAGCCATCATAGAACCGTCGGGCATCTTATGCATCACTTTGCCTCCTTCTTTAAAGGTTTTAGGCATTGAAATAGCACTATCATACATGCTTTTTTTCTTGTCAAACGCCTTAGGGTCGCGTTTACGTTCATTATCTAACTGCACTTTTTCTTTTTCTGCTTTAGACATAGCCTCATACTTTTTACTTTTGGCGGGGTCTCCACCATCAGCTAGCTTGGCTAAGTTTGTTTTTTTGTCACCGTGTAACTGTTTTTCGTGCATGCCTACGGCTTTTTTAACCATTTTTTTATCTTGTGCTTTATCTGTTTTCATTATGTTTAACCTTTTTTAAACGTTTTAATTTACTCTTGGTCAGCTTTGTTTTTATCTAGCCATTTTTGCACTGTTTTTGTTTCATATATCCGAATTACGGACCATACGATAGACAATATAGCGGCCATAGCAGGTAATAACTGGGCTAGCGAGCCCACTACTACACTAATTGAAGTTATATCCATTATGTTTTTTTCTGTATTACCTAAGTGGTCAATGTAGGCGTGTAATTTAGTAAACATTAGCATTTCCATCTCTTTAATGACGCTGCTTTACGCGTTGGGCGGCCTTGTTCATCTTTCATCGCGCCCGGCATGCCTGACATCCTTGCACAGAATGACTTGCGACGTGCCGCATCTTTAGGGGTTTTGGGATTAGGTGCAGGTGCTTTTAACTTTGATCCTGTAGCCTTATTGTATTTGGCTCTGCCTTTAGCGGTTAAACCCGCACCTTTAGATACCGGTAATTTCTCACCGCGTCCAATTGCTAGTGTGGGGTTCTTCTTAGCCATAGAACACTGTAACGCTAGCATTAACTAATGTTGCATAAGCAGTAATACTAAACAGCACGCCATTACCGGGAATAAGCACATTAAAACTCTGCCCATTAGCTACGGTTACTATGGTTAACACTGTAGCTCCACCAGCGCCTCCGTCTTTTAATACTACACTTCCGGCAGTGGCTGCCGGTGTTATTACTATACCTTTGACACGCGTTCTAGTGCCGTTAATACTGCCTGACGCAGCTAACGATTTAACATTTACATCTGATAGCATAGTCATAAGTTAGTCCTTTGCTTTGGTCGTAGTCCGACGGAAAGGCGCAGGGTTTTCAGGTACTGCTTTAGGTTTAGCCGGTGCACCTACACCTCGGCGTAGCAATTCTTCAGGAGTAGCAGGTTTAAATCTGTTAGTCATTTAATGTCCCTCCTTATGAAGCAGAAATTGTTGCGCCGGTGTCGGAACGTTTCCAGTTAGTACCATCTGAGAATGCTATGATTGGGGCGCCCGCTGCACCGTTTGAAGTATATACAACCGTACCTGCTAAATCAGTTGCTGCTGGGGCGTTTGCTACGGTGTATGTAGGTACAGTTACTGCACCGATAAAACCATTAACTGAGGTTAATGGGCCTGAAAAGGTGGTTGATGCCATGATGGTTTCCTTGTGTTATAGCACATTACGAACACAGTCTCTATAACGTCTGCTAGGCCAGTCTGTGTAAGTAGTTTATTTAATTCCTAGTCGTATTACCTTTATACGCTTTTTTATATTAAGCGTCAAGTATTTAGTAGGGGTAGGCGTAAATTTGGTAGTTATTACATGTAACGCAGAAAGCCGAAAAACTCGTTACTTACTACATCCTTTAGTGTCGGCTTAACCGCCTATAAATATTATAGTTACTCCTCGGTAATAATAGTTATACTTTTATGTATTTTATAAGCAATTATTACTGAAGGGTAATTATTTATTCATTACGTACATTGTAACTTCAAAGCCAAAACGCATTTCAGTTGCTGCTGGTGATGTCCACATGTTTATATTCCTTTGTTTTGTGTACACGTCATTGTGTACGTGTACACATTTTGCCTTTTTCTATACACATTGCAATGCAGATTACCATGAATTAAAAACCCCACGTCTTAGGTGGGGTTAGTGTTGCTAAGTGTTACTATTACTACTAAGCGCCTGCTGAACCGTACATACCTAATGGATCAGACCAGCCAAAGCTGTAACGCTCACGTGCTTTGTATCGTACATTTCCTGTATCAAAATCACCATCCATGGAAGTTGATAATGCGCTACGTTCAAAATGCTTCATGCCATTTGGAACGTCTGTTGTCAAGAACCAAGCATCTGGGTCTGTCAAGAAGTGGTTAGTTGTATAACCTTCTGGAATAGAACCATTGTTTTTGATTGCGTTGACATCATTGTCAGCAGTACCTACACGTAACTCGGTTTCTAACAAGCGGGTTGCAATAAATTGCAATGCTGGTGGGATAACAAGTTTTTTAGCTTTAGCTGCGATTAACAAGCCACGTTCATCAGTCCACGCTGCAATTTGAATTACTGCGTTTTCTAATGCTGTTTCATTCAAGTCAGAAGCTACTAGTGGGATGTTGCTGTTTGAACCACCAGTAACCACTTCATGTGTTGCTGAGAACAACGCTACCCCGTCGCCACCCGGATAGGCAGCGTTAAAGCCGTTGTTTAACACGTTTGCTGCTTTGACCTGTTTAGTGTATGCCATAGCACGAGCTAATGCTTTAGTATAGCGAGCTGATAACGTGTCATACAAGTTATCCTCTACTGCTTCTTCAGTTAAGCTGAAGCCTAAAGCGATTGTTTCGTGTGTATAGCGAGCTGTCCAAGCTTCTTGAGCATTGTCATAAGCGATGGCGTTACCTTCGTTTTTAACAGGTGCTGCTGAGAAACCAGACAGTTTTGTTTCTTCTTCAAAAGAACGCTCTGAGCTCTCTGTTTCGTAGATCTCTTTGTGCTCTTCAGCATAACGTTTGTATTGTAAACCAAACAGAGCGTTTAGGCCCGGTAATAGTTCTTTGAGTAGTTGTGCGCGTGAAATTGCCATTGTATATTCTCCTTAGTCGCCAACACCAGTACCATTGTAATACGAATGGATACCGAAGTTAAATTTAACGATGCAGTCTGTAAACGCATCACCGAGTGTAGAGAACGGACCATCAACATAATCAACTAGGCGTAAACCAATCGTTGAAGTTGCGGCACGTGTAGCCACATCTAATGCAATTTTAGAGTCTCCTGATACTGTTGAACCTGCTGTTTGGTTAACTGCGAAGTTAGAGCCTATCATTGTTTGCGTCACAGCATCATCTGCTTGGATTTGGAACAATGTGTCAGGGTCGTCACAAACATATGCCATAGCATCAGATGCTACAGTGCCTGTAGGCCAATATTGTGAGTTCAGTTTATATTTCAATGAAGGATCAGTGTACGTACATCCTAAAAACACACCAACCGTACCTGCTGGAAACGGTGCTGCGGCTGTTCCTACTGTTGTTACTTTTACGATCGTACCACCAACATCGATTGCTACGATGTCACCAAAAAAGATGTTAGCTGCGTAAGCGCTAGCAATTTTTAGTTGACGTGTAGAGCCAGCAAATGCTTGGCCACCAATCAAGTTGATAGGACGTAAACCGTATGGGGTTGCTGTTGTAGCCATGGTTTAACTCCTTAGTTATTTTCCACTACCAAATGAAGTTGTTGAACGTTTATCTTTAAATAACGGCATACGCGCATCATTCTCTTTCATAAAGCTATTATCGACAGCTTCAGTCTGAGATTGTGTTTGTCTGTTGTAATGTGCAGATCGTTGTTCCACAAATTCTTCTGGTGTTTTACATAAAATTAGACCGCCGACTTCTACTGCATCTGCAATAGTAGGGCTTTGGTCCGAATATAGTCTTAGTTCGGGGTGGTCAGTTGCCTTGACTGGTTCCCATCCTTCCCGCATTCTTTTGGACACATTTGTTGGATCAGCTTGGCCTACCATACTAGTACGAATCCATCGAAACTTCCATCCGGGGATTGCTTTAATTTCAGGTAATGCTGAAGCAGGGGCCCATTGTTTTGGTCGTTCATATGTCTCACGTACATCTATTTCGCGTGTTTGGCGTGTATCTTTATCCATTATCTTGTCTCCAATTTAAGTGTCTCTCGTGCGTACTGTTCCGGGGTTACTCCAAGTTTTTTGGCTAATGCCGCTGCGGTGGAGCTTAATCGTACTTTTTTAGGCGCGGTACTTCGCGAGGCCGGTGCTACGACGGTTGACGGTTTTTTGCGTTGGGCGGGTTGTTCCTCGTCCATCGAATCTTCCTCGAAATATTCGGGGAATCGTTTGCGCATAGTAGTGTCAATACTACGGTAATATGTATCTGATGTAGGGTCTGTGCCCCCACGAACTAGTTCTTCATGCAATCCCAGAGCAAGGCTAGTCATTACCCCATCTTGTCCAAACCATTCATTTTGTTCCTGCCACTTAGTGGCGCGGGTGTCTGGCCTAACAACTGGTAATCGTTCAGGTTGTAGTTGTACACTAGTTTCATCATCTTGTAAAGCTTTTTCGTACTGAGGCCTATAATTTTTCATTTGAGTCAGTTTATATTGCGCCATGTTCATACTTTCTTGCGCTTCTATAATCTTGTCTGTATCGCCCAAATCATAAGCTTCACGATATGCTTTGCGTGCTAAGTTCATCTCATGCTCAGCTGAATTTCTTGCCACTTCTATGTAAGTTTTTTCACCTGCCGACAAGTTAGTTTTTAGCTTCTTGTTCTCTTCATAGACAGCTTGTGCATAACGCACCGCTTCTTCTCTTTCACGAGCTGCTGCTTCTTTTTCGCGACGCTCGTCATGATATACTTTTCTTAGCTGCGCCATACGTTCTTTGACACGGTCAGAATAGTCAGTCAGATCATCTTTTTCAATAGCCTCTACCACATCTTTTGGTAATGGTTTTCTATTTTTGTCCTCTGCAGGGGTGTCATCGACTATTTCTAGCTCAATGTCATTATCTTCCGATGTTGTTTCTTTATCGGGTTTTACTTCTGTTTCGTCTGGAAATTCAAACTCTTCACCTTCATATTCTTCATTTGTAGCCATTTGATACTCCTATGCGCGTGAATAGCCGCGTGGGTCATCTACTACACCCTCGACGGTATCATCGTTGATAATACGGAATTCTCGTCCGTGAATTTTAAATCTTGTCCCTGCATAAGCACGGGTAAGTACGAAGTCACCCTCTTTACACCATGCTCCTGTAGGAAAACGAGAAGGGTCTTGATAGCACAAGTCTCCTAGTTTTATTACAAACAACACTACTGTACTGTTTTCTTCTATGCGCTTTGTATCTGATGCTTTAACAATACCACTATCATAAGTCTCGTCTGCATCGGGCACTGCGCATAAAATACGGTAGCCCTTTGGTTCTGGTAGCTGCGATACCTTTGATTCGGGTGGCGCTTTTTTATTCGCAATACCCGATAAGTCAATTGCTTGACTCATATTTAATTTACCCATCGTACGTCTCCATATTTTTTGCGAGGTCTCTTATTAAGGACTGCGCGGTAAGTAGACCTCGAACCATACCGGCAGCGTGTTGATATGAAGGGTAATCTTTAGCTGCGCCATCGCCTAGACTCTCAATAATTTGTTTACGTTTATCCTCTATCTGACTCATCAGGTGCTCTAGTGTCTGATCCATTGTTCTCTCCTTTTGGTTGGTTATTAGCACGATTTTGCTTAGCTAACATTACTTGCGTTTCTCTGTTGCGTTCATCTGAAACCGCTCTCATGCCTATTTTGGCTCCTTCAGCTAATTGCTTGGCGTTTAAATCTGTTTCCTGCTGGGTGGCTTTAGCTCCTAACTGCGCTCCTGCTATTCGTTCGGTCGACAATATTTTTTGAAGCTCAAGTTCTAGTTTTTTAACGCTTATCATGGCATCGGCAGCTGTTTTAATTGCTTTTGTTTCGGCGTCTTGTTCTTTAATGGCTAGTTCTTTTTGCTGCATTTGTACTAGAGGGTCTTGTGCTTGTCGTTGCGCTTCTTGCTGTTGAACCTCTTGTTGGTTTTTAGCCAGTAGTTGTTGCGCCGCTTTAGCCGTTAATCTCGATAGCTCTATCTCTACTTCTTTAGGCAGGCCTTCATCCGTTGCAGGTAGGTCTACGCCTAGTTGTGCTTCTATGTCGCGTCTGTATTGGAAAGCTATGTGCTCATTCATATGTGCTAGTGCTGCGGCCTGTATGGCTTTAGCTTGAGGGTTTTGGCTTACTAGCTGTGCAATTTTAGGATCTTGCATTGCAGTTTGATGCACCATAATATGCGCTTCATGGTCTTGATACATAAACGCCTTGACCGGTTTACCATTTAATATAGCCATGTTTTCTGCTACAGGGTCTTTTGGTTTTTCATCCGCAGCTGCAGGGATAAGCTTGCCTATGTTTTTAACCCCTAGCACTTCAAGCATTTGTTTGTTTAACTCAACCATGTCATATATTTGTGGGTGAGCTTGTGCCATCTGCATTACCGCTTGGTACTGCACTACTTTCTGAGACATTGTAGCGGCGTTTGGATCAGATACAGGTATAACCTCTACCATATCGTAATCGCTGCGTTTAGCACTGCGGTTACCTACTTCAGGATCATAGCTATACTCGTCGGGCGTATAGTCACGAATAATGCCAGCTAGTAATTTAAACTCTTGCTTCATAGCATAATGGATGCGAGATTGCACTGCACTCATTACTTTAAGCGTGCGTTCTAATATAGCTAATGTCGTTCCTACTGGTGCATTGGCAGACATGTCTGATACTTGTAAGTCTGCTGAATTAGCGAACGCTTTGCCTTCTGCAATAATTTGATTCATTAAACTTTGTAAGACTTGACTAGGCTCTTTATATGGTAGGGGCATAATGTTGTCCCTAATAGAACCGCTTGGTACATCAACATCTCTAAACTCTGCTGGAGCGATAGGGGTATCATCGCCTTTAATGCGTAAGCCCCGAGTCTTAAACCCGCCCGGTAAGTTAGATAGCGTACCTGCATCAACTAACTGACGTAACAACATAGTTCCTGATTTTGCCGCGGCACCAATTAAATGAATCATGCCGAACGCATAAAAACCAAAACCGGGAATGTATGGGTAGTGTACAAAATGTTGACGCTTGTGTTTAGTATCGTCGTCTGGGTTCCAGTTGCGACGTATAGCTAATACTTCTCCCGTACCGCGTTCTATAGTTACTACGTACGGTAATGCAATACCTGTTGGCTCGCCGTCCTCATCAACATCTTCATAGCCGGGTAAGTCTACATCTACGTGCATCTCTAATATTTTATAGCGATCATCAGTTGTCGCATTAAAACCCATTTTCTCAGCAATTTTCTTTTCTACTTCTTCAATCTCGTGGCTCGGCTCACCTAGATCAATATCTCTATAGAAGCCTGCAACTTGTAACTTACGCAATTCATTTTCAGTTTTGCGCATTATGTGCGTTACTCTAGGCGCTGATTCTAAATCAGACGCTCCATAGGGCACTACAATATCTTCTGCAGGTACGTAGATTGATACTTGACGTTTTAACGACGGATCATAATATACTTTTTTAAAGGCATTACCAGACAATCCTAGGCCCCACAGCATGCGTTCGTGCTCTGGCCTATACTCTGGCATCTTTTCAGTCAGTTGGTAGTTCATGTTCTCTCTAACGCGCATTGCGGCGGCGTCTTTCTCGGGAGTATCTTTACCAATAATCTGTGTTTTAACTGGTCCTGCAGCGGGGAATGTTTCTTGCATTGTTTCTGCTTGAAACTTAACTAACGATTCCGCCATTAAAGGGTGGTACACGCTACACGCTCCGGGCCATGGTTCTGTTCTGTCTTCTACTTTCATACCTAAAAGCTCAATACCTTCTACGTATGTGTCAATCCAGTCTTTACGTGACGATACATCTGATTCATATTCCCCTAGTAACTCACCTGACAGCTCCGCCATGTCGCCTTCATCCATCTCTTCAGCTAAGTTGGCGCTAAACTCGTCGTCTATTTCGTCTGTTGGATCTAATTCTATAGTCAATCCGCCTAAACTAATGTCTACTGAGTCCGGGTTTTCAATTTCTATTTCTAATTCGGGTGTGTCTTGTGCAAGTTCTTCCAAACCTACAGGAGCTTGGTACAGCCCTTTATCTATATTATCTGCCATGGTTATTCCTTATTTAGTGTACTGCACCACAAACTCATGTAAGTTCGGATACTTTTCTGGGTTTAGTTCATTTTGATCATACAAGTTTGCGCATTCTATACTGCGTAATAAAAACAAATCTACTTCTTCTAGCGAACCATCTGGATTTTCTAGTTTGTTAGGTCTATTAACAGTACTATATAACCTTACAATCCTATCCACCTCTGGCCCAAACACATCTCTTACTTGTGTAGACTCTTTGCTTATGCACGCTTTCTTGTAAGCGTTCGTGCCATACACTGAGTGTAACCCTCCGGCTACCGCTAATATATCCCCTGCCCCCGCATTTTTTAATATGTGGTATGTACGTATTAAGTGATCTGCTAGTGTGCCATTTTTATGATTTTGATTTGCAGCACCAATCATATTTAAAAAAGTTACTAACAGTTCTTCTGCAGGGTAAACGGCTTTGGGGTTTATTGATACTTTAAACATCAACGTCGTCCGTACTGTAGGGCATATACGAGACACAGGTTTAGCACAGTGCGGAATATTACCCGCAAATACTGTTGCGCGACCATAGGCTGGTATAACAGATTTTACTATGTCTTGCAGATCCATACTATATAAAACTGTTTCACCTCCCCAGTTAGGGCTCCATACAGGATCCATATTTATTACGCATGTTTGGTCCTCACTCCTATCAGAATCAGTGTGTATATACCCTTCTGTTCCGTGTGTATGTCTGTTTGCATAGCATCTAACAAGTTTTGCTTGTTGGTTAAAAAAGGTTTTGTTCAGTGTGTCCCAAATTGGGACTAGCTGGCTTGGTAATCGAACGGATACATCTGTTGGGTTGTGTTTGGTTGTGTGCGTAAAATCAGCATTCCAATGTCCATAAGGCACATCTTTGTTTGATGGCCATCCATAGCTCCAGTTGGCTTTATCTATAAGTCGCTTAGCCGCTTCTAACTCGGCGGCATCAAATATGTTTTGTTTACTCTCAATCATAATTTACCCTTCTCTATAGTATGTAACCAGTCTGCAACCATGTATATTTCTTTTGACGTATATGCGCTCTTTATGTTGTTTGCTTGTGAGCTTATAATTACTACATTACCTTCTACATATCCTAGTTCAGGTATAACTCTGTCTAGGGATGGACTGGTTGTTTGGATACCCCTATTATGCCCGTAGTTGAAAGCCGTATTAAATATAGGGCACGTATCTGTCATTATTGTTTTTATGTAATTTATATTTATTTCAAACGGTACCCCTTTTTTTAATGCTCTTTTTTTTGCATCTCTCAAAGCATATGATGCCCATGATGATTTGGGGTTTTCGTTGCGCCATTGTGTTTTTCTAGCTAAATCTTTATATGGCATATAGAGCTTTCCCTTTACTACTTCGGAATCCTCTTATCTCTTCTTCTTCATCCGAAGGCAAGCGTATAAAGCCCCCCTGTCTAAAGCGCATCAACGCCATAGTAGTCGAGTCAACTAAGTCATCATTAGTACCTGATGGGAAGTCATTACATTCTTCTATAACTTCTTCTGCCCATCGTTTCTCGGGCGCCCACACGATCCCACTTCTGAACAAGTCTGAGACCGAGTTAACTCGAGCAATCTTATCCTGCCCTTTACCCGGAGTAAACTCTCCCAGTGGTATGCCCATGCGTCTGAACTCTTGGTAGAGCGCTGCACCATTAGATTTCTTCTCAATAATAAACGCATCTGGCTCCCAGTCCTTATACTCCCGTAGGCACAAGTCTTTTAACTCTGGGAACTCCAATCGTTCTTTGATGGCGTTCAACAATATTATATTGTAGTTGTCCGTTTCTTCATTGTAGAACACGCCCCATGTTGTCAAGGCATTATAGTCGGCACGGGTATTCTTCTCCTGCGCGGCATCTAGGGACATAATTATAAACTCACATGTCGGTGGATTATCTCTCGTCCATCTTGACCACCACTCTCGTTTGATCAACGCACCTTCTTCAGATGTCGGGTTCTGCAAGTACTGTGCGTTCCAATATCGAACATCTAATGCAGCTCGCTTAGCGTATAACTCTTCTAGGGGCCAAAACTCAGGCCACAGCGATTTCTCTACGCCATCCTTATCTTCTATGATCGCTGGGAACTCTACCACCTCCCACTCATCTACCTCATCATTCTTGAGCATCTGATTGACAATCTCACCCGTAAGATCCAGCTTCGACCAACGCGTCATCACCACGATGATCGCTCCACCGGGCATAAGCCGCTGAATAGGCCCAGACTGGAACCACTCCCATGCGGGCTTGAACACATCTGATCTACCGAGTTTCGCATCCTGCTCAGAGTGTGGGTCATCAATGATGAACAAGTCTGCACCACGACCGGCTAGCGCACCACCAACACCAATTGCGAAGTACTCCCCTTGGTGGTTAGTACCCCACCTAGACGCTGACTTACTATCTGCTTGTAGTTGCACATCAGTGAACACTTCTTTGTATGCTGTCGAACTCACCAAGTTCCGCACGCGTCGCCCAAAGTTAACCGCTAGGTCAGCCGTGTGGGACGCCATAATAATCTTTTTGTGTGGGTATTTCCCTAGGAACCACGCTGGCGCTAGGTATGAGATCAACTCACTCTTCCCATGGCGCGGTGCAATGTTAACGATGACTCGCTTTTTCTTCCCATTGGCAATGTCCTCAAATATCTGAGCGAGCTTCTTGTGGTGTTCCCCAACTTTATAGCCCGGGTACACGTGTTTTATAAAGTCTAAAAAGTTATCTTTGCGGCCCTGCATCTGGTTCATCTCGTCCAGAGTCTCGAGCATCGCTAGCAGCTCCTCCTGCTCATGCACAGGCAGTGACGCTATATGAGTCATCGCATCTTTAATCTGTTCCGGGCGCATACCCTTAATGTCGATCACTCGTCGTCCTCATCGTCGTTCAACACGATCTCAGCGTCTATAATGTCTTTCTCGTCCTTCTCCAACCCACTAGCCGCCAATAGTTTGTGCAGTTTACTTCTAATCTGCTCTTCTAGCTTGTCGGCAGTCACGTTTTTAATTGTAATCTCTGATTTATCCGCGAACAACCCTACATCAGACACTTTGCCCAGCAGTTCTAGGGCACGAAGTCTATGCCGTGGATCTGGCAGGTTCGTATCCTCAAGGAGTTTGTTGGTTATGTAGCGTCTTAACTGTACCGCTTCGTCCACAACCTTGTGATCATACTCTGACAGCATCATATATAGGTGTTGAACGGTGGCTGGGGTGTTCAGATACTTCCGAGTAGTCGCTTGATCTGGTTTTTCTTGGTTGGGGTCCGTGAAGGACTTGAATATTTCTTCGGCTTCAACCTTCTCTTGGGTCGAGACGGGTATGTAGGCACCACTGTCTAGCAGCTTCTTCGCCGTGGCCGTCGCTATCCGTACTTTATCTTGATACGAAGTCGTATCTTGTGGAGTAAAGTTGTCTGGTAAGGGTTTTGTGCTCTCTGGTATTACTTTAAGTGACATTGTTAACGCCTTTTTGCGCAGTTTTATTGCGATTTACGTACTATAACGAAGTTCACGATGTTAATCAAGTGTTTAAGGTAAACTTCGTGGACTTCGTGGACTGATTTCATTTATTTTTATATATAAATTTTTTACTATAGGCGAATATATTGTTGACGGGGGGGTCTGCTGTGGGCGATTTCAATATTTAGCCAGATCATTTGTGCTTATCTTAGTGTATAGGAAATTTGATTGTAGCTTGAATAAAAAATGGTGGGTGGGGGTAGTGTATGGTCACGAAGTTAACAATGTCATTAGTTCACATTTGGGCGTGATTGCCCATTTGTGAATCGTAACCGCTTGAC
>Ga0209702_10008100_pt1 | contig 12446 bp, 10 predicted proteins | sample FRY01_FD_187210 | JGI IMG/M metagenome (GOLD analysis project Ga0209702, IMG submission 187210) | Freshwater microbial communities from Lake Fryxell liftoff mats and glacier meltwater in Antarctica - FRY-01 (SPAdes) (version 2) | ecosystem: Environmental > Aquatic > Freshwater > Ice > Glacier... | reverse complement strand
CTTCGAACGAACCATCGAAAGCGCCACTGCGTGGCTCTTCTTGGCCTCAATCCAGATGATAACTCGAAGAATCGTAAGGGCTTAAGCGAAAATTGAAGACTTACGAGTCAGCCTCTGAGCGCTATGCAGATCCGCGAGATTATATCCGCTGATCTGCCCGCTGTGGCGGCGCTGTTGGTAGAGGGCTTCCCCGCGCGGACGCCCGCCTATTGGGACCGGGCGCTGGCGATACTGAGCGCGCGGCAGGTGATCGAGGGGTACCCGCAGTTCGGGTTCTTGCTCGAAATAAACGAACGGCCCGAGGGCGTCATGCTGCTGCTCTCGTCCCAGATCGGCGGCATAGTGCGCAGCAATCTCTCAAGCTGGTATGTCCGGGAAGCGCACCGAAAATACGCCACCTTCCTGTTCAAGCGCACAATCCAGAGGAAAGGCGGCGTGTACCTGAACCTCTCGCCCTCGCCGGCGGTGCTGCCCATCGTGGAGGCCTTTGGCTTTCGCTCCTATACCCAAGGCACGCTCCTCATCGATGCGCGCAGCGCGCTATCGGGCGGCGGCGGAACGCGGGTTACAGACTTGACCGCCGCAGGGCTTGCCGCCTTGCCGCCGGGAGAGACGCGCGCGCTAGTGGAGAGCCATCTCGCGCGGGGCTGCAGCGGCTTGGCGGTGCAGGACAATCAAGGGACGATGGCGGCGCTCTATCGGATCAAGCGGCTAAAGCGCATCATTCCAGCGGCGCGCTTCATCGCCGGTGACCCGGCGCGGCTCATGGCCGCCGCAGGGCCGTTAATGCGGGCGCTGGCGCGGCGCGGCGTGCCGCTGGCGCTCATCGATGCGCCTGCTGATCTGGAGCCGCCCGCCGGCATGCGGGTGCTGGCGGGGCGAGAGCGCCGCTTCTCAAAAGGCGCGCCGCCGCCAGAGCCGGGCGATCTCTTTGAAACGGAGATTGCGCTTTTCGGCCCCTGAAGCCGAGGCTTTTGCATAGCTGATATACTCTGGCGTTCTTTTCATCATTACGTTTTCCGAGGCGTTCCCAAGTCTTGACCCAAGGCCGCCGGAAACAGACGGATTTCATCTTGCGGCTGCCAAAATGGCAAGCGCACCATCGCTGCACCGAACATCGGTGAGCCGGTATGGCGCGCGAGCCACGCCTGCACGCCCGGCAAGGGCTGGGCGTCAAACCACGGCCGGTCAGTCTGCGCGAATTGCCTGATAAAAGGCATAATCGCGATATCCGTCAGACCAGGCGCGTTACCGCAGAGATTGCTCTGGCCGCTCAGTCTGGTCTCAAGCTCTTTCACCAGCGCCAGCGCGGCTTTCTGGTGTTCTGCCGCGTCGGTGTCATGGCGCTCAGGATATTTGTAGCGGTCAAGATGATGCTTGAAGGGGCCATCATTCGCAGCGATCAGGCGCGTATCCTCCTGCGCCAACCACTTGTCCGGATCATGCCGGCGTAGCGCCCAGCGCATAATATCGAGGCTCTCATCGATTACTTCCCCGTCCGGCAGCACCAGCACCGGCACCGTGGCTTTTGGTGACGCCGCCCGGAGCGCTTCGGGCTTAGCAGACAGCTTAACTTCGCGGATCTCGCAAACCACGCCACTAGCCAGCAGCGCCAGCCGCGCCCGCATCGCATAGGGGCACCGCCGGAAGCTATAGAGGAGGGGATTAGCCCTCATGTGAAGTTTGCGGCGCCCCAATATGCGCCTCGCCGCGCGCCGCCGCCAAAGCTTCCTGCCGCTGGCGTTCACGATAGCCGGCGCGCTGCGCCTCGGTGCGCTCACCATGGCAGGCCGGGCAGCTCACCCCGTCTTCATAAAGCGCAGAGGCATAATCCGCCGCGTTTACGGGCCGGCGGCAGGCATGACACAAGCCATAGCTGCCCGGGGCCAGCCCCTGACCAACCGTAACCCGCTGATCAAACACAAAGCACTCGCCTTTCCAAAGGCTGTCTTCCGGCGGCACCGTCTCCAAATAGGTCAGGATGCCGCCTTTTAGATGATAAACCTCCTCAAGCCCCTCGGCTTTGAGAAAAGCCGTCGATTTTTCGCAGCGTATGCCGCCGGTGCAGAACATCGCGATCTTGGGCGGCACCCCGTCTCCCAGCAGCCGCGCCCGCTCCGCCCTGAACCAGGCCGGAAAATCCCGGAAACTATGGGTATGGGGGTTTATGGCGCCCGCAAAACTGCCCACAGTCACTTCATAATCATTGCGGGTATCGATCAAGATCGTGCCCGGCTCGGAAATCAGCGCATTCCATTTATCGGGCGTAACATACTGCCCGGCGCTTGCCAGCGGATCGATATCAGCCTGCCCCATGGTCACAATCTCCCGCTTGATCCGCACTTTCAGGCGGTGAAACGGCATATCCGCCGCGCGCGAGTGTTTAACATCAAGCGCTGCACAACCGGGCAAACCCCTAATACCCGCCAGCACCCGCTCAAGGGCCGCATCCGATCCCGCGAGCGTGCCGTTCAAGCCTTCAGGGGCAACCAGCAATATGCCCTTCACACCGCACGCGCGGCATAGCTTCAGCAGCATAGCGTGAAGGGCACCGCAATCTTCAAAAGGCGTAAACTTGTAAAGCGCGGCCACAGCAATCGGCAGATCATCAATGCTCATATTTGGGCCGTTATCCTCAAAGCATTATCCAGATAGTCACGCTTTCAAACAAGGTCCATCGGGTCGGTTATAAATTAGGGTCAGGACCTATTAAATCCTTATCCCGGCACGGCCCAGACCATATCGCTGCGTTCATCTCCCGCAACAAAATTGCATATTATGCTTGACTTTACAAAGCTAGCCGCGCAAAAATTAAGCTAATAATTAAATAAAAATTAAGTTATTTAACCAGGGGCTAGTAACAAAATGCATATCAAACCGTTAAAGCGCTCACTTTGCCTTAGTGCTGCCTGTGTCGCAATTATAGTTTCAGGCGCGGGCGCCTCATCTGCAATGGCGCAAGGCAATGCGTCCAGCAGCCAATCCGGGCAGAACAGTGACACAAATGATAGCAACATCATCATCGTCACAGCGCGCGCAAAAAGTGAATCTTTGCTTGAAATCCCCTTGGCCGTCACCGCCTTTTCCGAAAAAGAGCTTGAACGACAAAATGTTCTGGGCTTGGAAGATATCGCAAGATTCACCCCCGGCTTGCAGTTCCAAGACGTTAACGGTGCCTTCCAAAATCCCTCCTTGCGCGGCCTCACCCAAACCGATCAAACCTCGGCCCAAGGCAATGTCGGCGTATTCCTCGATGGCGTTTATCTAAACAACCGCTCCAGCCTGGAATTCGGCGCCATAGATCTCGCCCGCATCGAAGTCGTCAAAGGCCCGCAAAGCGCGCTTTATGGCCGTAACACGTTCGGCGGTGCCATCAACTATGTAACCAAGGACGCGCAGCTCGGTGAATTCACTGCCAAGATTGATGGCTCAGTTGGCACACGCGGCCTCGGCAAGGTCGGCCTCAACGCCAATATCCCCATCGGCAATGTCGCGGCCCTGCAGGTTTTCGCCGGCCTTAGCAAATTTGATGGCACCATCTTAAACACCGGCGTCGGTGATAATTATCTTGGCGGCTGGTCCAAGCGCAATGCCTATGGCGGCAAGCTCTTCATCGAGCCAACGCCGGGCTTCAGGCTCACCTTCTTTGGCATGTATGCAGAGCAACAGAATGACGCCCCCCCTCTCAACGTTCTGGAACCTCAAGACTTTCTGGGCGGCAATCTGGTGCAAACCCCCGCCAACGGACAGGTTTTCACTCTATATGGCCGGGAGGTTCCCCAGTACCGAGATGTCAATATTTTTGCCGGCCAAGGCCTGAAAGGCGAGACCACCCTGCTTTACGGCAAAGCCGAATATGATCTGCCTATTGCCACTGTTTCAGCTCTTGTCGGCTACCTAGACACCTCAAATTCCTTGCAAATCTCAACCAGCAACAACACGGCCTTGTTGAACATTCCCGGCTTCCTGCCCGGCGCTTCGCTCGCCACCGCCATCGATGCCTCAACACCAAAAGGCACCTCCACCAGCGTCGAAATCAAAATAGCCCAAAATGACGGCGGCCTGGATTGGATGCTCGGCGGCTTTTATTTCGATGCCTTTGATTCAGACACGCTGCAAGTGTTCTTCCTGCCGGTCGGCGGCGCCGGTGATCCGATATTCTTCTTCGGCCGAGATCGTGAAGTCAGCACCCGCTCCTATGCCGGCTTCGGCTCGGTCTCCTATGAATTTAATGATAAGCTCACCGCTTCGGCAGAGCTTCGCTACACCGATGAGACGCTAACGCTGGAATCCGGCCGCGCCGGTCCCGAGCAGCTCAAATTCAAATATTGGACGCCGCGCTTCATCCTTGATTATAAAATCACCCCCGACGTGATGCTCTATGCCAACGTCGGCCGCGGCGTGAAGAGCGGCGGTTTCGCCGGCCAGCCCGCGCCGGGCGGCACACGGTCGCTAACCTATGGGATCGAAACAAACTGGTCCTATGAAGTAGGCCTGAAAGGCAGCGCCTTAAATAACACGCTGCAATACCAAGCCGCTGCTTATTATATCAAATGGAATGACGTGCAGATCCAGACAGCGCTGCCCGGCTCGCCCATTTCCGTCGTCCAAAACTTTGGCTCAATCACCTCTAAAGGCCTTGAGTTTGACGCCAGCTATTTCGTCACCCCCAATTTCTCGCTGCGTGGCAGCCTCGCCTTTCTCGATCCCACCTATGATGATGGCTTCATAGACGGCGAACTTCTGCCGCCCTGCGGAGAGGCCGCAGACAACAACACGTCGCTTATCATCACCAAGGGCTGCACCGCCGATGTAAGTGGCAATTTGCTGGCCCGCACCTCAAAGTTCCAAGGCAGCCTTTCAGCAACCTATGAAATCCCCAATCTGATTTCTGATTACGGCGCCTATATCCGGGCCGATTATTCCTATGAAAGCCCGCGTTATGCCAACAGCTTGCGCCAGACCAGCCAGGGCGTCATCAGCCTCACCAACCTGCGCGTCGGCTTCAGCAATGATCGTTACGAGCTGGCCTTTTGGGTAGATAACCTCTTCGATCAAACGTGGAACCGCCGCGTTACCGTCGCCCCGGAACAAGGCTTCGGCGGTGCCGCCACCGGTGTTCGCCAGATCCGCGTCTATCCCGGCGATCTACGCACCTTCGGCATAGACTTTTCAGCTCGGTTCTAAGAGGCCATTTGAGACGGGGGCGGCTGAGGGCTGGCGAGAGGTTTTTTGGGCTGGCAAAGAGTGGTCGCAGGCGCGATGCGTCATGCATCGGGGCAAGATCGCGACGCCGCCAGCGCGAAAAGGCGCCGCCGGACCGACCCGCGCTCGTCTCAAACGGCCTCTAACCCGTCAGCCCTCTAACACGGCCCCTCAAAGCCTTAACCCAACTATTGTTGGAGCCGTGATTTTAGGGCAGGATGTCATCAAGCGCTGCATAGTTGCCAGGCTGTCAGCCACCAGCGCGAGGGGGAACCGGATAAACTATGGCTGACGCACAAACGCTTCCCAAACCAAAAACCGGCTGGCGTCCCAATCCGATAAACCTGTTCTGGGGCATCGGCTCCCTGGGCACGATCACCATGATCAACTCGGTCTCAACGCTTTATCTCTTCTTCCTCGTCAGCATGCTGAAAATGAGCCCGCTTCTGGCCGGCACCATCATCTTCATCTCCAAGGTTTTCGATGTCATCACCGATCCGCTGATGGGCTATATCAGTGACCGCACAAAATCCCGCATGGGCCGCCGCCGCCCCTTCATGCTCGCCGCCGCGCCGCTATGTGGCCTTTCGGTCATGTCGCTGTTCATTCTGCCTGATTTCGCCAGCGAAACCCTGCTCGCCGTTTACGTCACCACCATGTTGTTCATCTATGCCGCCGTGCTGACCATGTATAACGTCCCCTATCTCGCCATGCCGGCAGAAATGACCGACGATTATCACGAACGCAGCAACATCATGTCCTATCGCGCCGCGTTTCTGGTCGGCGGCTCGTTCGTCGGCTCGGCGGTCGCAGGCCTGCTGCTGGGCGCCTTTGGCAGCGGCCGCTTCGCCTATGAAGCCGTCAGCGTCATCCTTGGCGTTTTTGTGTTCATCACCATGCTCACCGCCGTAACCGGCACCAAACGCGCCCGCTTCACAACCTTCGTCAAGCCGACGATTTCAGCCAAAAACCAGCTCAAACTGGTCATGGTAAACCGGCCCTTCCTGATCTTGGGCACCATCAAAGCCGTGCAGTTTCTGCAACTCTCCGCTGGCACGGCGGCAACCCTGTTCTTCTTCGTCACCGTGCTCGATAAAACGCCGGCAGCGCTATTCCCGTTTGGTACCGCCGCCATGGCCGGCTCGCTGCTCAGCCTGCGCCTCTGGCTCCCCATCGTGCACCGGCTGGGCAAAAAACCCGCACTCCGCGTTGGCCTCGTCTATACCATCGTGGTGATCCTGTCCTGGCTCCTCGCCTCGCCGCAAGAACCTATGCCCTTGTTTGTGCTGCGCGGCTTTCTGCTAGGCAGTGCGTCAGCTGGCATTGTCCTGTGCAGCCAATCAATGATCACCGATGCCATTGCCTATGATCGCCAGATTAGCGGGCTAAACCGCGAAGGCCTGTTCTCGTCCGCCTTCAGCTTTCTGGAAAAAACCATGTATGCCTCAGGGCCGCTCATCATCGGCGCCGCGCTCACCATCTTCGGCTTCATTCCAGATATCCCCAAGGGCCAGCCGCAACCAGATAGCGCCATCTTCGCCATCACGCTGGGCCAAGTCTATATCCCGGTCGCTTGCCTTATCCTCATCTATGTGCTGCTATCTTTCTACAAACTAGACGAAAACATGCTGCGAGACGCCAAACGCCACGCGCTCGGCGAAGCGGAAGAAGCGCCCGCAAAAGGAGACTGATATGCTATCCATGTCACAAGAAGGCCGCGCCGCCCTGCAATTGCTCGGCAACCTGCAGGAATATTCCTCCCGGGATCTGCGCAAAGCCGCGCAGAAAATATTCTATACCAACGATGAAATGGCCGCCGTAGGCGACGCGCCGATGGGCCAACGCCCGCCGGAAGAACTCGACAGGCTGGCCAAAAAAGCAACCTCGGTTGCTGAGACCATTCAGGCCCATCGCATTGAACGCTTCCTTCAGCGCATGGTCGCTGAGGGCGTCTATGATCGCGGCATCCCGGCCGCCGAAGTGCTTCGCCCGCAAACCCAAAATGCGCCCGAACCCGATATGTCAAAAGCCGGCACCCTTACCCTCAACCCGGATCTCGAAACGCCGGCCGGCTTCAACGGCGTAGAATGGCACCTGATGCCCGGCGGCTGGGATGGCTATGATCTCTCCGGCACCATGTTCATGGCCGGCGTCTCCCCCTATATTTTCGCGCGCGGCGGCTATGCCGCCGTCCCCGTCAACGCCGACATTATGAGACACCGGCAGGACTTTCTGGACCAACTCCCAAAAGACATAGACTATAAACGCGTCTATGATTTCGGCTGTGCCGGCAGCGGGCTCCTGTCGATGGTGCGAGGGCGTTACCCCGAGGCAGAACTTACCGGCTCAGACCTCTCCGCCAACCTGCTGCGCGGCGGGCACCGCATGGACGCGATGCTGGGGCTGAACGTGGCGCTCAAGCAGGAATCGGCTTCAAACACCAGCGAACCCGATAATCATTATGATGCCGCCCTATCCTATGCCGTGTTCCATGAGATGGACGACGGCATCGCGCGCGCCGCGCTGGAAGAAATGTTCCGCATCCTGGCCCCCGGCGGCGTGCTGCTGATCTCCGATCCCGGCCCCTTGCAAGCGCTCTCCCCCTATCAAGCCGCCCTTTATGATTGGGACACTGAACACCGCGAAGAGCCGTTCTTTTCAGACTCCATCCGCCGGCCGCTTCTGGATTGGATGCGTGAAATCGGCTTTGTAGACTGCGAAGCCTATGCCATCGGCGAAGATAGCTATCCCTGGATCACCAAGGGCAGGAAGCCAGCATGACCGCGATGCCCATCGACCGAAGCCCCAAAAAATATCTGAACGACGAAGACATAGACATCGTCGCCCGGCAAAATATCCAGCTGATGACCGAGCTATGGATGGTCAAAGACCGGCTGGCCGTGCTCGAAAAGCTGCTCGTTGACGCGGGCACATTGAAACCAGACGCCCTGAACCAGCACGTCCCCGGGGGCGATTTCGCGCAAACGCTAGAACATGAACGCGCTGCCTATGTTGAGCGTATTATGGCCCTGCCCGGCGATGAGCGCACCTTAGAGACGCTCAAACGCCGATCCGCCACTGTGCGCGCCCGCGGCTGACCCCGGCCAGAAATTTAAACGTAGGTAACGGCCCATGCTACTCAGATCATTGTGCGTCTGCCTCGCTCTCGCCAGCCTCACCGGCTGCGCCGCCACGACTGCGCCCCCCACCAGCGCCGCAGCCCCGCGCACCAATAGCCTTCAGCCCTTCGCACCCGGTGATCTGCTCATCGTCGGCAGCTTCATGGGGGACAAAACAGACGATCACCTCGCCACCGGCCGCATCCTGCAATATGACAAAGACCTTCGCTACAAAGGTCAACTCTGGACCAAGGGCACCACGCATATGGTCGTGGGCCTGGATCTGGATGCGCAAAACAACCTTTGGGCGTTTGATCCCATTAAATCGGTTATCGTGCAGATAGGACCGGACGGCACCCAGAAACCGCCGCTCCCCGATATCTCGCCGCGCACCTTCTCCAATGTGCTATTTCTGCCCAATGGCCATATGCTTTTTGGCGAGCATTTCATGGGCAGGGAGACCACCAGCGATGTGGTGTCCACCCGCTTTCATCTGCTGCCGGGCAAGGACGTTATCGGTGATGGCCATGTCTTTGAATATGATGCTAATTTTAAGCTTGTTCGGGAGATAAAAACCGCTTCTGAAGGCGGCTATGCGCGCTTCTTAGGCGCCACCAGCATGGCGCTGGCTGAGGGGGGCAAGCGCCTGATCTATTTCTCCGAAACCGGCACGCAGGTGCGCCAATATGATCTGGAAAATGACCGCCAGCTGGCACCCTTGATTGATGTCGCCGACGAAGATGACATTCCCCGCCTGATCGTGATGACTCCGGGCCAAAACAATCTCGTGTTCATCTCCTCACTGTCCGGTTTCTTCAGTCTGAGCACCAGCACCGGCAAGATTGTCCGCAAATATCCGCTGCCCGATTATGGATGGTCCGCCATCCGCCAATCCTACAATCCAGACTTTGCCTATGCCGGCAATATCAAAACCGGGGAGCTTGCAAAGATCGATTTACGGACCGGTGAAAAGGTAAAATCGGTCAATATGGGCCTCAGCAGATCGCTCACAAGCATCGTTGAGGTACCCGAAACCACCCCGTGAGCGCCCTTCATTCACGCGGATTAAGCCCGGAAATGCCCCGGTACTGCCCCTAAAAACCCCGTGATTACCCGCAAAAACCCCTATTTTTGGGCCGGAATCAGCTTCAAAAGCCGCCCTTTGGCACTATCGGTTAGCACATAAAGCGCCCCGTCAGGCCCCTGACGCACATCCCGAATACGCTCGCCAAGCTCTGCCAGCAGCCGCTCTTCGCCCACCACGCGGTTGCCCTCAAGCGTGAGCCGCACCAGATTTGTGGACCGTAAACCGCCGATAAACAGGCTGTTTTGCCACGCTGGGAATAGTTTCCCGGTGTAAAAGGCCATGCCGGAGGGGGCAATCACCGGGTCCCAATAATAGATTGGTTGCTCTAGGCCGGGGGCGGCGGTTTTGCCGTTACCTATTGTTTTACCATTATATTCAATGCCGTACGTGATATCCGGCCAGCCATAATCCTTGGCTTTTCTGGCGATGTTCAGCTCATCGCCGCCCCGCGCGCCGTGTTCGGCTTCCCATAGTTCGCCGGTGAGCGGGTGCAGCGCGGCGGCCTGCACGTTGCGGTGCCCGCGAGACCAGATTTCGGAGCGGGTGGTTTTGTCATTTGCATAAGGATTGTCAGCAGGGATGCTGCCATCGGGATTGAGGCGGACGATCTTGCCGAGCAGACCATCGCTGCGCCGCGCCTGCACCCGGCCTTCGAGGCTGGAGCGCTCCCCTAATGTTATCAATAACTTGCCATCCGGCGCGAAGACCAGCCGGCTGCCGTAATGGCGCGGCGAGGCCAGCGAAGGTGTTTGCTGGAAGATACGCTCAACACCTTCAAGCCGGGGCTTGGGACCCTCAATAAGCCGCCCCCGCGCGACCGCTGTATGATTGGTGCCATCCGGGTTTTCTTCGGCATAACTCCAGTAAATCAGGCGGTTTTTGGCAAAGCTGGGATCAAGCGCCACATCGAGCAGCCCGCCTTGTGAATTGCTCACCAAAGGCAGCAATCCCGTGACCGGCGCTGAAAGCTGGCCCTTGGCGCTGACAATACGCAACCTGCCGGGGCGCTCCGTAACCAGCATTTTTCCATCGGGCAGAAACGCGAGGGCCCAGGGGGTTTTCAGGCCCTTGGCGACAGTGACGACGCGGAAAGCTACATTTGCCCGGCGTTCCGGCGCACGCGTTTGCCCTGCAAAAGCAGGGGCTTGGTCTGGCGCGTTAGGCGGGGCGGCATTTAAGGCGGCGATTTGCGCGGCAACAATCAGGGCGAGCATCAAGCGTCCTTTCCGCCCGGCGTATGGATGCCGGGCAACGGCGGCACGCCTTGCGGCGGCACATTTGGATCAAGTTCCCCAATCTCTAGCACCCCACGCGCGACATTTGAGCGGCTGCGGCCATAGGCGAAATAGAACAGAATGCCGATACCAGCCCAGCCGAAGAAGAACAGTTGTGCGGTGCTGGAGAGGAACAGAAACAGCGTAACGCAGCCAATGGCGGCGGCGGGGGCGATGACCCAGACCGCCGGTGTGCGGAAACTGCGCTTACGGTCCGGCTGGGTGCGGCGCAGCATCATGATGGCGAGGGCCACGAAGAAAAACGCACATAAAGTGCCGCCATTTGAGATGGCGGCGAGCTGGCCGACGGGGAAGAAAGCCGCGCCAATGGTGACGCCGACGCCGGTGATGATGGTGACAATATGGGGGGTTTTGAAGCGGGGATGCACTGTAGAAAGCACCTCGGGCAGCAGGCCATCGCGCGACATGACGAAGAACACGCGGGTTTGTGCGAACATCATCATGAGGATAACCGAGGGCAGCGCAAAGCCGGCAGCGAGGCCGAGCAGATTGCCGACGCCGGGGTGGCCGATGGCGCGCAGCACATGGGCCAGGGCTTCTTTTGAGCAGACGATGGAGACATTGGCCTGGGCCTCACAAGCAGCCAGAAGCTCGGGCGTACCCGGATAAGGGGCAGCGCCATCCACCATGCCGACCGGCTGCGCACCGAAGCTGCCAATGACGCCGACGCCCACCAGCAGATAGAAAATGGTGCAAATAACGAGGCTGCCGATGAGGCCGATGGGGATGTTGCGCTGCGGGTCTTTGGTTTCTTCGGCGGCCGTGGAAACAGCATCAAAGCCGATATAGGCGAAGAAGATGATGGCGGCGGCCGAAATAGCTGAGGTGCCGCCCAAGGGCAGGAAAGGCACGAAATTCTCGGACTGATAGGCCGGGATGGACAGCGCGATAAAGGCGGTGAGGGCGACGACTTTTATGACCACCAGAACCGCATTGACGCTGGCGCTTTCCTTGGTGCCGACGACCAGAAGCGCTGTGACTGAAAGCGCGATGAGGACGGCGGGGAGATTTATGAGGCCGCCTGCATAAGGCCCGTTTACCAAGGCAGCGGGCAATGTGATGCCGGCAAAGCTTTGCAGCACACCCACCGCATAGCCCGACCAGCCGACCGCGACCGCACTGGCGGCGACGGCATATTCCAGCACCAGCGCCCAGCCGACGACCCAGGCCATCAGCTCCCCGAACGTGGCATAGCTATAAGTATAGGCGGAGCCGGAGACCGGGACCATGGAAGCGAGCTCAGCATAGCAAAGAGCGGCCAGCGCGCAGACGACGGCGGCGATGACGAAGCTGAGCAGCATGCCGGGGCCGGCCAATTGCGCGGCTTCCGAGGTGAGCACGAAAATGCCAGTGCCGATGATACCGCCGATACCGAGCATGGTGAGCTGAAACGCGCCCAAGGTGCGGGCGAGGCTCTTTTTCTCTGCTGTTGCCAGAATTGCATCCAGCGACTTCACACGCCAATCAGCCAAGGCCTGTCCCCTCAAATTTGTCGTCATGCATAGGGTCAGGCTTGGCCTATCCGGTCAAGAGGGCGGCATAGGGAATTTATATGATCGGCCATGAGATATTTGCCCACCACAGCACGCCGCCGAGAATGGCGACGGCATAGGGTCAACGCCGGTCGGATTTTAGGCCAGTGTGGCGGCGTAAAAGCAGGCCATTTTTAGCACAGCACCGTTGTTTGCAAAAAGGCCCCCGATCGGGGGCCTTTTTGCAAAGCCTTCCCTGCAACGGGGA
>Ga0209702_10008095_pt1 | contig 12454 bp, 9 predicted proteins | sample FRY01_FD_187210 | JGI IMG/M metagenome (GOLD analysis project Ga0209702, IMG submission 187210) | Freshwater microbial communities from Lake Fryxell liftoff mats and glacier meltwater in Antarctica - FRY-01 (SPAdes) (version 2) | ecosystem: Environmental > Aquatic > Freshwater > Ice > Glacier... | reverse complement strand
CGAAAACACCGGAGCCTGGTATGCGTTCAACATCGGAGTCCTTTCCGAGTATGACACGGCCTGAAAAACTAAACCCCTATTGTGATCAAATTACCAAAAAACTCATACACCTTTTCCCGCAGCCTCCGAAGGCGTCGGTTTGCTGTTAATTTGCCTACGCCTCCGGCTCGCCGTTAAACGAATTATGCCCAATATCTTGTGCGTGGGTGCTTACTTGCTGCGAGATGTGTGAGGATTGATGCGCACACAAATTGGCTTGCGGCAATCCTCGCAGCGATGTGACGATCGGGTTGAAGAAATACAGCAGCAGCAACATGCAGTACTGGTCGTAGTGCAGCGTGCGATTGCCTGCCGTGTCGCGATCACACGCATCATCGTGCAGCCGCTTTAGTAGCGGCGCAATCTGATCGAAGTACTGTTGAACTTCTATATCATTCGGTGGAATGGCGGTCGTTTTGACCGTACAGTAGGCCTCCAAAAGACCTTCCCAAATCCATCTTTTGCGTGTTCCGGAGATCAATATGTTGCGTTTTGTTGTGGCTCTGACGTTGGTTGCAGGCTTTTGTTCAGCAGGTCACGCGGATGATGCCCCCGCGGAAACAGCGGACATGAAGATCCTGTTCAATGGCACGGACCTGACAGGCTGGGACGGCAATCCGGACCTGTGGAACGTCAAAGACGGAGTCATTCACGGCGAAACCACTGAAGAAAAGAAAGCGGACGGCAACACGTTTCTGATCTGGAAGGATGGCACGACAAAGGATTTCGAACTGCGTCTGTCTTTCCGCTGTAATGCGTTGAATAATTCGGGCATTCAGTATCGCTCAAAGCACATCACTGAGGGAAATCCCAGGAACAAATGGATCGTTCGCGGTTATCAGCATGAACTTCGCAACGAAGTGAATTTCCCGAACATCTCGGGTTTCATCTACGACGAAGGCGGCAAGCGCGGCCGGATTTGCCTGGTGGGTGAAAAGGCTTCGTGGGAAACGGACGGGAAAAAGACAGAAAGCACAACTCTGATTGACGAGGCGGGATGGAAAGAACTTTTTCATCTCGACGACTGGAATGATGTGATCATCAGTGCCAAGGACAACCATATTCAGCACACCATGAACGGAAAACTGATTCTGGATTTCACGGACAACGACCCCAGCCTGGCTCTGAAGGAAGGCGTTCTGGCACTGCAGCTGCATGCAGGCAAACCCATGTGGGCGGAGTTCAAAAACATTCGAATTCGCGAAATCAAATAGTCAGCGGGAGAGATCACCGGGCGCTTCTTTCTAAAACGATCGCTCTTTACGGAGCGATCGTTTTTTTCGTTGCAACCGGTGCAGATTGCGAGGGTTGCGTTTAACGAACACATGTTGTCCACTGCCAGCGTCATTTGTTTCGCGTTTCTGACATCCCGGGATTTTTTTGAACTAGGTTTCCGGCAGGCTGAGACAGGTCAACCACAGCGCCCGGGGTGTTCCCGAGTTCAGATGACCGGCAGTCTGTGCAGATCCGACGGGCTTTTCGAGACCGTTGGTCATGTGAGGTTGCGGAATACTGCCGCAGCAATCGGAGACATCGATGACCGTTCAGACTCAGGATCCGCGAGCCGCTCAGAATTCCCCTAACCGAATCAGCAGTCGTCCGGATGGAATGTCCGGCCGCAGAGGATCCGCACCACTGGGTCGGGAACTGACGGCCATCGGAATTCTGACTGCGTTTCGCCGACGCTGGGTTCCGGCACTTGCCATTGCCATTCCCGCGGCTCTGCTGGCGACTGCCGCGGTCTGGGAATTCATTCCGGCGACGTACCAGTCTTCAGCGATCCTGAAGATTGAGCAGAATGAACGCAAGCTGGCCTTTGGCGAAGGTCCTCAGCGGGAAACAGACTTCATGACCTATCGTGAGTCTCAAAAGAATTATATGCTCAGCCGCCAGGTGATCACGGCCGCTTTGCGAACTCCTCAGGTTGTCGAATGTCCAACTCTGAAAAAGGTGGGACACCCGGTCGACTGGCTAATGGTCAGACTGAAGGCCGATGACCAGATCAGCGCCGAGTTTCTGAAAGTCAGCCTTGAAGGCGAACACCCGCGCGATCTGGCTTTGATCTTGAACGCCGTGAAGGATGCCTATCTGGATCAGGCGGTTTACATGTCCAAGAACGCCAAGATCAGTGAACTGCGTCTGCTGGAAGAGCGGTTTGAAGAGATCAACAAGAAGGTCGTGGCGGCTCAGGAACGGATTGACAAACTCGGTGAGAACCTTGGCACCTTCGATCCCGAAACAGCCATCATCCAGCAAAAACTCGTTCAGGATAATCTCGACGATCTTTCAAAAACACTGCGTGAAGTCAACAGTCGAATTCGTGCTGAAGAAGCGGCTCGCGCATCGCTGACTCAACAGGGAGTCCTCCCAAGCCAGATGAACACGGACGGTCTGATGGGACTGGCTCTGCCTGGAATTCCTGCGGCAGAGCCAGTTGGAGCCATCAATCCGGCTCAGATACTGCAGCGCGACCTGATCATGCTGCGAACGAGAATTGCACAGTATGAATCTCAGCTGCGAAACCCGGATCATCCGGATCTGGTAAACATGAAGAAACAGGAACAGCAGATTCTGATGATAATGGGCGCCGGCACGGCCCCGCAGTCAGGCGGCGCCCCGGTGTCGCGGATGGATTATCTGGTTCGTCAGCGCGAACAGCTCATGACAGATGTTGAACAGCAGAAGGATCGCCTGACCGAGTTCAATAAACGCATTATCGAACTGGAAGCTGAGAAACGAAAAATCGAAACCGACATCAAGCTGCGTGACGATCTGCGCACAACGAAGGTTCAACGTGAAGTCGAGCTTTACGCACCCGATCGAATTACGGTTGTTCAGGACGCCAACATTCCGGAAGAGCCGGAAGTGAAGAAGAAGACTCAGCTGTCGATCCTCGCGGGCCTCGCGACTTTGGGCTGTATCGTTTGCGGCTTCACACTGTTCGAATGGTTTTCCTATCGAATCGGAGCAGCCACGGACATTTCCAGCGAAGTCGGCCTGCGTCTGGTCGGAACGATTCCGTCTCCCGACCGCGGCGGTCTGCTGGGCCTCGGAATTTTTGCAGGCAAAGTTGATTATGACGAATGGAATCGCGCGGTTACCGAATCCATGGACGTCGTTCGAACGTTTTTGATGAGACACATTGATCCTTCACGTCCGGCTTCGATTCTGATCGCCGGGGCTTCCGCCAATGAAGGCAAGACGACCGTTTCCTGCCAACTGGCCGCCAGTCTGGCGCGGACCGGAAAACGAGTGGCTCTGGTGGACTGCGACTTCCGTCGTCCGTCCGCTCATCTGATGGTCGAAGGCAAGCAGGGCCCAGGCCTGAGCGAATATCTGCGCGGTGAAGTAGCGCTGGATGATATTAGGCAGCAGACACAGGCTCCCGGCCTGACGTTCATCGGTGCTGGAACTGTCGATCAGCGTGTTCAGCAGTTGCTGGCGGTCGACGGAGGACGCAGTCTGATTCAGCAGCTGAAGTCGCGCTTTGACTTTGTGATTATCGACACCTCACCGCTGCTGTTCGTCGCAGAGCCATCCATGATTGCCCAGAACGCGGATATCGTTCTTCTGGCGACTCGCAAGGATTACAGCCGAGTCCAGTATGTGACTCAGGCACGCGACTCACTCCGCAGCCTGCAGATTCCGCTGCTGGGCGCCATCATGGTCGGAGCAGATTCGGACTTCCAGCGACAGACCTACGGCTATCAGCAGGAAGTTGTGCGGATGATCCAGTCATAAAGCAACAATGAGCCCGGAACGTGGTGGCTCAACGAGTTGCCACGCGATGGGCTCATCTCTGCATTCGCAACGATGTCTGCACCCGAAAAACAGTTAAACATCGGCCCGTACGATTTTCCGTTGAAGTCAGAACGTAAAGACAAACCAGCCCATGCTTCCTGTGACCACACAACCTGATGGAACCTTCACGGTCGATGTGGAAGATTACTTTCAGGTCTCAGCCTTCGCGTCCGTGATCAGTCCCAGCGACTGGGATCATTACGAATGTCGCGTTGAGCAGAGTACTCGCAGGATCCTGGAACTGGCTGCCGCACATCATACGCGCGGAACATTTTTCATTCTGGGCTGGGTGGCTGAACGGTATCCCGGCCTGGTCCGTGAAATTCAGGCGGCTGGCCATGAAATTGGATGTCACAGTCACTGGCATCAGCTTGTCTATGAATTGGGGCCCGAGCGATTTCGCAGTGACCTGGTCCAGGCACGCGATACGCTGCAGTCCATTACAGGAATGGCGGTCAAACTGTTCCGTGCGCCCAGTTTTTCGATCACTCAGAAATCTCTTTGGGCGCTGGATATCCTGATCGAAGAAGGCTTCGAAGTGGATTCCAGTATTTATCCGATTCGCCACGATCGATATGGAATTCCCGGTTCTCCAAAATCGCCCCATGTAATTGCCAGACCAGCGGGCCAGATTCGTGAATTCCCCGGTATGACCTGTCAGATCGCGGGACTCACCGTCCCCGTTGGCGGAGGCGGCTACCTGCGTCTGGTCCCATGGGCTATCACGTCGCGCCTGCTGCGTCAGATTCGCAATGCAGGGCGGCCGCTGAATGTTTATCTGCATCCGTGGGAAGTCGATGTCGAACAGCCCCGCATCGCCGCTTCGCTGAAGTCACGCTTTCGCCATTATCAAAACCTGCGGACCATGGCGCCAAAACTGTCAAAGATGTTGACGGAGTTCCGCCTGGGCACAATGACCGAAGTGCTGGATGCTTACTCGGCCGCGGGCGGGCAGAAAGCACATTCGAAACAAAATGCCGACGAGTCCTTTAGCCACGATGCTGACAAGCACAGACGGCCCCTCCGGGATGCGGCCACGAGACTGCGTTCAGCAGTCTTCCCAAAAATATGTTTGAAACACTTTGCCTCCTAACTTCGCACTGATGAACTGATTTCTACTTCACTGATGCGACGTCCGCATCTGGCAACTCTATCCAATGCGTCCCAAAATCCTTTACATCACTCACCGCGTTCCATGGCCGCCAGATCGAGGCGACCGTATTCGTACGTGGAACGTCCTGAAGTATCTCGCGACACGAGCCGACGTGGATCTGGTTTGTCTGGCCGATGAACCTGTGACCGTCGCCACGATGATCGAACTGCGCAAGGTCACACATCGCCTGGCAGTGATTCCGCATGCCGGCAAAAAACGATACATCGCAGGGCTGTATTCGCTGCTGTCGGGTGGCACCGTTACCGAAGGGCTGTTTGACTGCGAAGAACTGAAGCGGACATTGATCGCCTGGGACAAGGGTGTTTCTTATACCGCTCTAATAGCATCGTCATCGGGCGTGGCTCGGTATCTATTTTCGCCTTTTATAAATCAACCGGCAACCCGCTGGGTGGATCTGACTGATGTCGACAGCCAGAAATGGTTCGACTATGCCGCCACAGCCGGATTTCCAATGTCGCGAGTCTATCGCATGGAAGGCGAACGCCTGCGTCAGGTGGAGCGAAAACTGGCCGAAACCTGTGACCGACTGCTTGTCGTCAGTGACGCGGAATGCAGTCTGTTTCGCTCGTTCTGCCAGACCACACGAATTGCGGCCGTGGGTAACGGAGTGGACTTTCGATACTTTGCCCCTGCCCCTGATGTCGCAGTCGACAAATTTTCGTGCGTCTTTGTCGGTGTGATGAATTACAAGCCGAATGCGGACGCGGCCGTCTGGTTTGCGAACAACGTATTTCCGAAAATTCGTGAGCGTTATCCGGCGGCAATGTTCCGCGTGGTTGGAAAATCTCCGACTGCAGAAGTTCGGGCGCTCGCATCAATTTCAGGCATCGAAGTCACTGGCTCCGTTCCCGATGTGCGTCCATGGCTGCACCGAGCGACTTGCGCCGTCGTGCCATTGCAGATTGCGCGAGGCGTTCAGAACAAGGTTCTGGAAGCCATGTCCTGCGGACGGCCCGTCATCTGCTCACCAGCGCCTCTCAAGGGCCTGGCCGCGGAGCCCGGTCTGCATCTGCTGCGTGCAGATTCCGCTGCCGAATGGTTCCAGACTGTGTCCCGCGTTTTTGATGACCAAAGTCTGCAGCAGGAATTGGGAATGGCAGGTTCTGCATTCGTGCAGCTGCATCATTCCTGGGACCATTGCCTGGCGGCTCTGGATCAGTTGCTCGAACAGCCGGAGCCATGGATCCGAAGCGATACTGAGGTGTCTAAATGAAGGGGCTGATCTTCACATGGCTGCTGACTCTGCTGGGTGTCTCCACATCCTTCATCAGTCCTTACTACGGCTTTCTGGCCTATGTAGCACTCGCCATTCTGCGCCCCGAGTTTCTCTGGAGCAGTCATATCTCGGGCGGACGATTCAGTCTGATCGTCGCCGGAGCCATGCTGCTGAACTGGCTTGTTCGCTGCTGCGGTAACTGGGATCTGGGACCAGGCCGGCGCATCGTAATGCTGTTTGTCGGGTCCTGGGTCTGGTCCGTGTTTCTGGCCCTTCAGGCAGACAGCCCGGCTCATGCGTGGTACTACGTGGAACAGCAGGCCAAAATTCTGCTGCCTTTTCTTGTGGGAGTCACCACAGCTCGCCACATCACCGACCTGAAACGACTGGCCTGGACCATTGTCATTTGCGAAGGATATGTCGCGATGGAAATGAACAGCTGGTACTTCAGTGGCTACAACTATCTCTGGCATATCGGCTTTGGTGGCGTCGACAACAATTCAGCGGCGATCGGATTGGTCACGGCCCTCGGCGTCGCCTTCTTCCTGTTTCTTCACGAAGAAGAGACCTGGAAGAAAGCACTGATTGCGGCGTGCGCGGCGTTCATGGGACATGCCATTTTGTTTTCATTCTCGCGCGGTGCGATGCTGGCCTGCGTCGTCTTTGCCGGCGTGTCTTTCTTCATCATTAAGAAAACGACAACGCACTACATGATGTTTGCCGGTGGCCTGCTGATGGCCGTCGTGCTGGCCGGACCGGAAGTTCGCGACCGCTTCTTTGACACGTTCTCCGAGAACAATGGGGTTCGTGAAGCATCGGCTCAAAGCCGAATCGATCTATGGAAGGACTGTGCCAGCCTGCTGATGGAAAATCCTATTATGGGCTGCGGGCCAGACCACTGGCCGCTGCATGCGCATGAATATGGATGGCCGGCCGGAAAGGAAGCTCACAGTCTCTGGGTACAGACCACTGTGGAACTTGGCGTACCTGGCATCATGATGTTTCTTGGCTTTTATCTTGTGACCATCTTTCGCAGCTGGCTGCTGCTGCAGCGAATGAAGAAAAACGATGACGTCTGGTTCACGGATGCGGCTCGCATGACAATTGCGTCGCTCATTGGATTTATCGTTGCTGCTCAGTTCGTCAGTCTGGAAGCGCTTGAGATCCCTTATTATGTGGCATTGCTGGGAGCCGGCTCGCTGGCCGTTCACAGCCGCATGTATGGCACCGGCGCCCGGCTTGATGGACCGTCGACCGGGGAAGCGATGTTTGTCCAGAACAATGACCTGTCAGACAACGGAGTGCCAATGGACCTGCCGATGACCGCGATGGCTGACGGTCCGGATGGTGATCCGCTTCCGCGGAACGATTGGTTTCAGGACGACTGCGTCGCGATGAACCGACACTACATGAACCGAAGCCAGGCTCCGGGATTTGAAGTGCCATTGATGAACAATCGACGTCTCGAAACCACGCTGAATGATCAGCCACTGATTCCCGACCTGAAAGCCGCAAAGCCGGACTGGCGCGATTCGATCGGCCGCGCGGAAACGGATCCCGACTCAGATGCGGAAACATCGGCTTACACAGACGAACCTCGTTTGATGGTCATGAACTAAGAACGCCTAACAAAACCGGGACTGGCTCCTGGACAACACAGAAAACGCACAAGAAACGATCTTTGGAGGGTGCCTGTCCCATTTTGTTAGAGCCGCTAAAGCCTTGCTCGATCAATAAGTGAGGGGCAAGGCGCCAGCGCAATGGTACTCGATTCGCGTTTATAGTAGCCATCACTCTCTGAGTGATGAATGCCAGAGGCCGCGAATCGCGGCCTTCGTCACTCAGAGAACCACGTCTATCTTGTCAAATCGAGTGTCATTGGGTACTGAAGTCCTGGGCGTGAAAGTGAAGCAATGATGAAATTCATTTATCCTGGGCTCTGTGCACTCGCTCTCGCCGCATCTTTTCGGTTCGGGTCGCAGCTGTCAGAGGCTCTGGCCTCGCAAAAGGTTTCATCGAAGGCTGCATTGGCTCGATTGAAGCCCGAAGACCCTCCGCAACAATCTTCTGCTGCACGTGCCACTGATGGGCCGTTCGCCCCCGCAGCCCAACTGGCATCGCACGACAGTGCATCACCGCACGACAAGGCATCACCGTCCGTGGCAGGCCATCAGTCGTCCGCGTCTCAGCCATCTCAGAACCACAATAAGCCTGCTCACACGGGCATGCTCAGTTCGCTCAAGCAGTCGCCTCCCATTCGCCATCGGGCCACACTGAATGAAACAATGCTGACGCCTGGTAATTTCGAATACCTCGGTGCATTCCGGCCGCCTCATATTCAGCAGAATGGAACAACGTTCGCCTACGGCGGCTGGGGCATCGCCTATCGAAGCGACGGAGATCCCGCTGGCCCTGATGATGGATTTCCGGGGTCCCTCTTTCTGGTCGGACATCAGAACCATCAGAAAGTGGTCGAGATCAACATCCCGGCTCCTGTGAACTCGAAGCGGAAGCTGGCCGACGACCTGCCTGTTGCCGAGATCCTGCAGCCGTTTGACGATGTCACAGACGGGCTCCTGGAAGAGATGACGGCCGGATCATCCGAGCATTTCCAGCTCGGCGGTCTGCTCGCAACAAACGGACTTCTTCACTGGACAATGCACAAGTACTACAACGTCGAAAACCGCGACTATCCGTCTCATGGAACGTCCGGATTTGATATGCAGAATTCCATTGCAGATGGACTCTGGCATCTTGGCCCGATCAACAGCGGACATCCGGAATGGAATTCGTACAAGCATGCCGGATACATTTTTGAAATCCCGCCCGCCGAAGCGAAACAATGGTTTGGAGGTCGAAATCTGATCTCAGGTTTGCAGATCAGCACCGGTCTCCAGGCCTCAAGTCAGGGGCCAGCGATGTTCGCCTACTCGCTACCGCCGGAAGGAACGGTTCCGGGAATCTGCCTGGATGCCGTTCCTCTGGTCTGGTACTCCCAGCAGGAGCCGCTGGAAAATCATCACCCGGCCGATCGATGGGCGGGCGGTGCCTGGCTCACTCTGGGAGACAAGCAGGCGGTGATCATCGCTGGCCGCAAGTCGCTTGGAGAATTTTATTACGGTGACGCACGACCGCAGGACTGCACGCCGGATAAAGGCTATCACGGCCCTCCGTATGAAGTGGAATTCTTATTCTATTCACCGGCCAGTCTGATTCATGCGGCGAACGGTCGCTTGCTGGCCTGCGGGCTGAAACCCTGGCTTCGCTGGGACGGAAATTCAGAGGGCGGCGGACTGAATCAGTATATGTTTGAAACATGCGGCAAGCAGATTGGCGGCATGTCTTACGATCGCGAACACAATCTGCTCTACCTCGTGCAGGTCGATGCCGGCAAGACACACGACAACGAATTCGAAGCGTTGCCGATTGTGCATGTGTTTCGAATCACCGACTGAACTACAAGCCTGCCGTCGGTTATCGCCCAATGGAAATCGATTTGACAAACCAGGCATTCATCACTCGGAGAGTGATGGCTACTATAATCGCAAATCGACTGCCGTCGGTTGTGACGCGTGACCGGATATTCGGCCTAATCCCACTCACTGGTGCACCACTTCCGGTGAGATCACTCTGACCGGGTTCCGCGAAGCCTGTTTTTTTGAATTTTGACCTAGCTTTGCAACATGCCTGAATGCATCAATTGCTATCCGATTGAAGACTAATGAAACCTTTGCGTGACCTGCTCAAGCACTCCTCGATCTATGCGGTCGGTCAGATTCTGACCCGACTCGCATCAGTGCTTCTGCTGCCTCTTTACACGCACTGCCTGACTCCGGCTGACTATGGGGTCACCGCGATTCTGGACCTGACCGCCGCAATTCTGTCACTGATGATCGGCGCGGGAATGGTCACCGCCGTGACGCGATTCCACTTCGACAGCGAATCGGCCGCTCATCGCGATCGCCTGTGGTGGACCGGTCTGACCTGGCTGTTCTACACATCCTGCGCAGTCTTGTTTCCCTTGTGGCTGGGCCGACAGCTTCTGTCCGATGTGACGCTCGGAGAACACTATCCCAACGGCGAATGGTTCTACACGCTCACCCTGGCCACGATTCTGACTCAGGTGGTGGGACAGCTGGTTGACGCTTATCTGCGAGTCCAGAAATGGTCGGGCGTGTTTGTTGTGATATCGCTCGGTCGGCTTCTGTTGAACGTCAGCCTGAACGTTGGCCTGCTCGTCGGGCTGAAAATGGGAATAGAAGGCCTGCTGATCGGCAATCTTGTCGCATCGCTGGCCCATACCGGCGCGTTACTGATTGTTTTTGCCAGAACTCGCGGGCGTTACCAGTTCGACTTCGGCCTTTCGCTCGACATGCTCCGATTTAGTGCTCCGCTTGTGGCCACCGCATTGCTGGCTATGCTGATGCACGAAGCAGACCGCTACTTTCTGCGGATCTATGTCAGCATGGACGAAGTGGGTGTCTATTCGCTGGCTCACAAGATCGGCTTTGCCGTCAACACGCTGTGCCTGCTGCCGTTCTCATCAATCTGGCATGTGGCCATCTACGACATTGATCGCATGCCCAAAGCCAACGAACTGTTCGGCAAAGTTTTTGGATGGTTCGTCGGCGGGATGGGTGTTCTGCTGCTGGGCGCCGCCCTGACTGTTCACCCGATTCTTCCGCTCCTGACTCCGGATGCTTATGGGGAAGCAATCGATCTGATCGCCGTGGTCTTGCTGGGCTTCTTTCTGTTTGGACTTCAACTGCTGTTCGAAGTCCCGGCTCTGCTTTCGAAACGAACCAGCCTGATGCTGCCGGGCAGTGTGGCGGGTGTCACCGTCAATGTCGTCGGTAATTTTCTGCTGATCCCCATCTATGGTGCCTGGGGAGCTGCGTGGGCCGGTGTCATTACATACCTCGCCTTTTCGTTCACAACACTCGCGGTGTGCCGTCCCGTGCGCGACATCGCTTATCCCTGGACTCACAGTCTGATGACATTCATCGGCATTTGCGGAAGTTATGTGGCCATCAGATATGGAGTGTTCCCTTCCGTCGGGATCTGGACGCAGCTGGCGACATCCGTTGCCTGCTGCGGAATGTGGACTGTGGTCCTGTTCTGGCGGGATGCGCTGGAATGGTGGTCTTCCGGACGACAGCCAGCAAACATTCTGAAAGCTCAGCCGCGGGAAGATCGACCACAGGAAGAAATGATCGTGTCCTGATCGAGCCGTGAGAGTTCCGCTATCTTGACCCTCGCTGAATCGTATTGCCGAACCTTCTGCCTGTCTCAACTTCATGAAACGCTTCGCCAAAAAACTGACCGCCCTGATTTCCGCCGTGATTGTGTTTCCGGCTGTGCTGATCTACCGGCTTCAGGCGTCGCTTGCAGGGCCTGATCGAATCTTCTGCGGGTGGTCACAACTTTTTAGTCTGCTGCCGGGACTTTCGGGCATTCATTTGCGGCATGCATTTTTGCGAGCCACCATTCGTGAGTGTCGAGAAGATGCGTGTGTCTCTTTCGGAACGATTTTCTCCCATCCCGAAGCGGCCATTGGCAAAACCGCTTACATCGGAAATTACTGTTCGATCGGCAATGTGACGATCGAGGACGATGTGCTGATCGCTTCTCATGTTTCGATCATGAACGGCTGCCGTCAGCATGGTACTGACCGTCTGGACGTTCCACTCCGCGAACAGCCTGGACACTATGAACCCGTCACAATCGGCTGCGATTCCTGGATCGGTGAACGAGCAACCGTGGCCGCCAGTGTTGGCAGGCACTGCATCATCGGAGCCGGCGCACTTGTGATTTCCCCTGTGCCCGATTACTGCGTGGCCGTAGGCGTACCAGCCCGCGTGATTCGTGACCGGCGCGATGCTGCTCCGAGATCCGCCGGCGAGAATGCTCTTCGCAGCCTCGATTCGGTAATCGCCGCGATCCAGCAATAAAGTCTCCACGCTGAAGCGTGGGGCTACGTGCTGGGCTCACTCCGCGAGCAGATTCTGAATTCTGCAGCAACTGGGGCTGCAACATCTGGGGCCATCCAAACTCGTTGTCAACGAGTGCCTCACAAAGCAGGAAATGGATGCGGTTCGGCTGTCGGCTCAGCAAGGCAAGCCACTCGGTGACGAAGCCTGGGTGGAATCGTTGGCAAGACGGCTCAACCTTGAATCCACCATGCGTCCTTGAGGCCGACCCCAGGCTCGTCTTCCAGAGGTTGA
>Ga0209702_10008086_pt1 | contig 12462 bp, 11 predicted proteins | sample FRY01_FD_187210 | JGI IMG/M metagenome (GOLD analysis project Ga0209702, IMG submission 187210) | Freshwater microbial communities from Lake Fryxell liftoff mats and glacier meltwater in Antarctica - FRY-01 (SPAdes) (version 2) | ecosystem: Environmental > Aquatic > Freshwater > Ice > Glacier... | reverse complement strand
GAGATGCAGCGCCGCGCATCAAGTCGCCCCGGTGCCACGATGGCCTGGGTTGGGCAGATGGCGATACAGGCGGTGCAGGCGCCGCAGTGGCTGGACACCGGCGCGCTGGGCGGTAGCGCGAGGTCCAGGTGCGTGAGTCCGAGTTTGCTCTTTAACCGCGGCAGTGCCGGCGACATTTTGGCAAAAGCGCAGCCGCCGATCACGCCGGCGGCAACGGCAACGGTGACTGCGAGGGTCTATGTTCGGGGCGGTGCGCCGCCCGTTGCAGCATGTAAGGCGTGATTGAAGGGAAGGACCCCATCTCGGAAACGCGCACGGTTTTCTTCACGCCTTCACATCTTCACTGCGTCAGCGTCAGCCGATCAGCCACGGCGCCCCAGAGCCAACGGCGATCGCCTTGAGCTGGACTATGAGCATGTCGGGCACCGGTACACCGTTGACCAGCCGGTCCTTCATCGCCGCCAGCTCCGGGTCGCCGGCGACGAGCACCGGCTGTTTCGGATCGATCGGGCGCACCGCGTGCAGCGCATCTATCATGTCATCGAGGTCTGCCTCGAATTCGCCCTCATCGCGGAACGCGTCCGGGTCCATGGCAAGAAAGAAATGGCCGATGTTGTTGTGCTTCTCGCCAGGGTGGCGCGTCTCCCGCGTCGGCGCGAACCAGGCGCCCGGTACCATCGAGCACAGTACTTCAACCATGGCGCCGAGGCCGTAGCCCTTGTGGCTGCCCATGGTGCGCGTGGCGCCAAGCGGCGTGAGCAGCACCTTCTCCAGTGCGCACACCGGGTCCGTGACAGGTTTGCCCTCAGCATCGAGCGCCCAGCCCTCGGGCACCGCCTTGCCGTTGAGTTTGGCGACCTTCAACTTGCCCACTGCGGCCGTGCTGGTGGCCATGTCGAGATAGAACATCGGATGCTTTTTGCCCGGCGCGGCAAAGGCGATGGGGTTGGTACCGAACATCGGCTCGGCGGCGAAGGTCGGCACCACCATCGCGTGCCACACCGATGTGAAGGACATGCCGATGAGCCCCACCTCGGCGGCCATCAGCGCATAGGCGCCGGCCGAGCCGTAGTGGTTGGATTGTTTCACCGCCACGGCGGCAAGGCCGGTTGCCTTGGCCTTGCTTATAGCCAGTTCCATGGCCTGCGTCGCTGGCACATGGCCGAGCGAGTGGTCGGCGTCGATGAGCGCGGTGACAGGCGACTGGCGCAGGATGCGGATGTCGGGTTTGACGTTGATCAGGCCGGCGGCGAACTGCTCCGAGTAAAGCTGCATCATCGTCGCGCCATGCGAATCGATGCCGCGGATGTCGGCCGCGCCCATGCGCTCGGCGCAGGTGCGGGCGTGCTCCTCGCTCATGCCCCAGGCGGTGAAAATGGCGACGAGCTGGGCTTTGAGGGTTTTGAAGGGGACGCGCATGGAGGGGACCTTCAGTCTAATTTCACGACATTCATTTGAAACATGAGCTCATATCCGCCATTCCCGCGAAAACGGGAATGGCGGGGTTCTTCAGTGGCTTCATAAACCTGTTTCAACACACCGGCGTCATCACCAGCCTGCCGGAAAAATGCGCCAGCAGGTTGTCCACCGTGAGGTTGCCCATGGCGGCGCGCGTCTCGTGGGTGGCGCTACCCACGTGCGGTTGCAGCAGCACGTTGTCGAGCGTCCAGAAGGCCTCGTCCATTTTCGGTTCCTGCTCGAACACGTCGAGTGCGGCGCCGCCGATGGAACCGTCCTGCAGGCATTTCAACAGCGCCGCCTCGTCGACCACCGAACCGCGCGAAACGTTGATGACAAAGCCCTTGGGGCCGAGCGCTTTGATCACCGCCTCGTTCACCAGGTGGAAGGTCTCCTTGCCGCCCGGGGTGATGACAATCATGAAGTCGCTGTGTCTGGCCAGTTCGACCGCGCTGGCGTGATAGGCATGGGACGAATCGGTTATCTTGTTTCGACTGTGATAAGCGATGCTCATGTCAAAGGCTGCGGCACGCTTGGCGATGGCGCGGCCGATGCGGCCGTAACCGAGAATGCCCAGGCGCTTGCCCGACACGCGGGTGGCGAGGGGCAGCGGGACCTTAAGCCATTGGCCGGCGCGCACATGGCGATCGCCCAGGGTGATCTTGCGGCCGATATCCATCATCATGCCGATGGCCAGGTCGGCGACGCAGTCATTGAGCACATCGGGCGTGTTGCTGACGGGAATTTTGCGCCGCTTGGCGGCATCAATGTCCGCCGCGTCGTAGCCGACGCCAAAGCAGGAGATGACCTCGAGCTTGGGCAGCGCGTCGATCAGCTTGACGGAGGCGCCGTGGTTACCGGTGGTAGCGATGCCATGTACATTGGCGGCGACTTTTGCCACCAGGGCGTCCTTGTCCGGTGCAAGCCACAGTTTGTGCGTGGTGAACTCGGCGTCGAGCCGGTCGAGCGCGTTCTGGTACATGGGTCCGACGATGATGATTTCAGGCTTAACAACGCCCAAGCGTCCACCCTCGGCACCACTGTGCCGGCTTCGGCCATCATGGATCTGGCCTCGGCACGCGACATCAAGATTGTCGGTATTCCAGACGACAAGTTCCAGGCCATGCGCAAGCTCAACCCGGGCTACACCAAGCTGATTATTCCGGCTGGCAGTTACCCGAAACAGACCGCTGACGTGCCCACCATCGGTTACGCCACCCATGTGATCGCCCGCTGCGACCTGGACGAGACCGTGGTCTACAAGGTACTCAAGGGCATGGTCGAAAACAAGGCCGACCTGGCGGCGATCGCCAAGGCGATGGCCGGTGTGACGCCCAAAATGATGGCCGAGGACATCGGCGTGCCCATGCACAAGGGTGCGATGAAGTACTACAAGGAAGTCGGCGCACTCTGATGCCACCGGGAGGCCGTTGGCGCCTTGAGCCCGATAGCCTCTTAACCGGCGTGTGTTTCAACACACGCCGGTACCGTTTTAGCGCGCACAGGCGCCACAGTTTCCCCTACGCGATCGTGCGCCGGAGTAAGTCCATGTTGTCCTTGCCTGCGGTATTTTCACGCCGACTGATCAGCTTCGTCGCCGTGGCGATGTCGGTGTTCCATCTGTATGTGGCTTTTGTCGGGCCGCCGGATGCCTACGTCTTTCGTGGCACACACTTAACGTTCGCACTGGTGCTGGCATTCCTGCTCACGCCCGGGCGCTACGGAACCGCCGACCGCGTCGGATGGTTCGACGTGTTGCTGGTGCTGGCTTCGGCTGTGGCTGCGTTGTATCCAAGCATGAACTTGACGTACATCCAGAACCGGATGTATTACGTCGACGACCCGATCATGGCCGACTATGTGTTCGGCGGCATGGCGATCGTGCTTATCCTGGAGGCGACCCGGCGTGCCACCGGCTGGGCGCTTCCCATCACGGCCATGGTGTTCCTGGTCTATGGACTGACCATCGGTAACCAGTCGGTCGGCATCATGTTCGACCAGTTGTACCTGACCACCGAAGGCATCTTTGGTATCCCGCTGTATGTATCGGCCACCTACGTGATGCTGTTCATTTTGTTCGGCGCGTTTGTCGAGCGCAGCGGCGCCGGCCAGTTGTTCATGGATTTCGCACTGGCGCTGGCAGGGCACACCTCGGGTGGACCGGCCAAGGTCGCGGTGATTACCAGCAGCCTGTTCGGCACGGTATCGGGTAGCGCAGTGGCCAATGTCATGACCACCGGCACCTTCACCATCCCGCTGATGACCAGGACCGGCTACCGGCCGGCCTTCTCCGGCGCGGTGGAAGCGGTGGCGTCGACCGGCGGCCAGCTGATGCCGCCTATCATGGGTGCAGCGGCGTTCGTGATGGCCGAGTTCCTGGGCGTGTCTTACATGACGGTGGCGGGCTTTGCCATTTTGCCGGCCGTGCTGTATTACGTGGCGGTGTTCATGGCGGTACATTTCGAGGCCAAGCGCATCGGTCTGGTCGGGGTGCCGAAAGCGGACCTACCGCGCCTGCGCACAGTGCTGGTCGAGCGCGGCCACCTGTTTCTGCCTCTGGTCGTGATCGTCGCCGTTCTGCTGTCCGGGTACAGCGCGGCGTTTTCGGCCTTGTGCGGCATCGGCTCGGTGATTCCGACGACCTGGTTGCGCGCCACCACGCGCAAGACTTTCACGCCGCGCGCGATCATGGAGGCGCTGGAGTTGGGTGCCCGTAATACGCTGGTTGTCGCACTGGCCTGCGCCTGCGCCGGCATCGTCATCGGCACCATTACGCTGACTGGCTTGGGACTGGACTTTACCGGCGTAGTGCTGGCGCTGTCGCAGGGCTCACTGATCCTAGCGTTGTTTTTGACGATGCTCGCCGGCATCCTGTTGGGCATGGGGTTGCCGACAACTCCGGCCTACATCGTGCAAGTAGCCTTGCTGGTGCCGGCTCTGGTCAAACTCGGTGTGCAGGTGGAAGCGGCCCACCTGTTCGTGCTGTATTTTGCGGTCCTCTCGGCCATCACGCCGCCAGTTGCGTTGGCGGTGTATGCCGCCAACGGCATATCGCGCGCAAGCCTGATCGACACCAGTTGGGCGGCGGTCAAGCTCGGTTTGACGGGTTACGTCATCCCGTTCATGTTCGTATTTTCGCCATCGCTGTTGCTGATGGGCGATGTGACCACCGTGATGTTGGCCTCCGTGACCGCCACAGCCGGTGTTATCTGTCTGGCGGCAGGACTGCACAGCTACTTCTTTTTTGGCCCTGCCCGCTGGTGGGAGCGGTTGTTACTGATTGCTGCTGCGCTGGTGCTGATTAAACCAGGCTGGCAAAGTGATCTGATCGGCATGGTGCTCATCGGGGCATGCATTGGCAGTCAACTGCTGTTCCGGCCTATCGAAACCCATTCTTCCAAGGAATCTACATGACCATTGCGTTGTATGCCTTTGACACCCCCAATGGCCGAAAAATCAGCGTCGCACTCGAAGAGATGGCGCTGCCGTACGAGGTGCATGTGGTCGACATCACCAAGGGTGAGCAGACCGCTCCTGCGTTCCTGGCGATCAGCCCGAACAACAAAATCCCGGCCATCGTCGACCCCCAAGGACCCGCGAGCGGCCCGGTCAGCGTGTTCGAGTCGGGCGCTATCCTGATTTATCTGGCCGAGAAGAGCGGCCAGTTCATGCCCAGGGATCCATTGCGGCGCATTGCCACGCTCGAGTGGTTGATGTTCCAGATGGGCGGCTTCGGTCCCATGCCCGGGCAAGTACACCACTTTATTGCACTGAACAATCCGGACGACAAGCGTTATGGTCTGAAGCGTTTCATGGCAGAAACCCGGCGCCTGTACGGCGTCATAGATAGGCGACTCGCAGAGCACGAATTTTTCGCCGACGAGGTGTCGATTGCCGATTTCGCCATGCTGGGCTGGGTCTGGCGCCATGAGCGCCATGCTGTCGATCTAAAAGATTTTCCGCATGTGCAACACTGGTATCAGGCGATGATGGCGCGACGCGCGGTGACGCGTGGTTTTGCTGTGGCCTTGAGCCGCATGACGCAAGGCTAACGCGGCGCCGGGCGGTCTGCCCGTACGGCGTCTCGATCTTGCAGGGTCTACAGGTATGGTTTAACCCTTTCCCGGCGCGGAAGTCGCAGCCAAAGCTGCGGACGTGATCGGCCTGTACCTTGGGGCGCCCAGCACCGCCATAATGCTCAGCCTAGGCGAGAAAACCATCGATACAGGCACTACAGAGAAAAGTGGGCCACGCCCAAACCAGCAGATGCAAGCTCGTGCGCGGCATCAAAAGCCCGTGCAAGGGCCACGACACCATCAACCTCTTTGCGGCGTCGAACGTGGCCACAGGGGTGAACGGATAGGCGTTTCGACCGCATGAGATTGTGGATCGCACCGTAAATTGTCCTGAAAAATACCCAAAAAAATACTTGGGTTTTCCCTTAGATGACAGTCTGAGCCCCCAAGAACCTGCGCCCCATCGTCGCAAACCACGTGCCGGGCTGCCGACGGATACAGCCCTACCCCAGCGCAGTCGTCGCGACCCATGGTCCATTGCGACAAATTCACCAAGTGGTGCGCTGATCGTCGGGGCAATTGGGCGGTGATTGGTTTGCCCTATCCCAGTCCGGCAAAGCCTCAGCACCTTCCCATTCACCTTGTGATTTTTGCGCACCGCAGCCATCCCACCGCGGTGGCCCGCGTGCCGGGGTGATGCGCGGTGCTTCGGCGTCGCCGCCGATGTGCTCCAGAATCTTGTGGATGTCGGCGCTGAACGTGATGAAGGAGATTGTGCGCATCTGGCCACAACACGTAGGGCACAGCAGCGGGAACACCTCGTAAATGCGCGCAATCAGTGCGGCCCACAGACAGTGCGATGGTGGGTGTGGTTTGGGTTTGGGTTTGGGTCTGGGTCTGGGTTTGGCTGGCGGCTCAGGCTGGGGTGCCACGCCAACGCCAGGCACGCCGCCCGAACTGCTGGCATCCATGAGCGCATCCACTGTGACGAGACTGCCCACCTCTGACGTCACAACCGACGTCAGCACCGACGCACCCTGCACCATCGCCGTCACCGCAGCCCGCAAGGGCGAGTGCGGTACCTGCACGCCGTAATCGCGACGCCGATGGGTGCGCGGTGGCGGCACCAATTGGGCGATGCGATTGATCAGCTCCGGTGGCATGAACACCAATTCACCAGAATACTTGTCGGACTGCAGGGGCTCTGTGTGGCCTTTGCCGCAGCGGTAGACCAAATCAGCGCCGCGCTGCTTGAGGCGGCCCATGGGAAAAAGTGAGCGCGCGCAGCAGCGCAGCAGGTGCTCCAGCCAAGCCAATAGTGTGAAATTTAGGGTTAACACTAGGGGGTGCATGTGGACGTGCACATAGAATGTGTCTTCGGTTTTTCAAAGATCAACAGGAGACAACATGCCCCAAATTCAACAAGGTGTTCAATCCCAATCCAGCGAGGCCCCAGAAGTTAACCGCCGCCGCTTTTTTGGCAAGGCCGCTACCGCTGCCGTGGCCGTGCCCCTAATAGGCGCGCCCATGATTGCTGTCGCACAGGCGCCCATCGTATTCAAGATGCAAGGATCATGGGGCCCTAACGACATATTCAGCGAAATGGCGCAGCAATACGTCACCCGCGTGAATGAAATGTCAGGTGGCCGGATGAAAATTGAATACCTGCCTGCAGGTGCTGTGGTCAAGCCGTTCGAAATCATCGACGCTGTGAGCAAGGGCGTGCTCGATGGTGGTCACCACGTGTCGGGTTACTGGTATGGCAAGTCCAAAGTGGCTTCTTTGTTCGGCACCGGCCCCGTGAGCGGCGCCACCCCTGAAATCGGTTTGAGCTGGATTCACGCCGGCGGCGGGCAACAGCTGTGGGACAAGCTGGTGGCCAAGATGAACCTGAATGTGGTTGGTTTCTTCTCTTTCCCAATGCCAGCGCAGCCTTTAGGGTGGTTCAAGACTTCACCGCCCAAGACAGCCGCTGGTCTCAAGGGTTTGAAATACCGCACCATTGGTTTGGCTGCTGACATGTTGCAAGAAATGGGTATGGCCGTCGCACAGCTTCCGGGTGGCGAGATTGTTCCCGCCATGCAGCGCGGCGTGATCGATGCGTTCGAATTTAACAACCCGACTTCCGACATGCGTTTCGGCGCACAAGACGTAGCAAAGTACTATTCCATGGGTTCGTTCCACCAGGCACAGGAATTTTTTGAAATTCTTTTCAACAAAGACAAGTTCAACGCCTTGCCAGCAGATCTGAAGGCGATTCTCAAGTACGCTGCCGAAGCTGCTTCCACCGCCTCTACCGCACTGGCGCATGAAAACTACTCAAGAGATCTGCAAGAGTTGATTGTCAAGCACAAGGTTCAGGTGTCGCGCACCACTCCCGACGTCTACAAAGGACAATTGGCAGCTTGGGACAAGGTCACAGCCAAACTGGAAAAAGAAGTTGACATGTTTAAGGAGGTGAACGACTCGTTCAAAGCGTGGTCGCGTCGCGTGGGCTTCTACCACTTCACCAACGAAGCTAACCTTAAAATGGCTTTTGAACACGTGCAGAAAACAAAACTGCCTGCTTGACCGCAGTTATTACCCAAAGGCTGTCCGGCTCAATCCCGGCAGCCTTTAATTTTGCCTGTTGGGAGGATAGTTGCATGGAAATCTGGATTCGTAGGATCGACACACTCAGCAAGTCAATCGGACATGCATTTTCGTGGTGCGTACTTATTTTGACCGCATCCACTTGCTACGAGGTATTCATGCGCTATGTCCTTAACAGCCCGACAGCATGGGCTTTTGACATGAGCTACATGCTCTACGGTGCATTGTTCATGATGTCGGGCGCTTACGCCGTGTCACGCAACTCGCATGTGCGTGGCGACTTCATTTACCGCAAATGGTCCAACCGCACGCAGGCCAAAGTTGACTTGACCTTGTACACCATTTTTTACTTCCCCGCCATTTTTGCCATGGTGTTCACCGGCGGTCAATATGGCTTCGAAAGTGCACGTATCCTTGAATCCAGCGTCAACAGCCCTGCTGGTGTGCCCGTTTGGCCTTTAAAAATGATAATTTTTGTGGCGGGCATCACTTTGTTGATCGCGGGCATAGGCGAGGCGCTGCGCTGTCTAATGTGCATTCGCACGGGTGCCTGGATGTCGCGTAGTGGTGACGTCGAAGAGCTAGAACAAGTACTGCTAAAACAGCACGCAGAGAAAGCCGCACCATGACTGATCCCGTCATCGCCCTCGTCATGCTGGGGCTGTTCATCGTTGTTATCTTTTTGGGTTTCCCCATTGCCTTCACTTTGATGGCCATGGGTATTGGCTTTGGCTTTTATGCCTATTTCACGCCCGACCAACTGATGTGGGACAACCGCATTCTGTACCTCTTCACGCAAAACACCTTTAGCGTGATGAACAACGATGTGCTCATATCGATACCCTTATTTTTGTTCATGGGTTACATCATCGAACGGGCCAATATCCTAGACAAGTTGTTCCTGAGCTTGCAAGTGGGCTTGCGCTTTTTGCCTGGCTCCATGGCCGTGGCGGCTCTGGTTACTTGTGCGCTGTTTGCAACAGCCTCCGGTATCGTGGGCGCGGTGGTTACCCTGATGGGCTTGATCGCTTTGCCCCCCATGCTCAAAGCAGGTTATGACCAGAAGCTGGCCAGTGGCGTCATCGCAGCTGGCGGCACGCTGGGCATCATGATCCCGCCGTCCATTTTGCTCATCGTTTACGCGGCCACGGCCAGCGTATCGGTTGTCAAATTGTATGCTGCGGCCATCATTCCCGGCTTCACGCTGGCCCTGCTCTACGTGATCTACATCATCGTGCGAGCCACCTTGAACCCTTCGCTGTGCCCAAAGCCAAAAGACTTGGCCCACTACACCGTGTGGGCGAGCTTGGTGCTGATGTTCAAGGCATTTTTGCCCTTGGCTGCGCTGATCATGTCGGTTTTGGGTTCTATTCTGCTTGGCTTGGCCACCCCCAGCGAAGCGGCAGCCATGGGTGCCCTAGGTGGCATCATTTTGGCTGTTGTCTACCGCGCATTCACTTGGCAGCGCCTGCGCGAGTCGGTCTACCTGACGGCCCGCACTTCAGCGATGGTGTGTTTCCTGTTCGTCGGAGCGGCCACCTTCGCGTCGGTGTTCTCGTACCTGGGCGGTGAGCATGTTGTCAAGGACTTCATGCTGGCTTTGAACCTCTCGCCATTGCAGTTTTTATTGCTGTCGCAGTTTTTGATATTTATTCTTGGCTGGCCACTCGAGTGGAGCGAGATCATCATCATCTTTGTGCCTATCTTTTTACCGCTGTTACCGCTGTATGGCATCGATCCGATCCTGTTCGGTATCCTGATCGCTATCAACTTACAGACCTCCTTTTTGACTCCGCCGATGGCGATGTCAGCCTACTACCTGAAAGGAGTTGCACCCAAAAACCTGCAATTGGTCACCATCTTCAAGGGCTGTCTGCCTTTTGTCGGAATGGTGCTGTTTACGCTGGCTCTGACCTATGTCTACCCGTCTATGGTGACTTACTTGCCAGATCATTTTTTCAACCAATCGGTTGAAATAAAATTTGACCCGAACGATGAAACGTTGGTTAACCCAGACTTTTTTAAGGCGCAGGAATGACCGTGGCGATGAAAAATGTGTCTGATCTGAGCGCTCTGGAAGTGCGTGAACACCTGCTCAGCGGCCAAGAAACAGTGGAGGAGTTCACCGTTAAGCTCGGGCGCTTTGTGGACGGGGCTGACCAACTGGTCAAGGCCTTTGCGCACCGCGATGACCGTGCGGTGGCCTTGCAAGCCGACAATCTGCAGCGCGCACGCGTAGCTGGTCATTTGCCGGGTCCACTGTTCGGTGTGCCAGTGGGCGTCAAAGACATCATCGACACCATGGACTTCCCAACCGAGTACGGCAGCCCAATCCATATCGGGCGCTACTCAGTTGGCGATGCAACGGTGGTGTCCCGCTTGCGAGCAGCTGGCGGGGTGATTTTTGGTAAAACCGTCACCACCGAATTTGCCACCACGCACCCAGGCTCCACCTGCAATCCACACAACTTAGCGCATACGCCGGGTGGCTCGTCCAGTGGCTCTGCCGCTGCTGTGGCTGCAGGCATGGTGCCGGTGGCGTTGGGCACACAGACCAATGGCTCGGTTATTCGGCCCGCCTCTTTTTGTGGTGTATACGCGTTTAAGCCATCGCGTGGCCTGCTGCCGCGCACAGGCGTGCTCGACCAGTCACCATCGCTAGACGAGATAGGGGTTTTTGCGCGCAACCTTGAAGACATTGCCAAAGTCACAGAGATCATGTCCGGCGACGACGGCCATGACTCGGCCAGCGCGCGCCAGTCACCCCGCCGGCTTTACGATGTAGCCATTTCAAAACCCCCTTTACAACCCAAGTTTTGTTTTGTCAAAACACCTTGGTGGGACGAGGTAGAACCCGAAGCGCGCGAGGCTTACGAGGCTTTTGTGGCGCACATGGGTGGTTGCATTGAAGTCATGCAATTGCCTGACATCGTGAAAAAAGTGGCGCCCTGGCTGGTCACCATCAACGAGAGCGAGCTGGGCGTGTGCCTGCAAAAAGAGTGGCTCCACCAGCGTGAACAGCTGAGCGAACCCCTCCGTGCGCGTATCGAAAAATCCATGGTTATTTCGAGCACTGATTACCTGATCGCTAAAGACCGCATGCTCCATGTCATGAATGCTTTTGACGAGTACTTTGCCTCGTATGATGCAATTTTGTGTCCGGCAGCTTTGGGCGCTGCACCGATGGGGTTGGCCTCAACTGGCAATCCGATCATGCAAACCGTCTGGAGTTTTGCTGGATTGCCGTGTGTCAACTTGCCGCTGCTGAATTTGTCGAGTGGTTTGCCGCTGGGCGTTCAAGCTGTGGGCTCTTATCAAAATGACGCCCGTTTGCTGCGCTCTTCACGCTGGTTAGTGTCTGAATTTGTAAAAAGGAATCTGGCATGAAATCTCTTCAGCGCGTTACTGGCCTCGTTGGCTTGATATTGCTGGCCGCCTTCTTGATGCCTTACATCCTAAAGATGACGCAGCTGGACATCACCTTGATCTTGATGGGCGGTCTCACCTTGGCTGTGTTTGATTATTTTTCGGCTGACAGTGACAAGTAAATCTGCTAATGTGACCCGGTCAATTGACTGGGGTATCGGTCATTGCAAAATCACACAAGGCAATCAAACACCAAAAAATAAAACCTGATGTGCTGGCCCTTGACCAAAGGGGCGACATCTCCCTGTTTATTTTTTGCAGTCAAGACGTTGTTGGTCAATCGATTCGGCAAACTACATAGCCAGGAGCGTCCGAAATAAGTCTTACGGATAGGCCTTTCAACCGCATGAAACTGAGTATCGCACCGGAAATCGTCCTGAAAAATACTCAGGTATCCCTGAGATGACAGTCTAAATCCCCCAAAATTTGCGCCCCATCGTCGCAAAGCACGTGCCGGGCTGCCGACGAATACAGCCCTACCCCGGCGCAGCCGTCACGACCCATGGTCCATTGCGACAAATTCACCAAGTGGTGCGCTGATCGTCGGGGCAATTGGGCGGTGATTGGTTTGCCCTATCCCAGTCCGGCAAAGCCTCAGCACCTTCCCACTGACCCTGTGATTCTTGCGCACCGCAGTCATCCCCCCGCGGTGGCCCACGTGCGGGGGTGATGCTCGATCTGCACATCCTGCGCCATGGCAGTCACCGCCGACCGCAAGGGCGAGTTCGTTGCCTGCACGCTGTAATAGCGATGCCGGTGCGTGTGCGGTGGCGGCACCAATTGGGCGATGAGGTTGATTAGCTCCAGGGGCGTGAGCACCAATTCACCAGAATACTTGTCGGCCTGCAGGGGCTCTGTGTGGCCTTTGCCGCAGCGGTAGACCAAATCAGCCCCGCTCTGCTTGAGGCGGTCCATGGCAAAGGGTGAGCGCGCGCAGTAGCGCAGCAGGCGCTCCAGCCCAGCGCGGTCT
>Ga0209702_10008084_pt1 | contig 12463 bp, 10 predicted proteins | sample FRY01_FD_187210 | JGI IMG/M metagenome (GOLD analysis project Ga0209702, IMG submission 187210) | Freshwater microbial communities from Lake Fryxell liftoff mats and glacier meltwater in Antarctica - FRY-01 (SPAdes) (version 2) | ecosystem: Environmental > Aquatic > Freshwater > Ice > Glacier... | reverse complement strand
GCGCGGGTTTCGCGATTCCAAGTCGCCGGCTCCGATGCATCGGCACATACCTGTATGAGTTCCTGCCGGCCGTCAGGATGCCGCGCCAAGAAGTCGACCTCGAACCCCTCGGCAGTCTTTACATAGGCGACATCCGCACCGCGCCGTGACAGCTCGTTGTAGACGGTGGTCTCGAGCGCGTGGCCCGTGTTCGGCCGTCCACTGGTGTCGAAGGCGTCGATCAGCCCGACATCCGCCGGATAAATACCACAGACTGTCTTTATGAGAAGGACAGATATGGAGAAATCTAGCCGTTTGAGAAGGACAGAAATCGTATCCCGGGTATCCCCGCACCTCTTTATACGAGCACAAAGCCGTCGCCGCCGCGGTCCCTACCCCGATTCCAGGTATCGGAGCAACATCGCGATCCTTGATTTGCGGTCGAGAGCGTCAGCGCATTCAGTCCGCATCAACTCAGCGTGATTCGATCCATCACGCGCTGCAACACCGCGCCAGAATCTCTCGATGATTCTTGTGTGCAATCCACCGCCATGAATCGTTCTGCACCGATGAGTTGCTCGGCAAGCTCGCGCGCTTTCTCTTGGGGTGCACCCATACTCAGGATCACCACGAACCCTTGGTCCAGCAAAATGCGCGCAAATTCCGCGGCGCGCCGCAGATTTTCGCTGCGGTCTTCGGCGGTGAACGATAAGTCGCGACTCATTCCTGCTCGCAACATTTGGCCATCCAACACAATTGCGGCGTGACCGCGTTGCCACAATGCGCGCTCCAGCGCAAATGCACCTCGTGTCTTGCCGCTTCCGCTGGGGCCATAAAAAAGAATCGCTATTGGTTTCTGCCGCCAACGATCGGATCGCTCGCGGACACTTACCAAACTCTGCCCAACTGGCGCCGCAACCGATGAAATCGGCGCAGTCTCCCAGTGCGCGCGCTTGGCATGCGGATCCGCCGCATCGCCCGTTCGAATCATTCCAGCCGCAGCCGTTGCGTTGGTCGTTCGATCGATCAAAATGATGGCGCCCATCTGCCGAACTTTTCGATACGGATCGAACGAGAGCGGCAGCTCCGTCTCGATTTCTATGCGGCCAATATCGTTGAGACTCAGCGTGTCAGCCACATGCGTCTGAAGTGTGTTCACATCGACACGGTGGCGCACGCGAATCACCCGTGCGGCGGTCAACTTCGTTGCATGTTTCAACATCACCATCTTGCCGGCCATCAGCGGCGCTTCGTCCATCCACACGACATCCGCCTCGATCGACTGCGCAACGATCAGATCACACGGACCACCGATGCCCGCGATCACATCACCGCGACTGCAATCCACTTCGCTCTCAAGAGTCATGACCACACTTTGCGGCGCAACCGCAATCGACAGATCTCCACCATCTTCTGGCGCGCGCGCGATTCGCCGCACTCGTGTCTCGCGACCCGACGGCAAGATGCGAACACGATCGCCGACCTTCACACTTCCAGATGCAATCGTGCCTGCAAATCCGCGGAAATCAAGCGAGGGGCGAATCACATACTGCACCGGCATACGAAACGGCGCGTCCGCTGCGGGATGACAAATCGGAACCGACTCGAGCAATTCCAAGATCGGCGATCCGCTGTACCACGGAGTGTTCTTCCCGCGCGAGACAACATTCTCGCCAGTCAGTGCGCTGATGGGAACGACGATGGGATCGGCGATACCAAGCTTGGCACAAAATGCGATGAACTCCGTTTCGATCTTGCGGAAACGCGCCTCACTCCAATCGATCAGATCCATTTTGTTCACCGCTGCGACCACTTGCTGCAACCCAAGCAAGCTCGCGATATATGCATGACGCCGCGTCTGCGTGCTGACACCATGCCGAGCGTCAATCAAGGTGATCGCCAACTGACAATGACTCGCGCCTGTCGCCATGTTGCGCGTGTACTGCTCGTGGCCGGGACAATCCGCGATAATAAAACTGCGCCGCGCCGTGGAAAAATATCGGTACGCCACATCAATCGTGATCCCCTGCTCGCGCTCGGCTTTCAATCCGTCAACAACAAACGCCAAGTCCAAAGCTCCACCCTGCGTGCCATGCGCTTTGCTGTCGGCTTCGATCGCTTTCAAGTGATCGTCATAAATCCGTCCAGTGTCATGCAACAAGCGCCCAATCAGCGTGCTCTTGCCGTCATCGACCGAACCACATGTGAGAAATCGCAACAGTTCGTTGCTGTTATATCGCTTGAAATACTCACCGACTGAATCGCCGGCCGTAAACGAAAACGACATCAGAAATATCCCTCACGCTTCTTCTCTTCCATGCTGCCAGACTGATCATGATCAATGAGTCGGCCCTGTCGTTCGCTGGTTCGCGCCAACAGCATTTCCTCAATAATTTTCTCGAGTGTGTCTGCTTTACTATCGACCGCGCCACTCAGCGGATAACAACCGAGTGTCCGAAATCGCACACAACGCTGCTCGATTTTTTCCCCGGGCTTCAAGACCAGACGATCATCATCACGCATAATCAGCATGCCATCGCGCTGGACAATCGGACGCGTCTTGGCAAAATACAGCGGAACAACTGGCAAATTGTGTCTATATATATAGAGCCATACATCAAGCTCGGTCCAATTCGAAAGCGGAAAGACTCGAATGCTTTCCTGATCATGCAGGCGAGTGTTATAAAGATTCCAAAGTTCCGGTCGCTGATTCTTTGGATCCCATCGGTGATTGCGATCTCGAAAACTAAAGATGCGTTCCTTCGCACGACTCTTTTCCTCGTCGCGCCGCGCGCCACCAATCGCCGCATCATGTTTGCCCGTCTCGAGCGCCTGCCGCAGAGCTTGCGTCTTCATGACATCTGTATGCATCTTGCTGCCATGCGTCAGCGGCGACATTCCCTGGCGCACACCCTCTTGATTGATATGCACGCGCAAGTCAATGCCAAGCCTCGCGGCCGTCTCATCTCGAAACGCAATCATCTCGCGGAACTTCCAAGTCGTGTCGATATGCAGAAACGGAAACGGCGGCTTTGAAGGCCAGAACGCTTTCATCGCCAAGTGCAACAACACCGTCGAATCCTTGCCAATCGAATACATCAGCACGGGCCGCTCGAATGACGCGGCGGTCTCACGCAAGATGTGAATCGCCTCCGCTTCGAGAATGTCAAGGTGCGTGAACTGGTTCATGAATGCACTCCCGAAAGCGTATCGGTTGCGTTACTCTTTCGTGAGATGGATCCAACAGTATGGCAACCATGGCTGGTCGGCCTGTCGCTCGCGGCGGCCGTCATGCTGATGGCGCGTGGACGGGCAGCCGATGTCGCGCTCGCGGGTGCGCTTGCCGTGGTCGTCATTGCTGGAGTGATCACGCCCGTCGCTGCAATCCGCGGATTCGGCAACGAGGGATTGCTCACTGTGGCCGCCCTCTTCGTCGTCGCCGCCGGCATGCAAAACACCGGAACGATTCGGTGGCTCTCATCACTGCTGCTGCGGCCGGGCAAGGGACTTCGCGCCACCATCGCATGGATGTGCATTCCGACTGCGTGCCTGAGCGCCGTGCTCAACAACACTCCCATCGTCGCAGTCCTCACGCCTGCAACGCTGGTCTTTTCCAAGCGCGAGCGCATGTCGCCTTCAAAATTGCTCATGCCGATGTGCTTTGCCGCAACCCTCGGTGGCACACTCACTCTCATCGGCACAAGCACAAATCTTGTCGTTGCCGGACTTGTTGAAGCATCGATGCGCCATTCGAATATTGGGCTTCGAACGATCGGATTCTTTGACATCACGATGGTTGGCGTTGTGGTTGCAGTCGTCGGACTTCTCTACATCATCTTCTTCGCACCACGATTGCTCGTGGCGCGCGTGCCAGTCATCGAACCAGAACGCGATCCTCGTCAATACACCGCTCGACTTGCGGTGGCCAGTGGCGGTCCACTCGAGGGTCGCACCATTGCTCAAGCTGGATTGCGGCGGCTCACCGGATTATTTCTTGTCGAGATCGAACGCGGTGACGATTGCATCGCCGCACCATCGCCCGACCAACGATTGCGAGGCGGCGATCGTTTGATTTTCGCTGGAGTTATCGAAGAAATCGTGAACTTACGCTCGATGCCGGGCTTAAACCAAGACGCCGACACCAAACCAGCGAACGATGCACGAATGAAGGGCTTGGTCGAAGCCGTGGTCAGCAATTCATTTCCGGGGCTTGGACAATCCATTCGTGATTTCGGTTTTCGCGCGCGCTATGACGCCGCCGTGATCGCGGTCGCGAGAAACGGTGAGCGCGTCAGTGGACGCATCGGCGACATTGTGCTCCAAGCCGGAGACACACTTTTGATCGAAGCCAACGAAAGTTTTCTTGCACGCAATCGCTCGAGCAAAGACTTCTATCTCGTCAGCGCACTGCCGAATTCCGACATGCGACCGGGACGCGCCGGCATTGCCATTTTGATTCTGACTGCGATGATTGTGACTGCGATTATTTCTGGCAGCATGCTCGCCCCTGCGCTCGCGGCCGCAATCGCAATGGTGGCTCTCGGATGCCTTCGCGCGGCGGATGCGCGCTCATCAATCGACCTCTCCATTCTGATCGTCATCGGCGCGGGACTTGGCCTCTCACTCGCCGTTGAAGCGAGCGGTCTGGGCGCAAATCTCGGCAGATTCATTGTCGGCCTTGCCGGCTCGAATGCTTCAGGTGCTGCTTCGACGATCACAAGTCTTATCGCTGTGTATGCAACAACCATGGTCTTGACTTTGTTCATCTCGAATGCAGCGGCCGCGGCGATTGCCTTTCCGCTGGCGCTTGGAACTGCGGCGAGCGCGAACGCCGATCCAATGCCATTCGTCTTCGCGGTCCTTTTCGCCGCAAGCGCAGCATTCGCAACACCAATCGGATACACGACCAACCTGATGATCTCCGGTCCCGGTCGATATCGATTCAGCGATTTTGTGCGCTTTGGTTTACCGCTCAACATTCTGTTACTCATCACAACCATTGCCATGCTGATCTGGCAATTCGGATTGTGGAACTCGCCATGACCGATCACACACCGAATCCAACTCCAGGTGCGATCCCACACACGCGACTCGATCTTGAGTGCCGAACTCAATTGCTCGGACGGCGTGGTTGCACAGTATGGCTCACTGGTTTGCCAGCCTCGGGCAAGAGCACGATCGCGCTCGTGCTGGAGGCCGCACTCCTTGCACAGAAACGGCCCGCGATCATTTTGGATGGCGACACACTTCGTCATGGACTCAACGCCGGACTTGGCTTTGATGCGCACGGCCGCGCCGAGGCTGTGCGCCGTGCCGGTGAATGTGCGCTGGCGTTGGCGGAAAGTGGTGCGATCGCGATCGTAAGTTTGGTCAGTCCATATCAACTCGACCGCGATGCAGTGCGAGCGCGGCATGCGACGATCGGTGTGCCATTCGTCGAAGTCTTCGTGGACGCTCCGCTGACGGTGACCGAAGCGCGCGATCCAAAGGGTCTTTACAAGAAAGCGCGTGCGGGAGAAATACCTGCATTTACAGGCGTTTCTGATCCATATGAAGCGCCACGAAAACCCGAAGTGCATGTGCGCACTGACAGCAGCACGCCGGATGAATGCGCGCAGATGATTTTCGCCGCACTCCCGACATAACATCGCGCGTCATGCGTTGGTTCTGGATCATCATCGCGATTGTCATCTTTGCGGCGATCATCGTGAAGAGCCAAACGCGCATCAAAGAAAATCATGTCGCAGTCGATATCGATCGCCAAGTCGCAGACGCGAAAGCCGCAACCCCAACGCCCACGCACGCGGATGCCACAGCACTGGCACAATCACCGTCCACATCGGCGCCCACTGGCACGACGATCGACACCCAAACGCCGACCGCTGCCGAGCCTGCCGGCGTTGTGCGCGTCGACGCAAGAACATTGCAACTCGACGGACGATTTGATGTCTCAGGAACAGGATCGACCTCCGATCCATATCGCGTCACATGGCCGCTCATGATGTCCGCTGACAATAATGCAGCTCCCGCTGGCCAAGTGATTCTGCCGAAATATATTTCGATTCTTGACGGAACATCCGTTGAAATCAGCGGCTATCTCGCGCCGCCAGTCGCCACAGATTTCACCAGCGAACTTCTCGTCATGCGCAATCGCTGGGACGGCTGCTGCATCGGAACACCTCCCACTCCATTTGATTGCATCGAAGTGCGACTGGAAAAATCCGTCGCCGTTCGCGGCAAGCATCTCATTCAGTATGGCACCATCCGAGGCACACTTCGCATCGAGCCATTCGCAGCTGGGAAATTCCTGCTGGGCCTCTACCGCATCGAGCACGGTGAGGTCGAAGGATTTGGCGGGTAAGTTCTCGTGATGTTGATCTCACTTTTTCTCGCGCTCGCTCTGGCAACACCACACACTCAAAGCCCTGCGCCCTCGACGACCATCACCGCAAATCGTGGGCTCGCCATCGCCGGCGTCGCACGCGTAAGCAGATCTGTCATCCTCATCGATGGTGTTGCGGCGCGCTTGATGAATGGCGACTTCCATCCCAAGACAGGTGACTCCATCGCGATTCCGCCTTCAATTCAAGCGAAACCAACACCCGACCCGGGCGCAACGCAAGCTGTCTGGAAAGAAGTGAACGCCGATGCGAACGGCCTCTTCGATCTCGCCTCATTTGCAAATGGATATCTGTTGCTCACATTTGAAAGTCCAACCGATCAAATCATGATCTTGGAATCAACAGGGTCAGCGATGGTGTATTGCAACGCGCCGCACATGGGAGATCTTTATTCGCTGGGATATCAGCGCATCCCACTCGAGATCAAGAAGGGTGCCAACGAAATATTTTTCGCCAGTGATCGTGGACCAATCAAGGCTCGCCTCGTCGCGCCGCGAATGGTCGGCGCACAAATTGACACCAACGACCTCACCGCGCCAGACCTTGTGCTGGGTGAACCACTCGACTCATGGATTGGAATTCGTCTCATCAACGCGTCCAACACGAACGCGACCAATCTTGCGCTCGAGATTGAGTCGCAAGATGGAACAACCACTCGAACTCCCGTCAACGACATCCTCGCTCTTGGCGTCATCAAAGCGCCCGCACAAATTCGCAGCGGCCCATTTGGCTTGATCGGCCCAGCTCGCTTTCGCGTTGCGCTTGTGCACGCCGATTCCAAGGAAGGCGATCCCAAGGGAGCAGTTGACGAAACCAACATTGAACTCGTCGTCGTCGCCGCGGCCACAACCCGCAAAGAAACTTTTCTCAGCGCGATGGATTCCAGCGCGCAATACTTCGCCGTCGTTCCCGCTTTGCAACCCCCTGCCGGTGCGTCCGCCGCAGCAACCACAACAACAACAACACAACCCGGACTCATCCTCACCCTGCACGGCGCCGGCGTCGAAGCGATCGGGCAAGCGCGCTGTTACGCGCCGCGCGATTGGGCATACATCGTCGCCCCAACAAATCGACGACCATATGGATTCGCATGGGAAGATTGGGGACGACTCGATGCGATCGAAGTTCTCAACACAGCACGACAGCGATTTCATACCGACCCTCGCCGGCAATGGTTGACCGGCCATTCGATGGGAGGTCACGGAACATGGCAAATTGGCGCACATTTCAGCGATTTTTTCGCTGCGATCGCGCCATCAGCTGGATGGATTTCATTCTTCACCTATGTCAACACGCCAAGCGCATCAACCGGACCAGACGATTTCGTTGGAAATATTCTCGACCGTGCGAACAATCCAAGCCGCACACTTCTGCTGAAAGAAAATTATTCCACGCAAGGTGTCTTTGTATTACACGGCGACGCAGACGAAACCGTCCCCGTTGCAGAGGCGCGGCAGATGCGCGCACAACTCGGCGCGTTCCATCCCGACTTCGTCTATCACGAGCAGCCCAGCGCCGGTCATTGGTGGGGCAACGCATGCGTCGATGATCCTGCACTCATGGAATTCTTGCGCGAGCGAACACTACCCCATCCGGAGTCCCGCAACCACATTTCATTCACCACACTCTCGCCATCCATTCATGCGACGAATGGATGGATTACCATTGACGCGCAAATCACCGCGCTCGATCCAAGCAACGCCGACCTCACAATCGACCGCGCAGCGTGCACCATCCGCGGCACAACGACCAACGCGGCGCGCCTCGCGTTGCAAGCAGATATCGACGGCGATGCCGCGGTCATCACGCTTCAAATTGATGGCACCACACTCACAACCACCGAACCCGATGGTGGCGATCGCATCTGGCTCACACGCACGACCTCGCCCGACGGTTCGCCAGGTGCGTGGCAGTTGAGCGACCCTCCACCGTCAACGCTGAAGTCCGCAGCCCGCATGGGTCCATTCAAATCTGCATTCACCAACCGCCCCGTGCTGGTGTATGGCACAGCCGGCACAGACGCACAAACCAACGCCCTGCGTGCAAAAGCGCGATTCGACAACGAACAATTTCTCTACCGCGGCAACGCATCATTTGAAATCATTGACGATCAAACTTTTCTCACTCATGCTGCCAATCGATTCATCAATCGCAACATCATTGTCTATGGCAACTCAAACACAAATCACGCGTGGTCATCACTGCTTGCCGATTCACCAATCACAGTTCGCCAACACGCCATCGATGTCACTGCATCAAATGGAACAAAGACCACGATCACTGGCGATGACTTGGCCGCGCTCTTCGTGCGCCCGCGACCAAATTCCACCAACGCACTCGTCGGCGTCGTCGCAGCAACCGGCAGCACAGGTCAATTTTTCGCCGACCTTGCGCCATACTTCGTCGCCGGCGCCAGCTATCCAGATCTGAGCATTTTTCGGGCAAACACCCTCGAAAATGGTTCAATCGGCGCCGTCGCAGCTGCATTTTTCGCCAACGATTGGACACTTTCGCCTGCTGATGTACTTTTGTGGCGAATATCACAATGACCATCACAACCCCATCTCTAACCGCGCGCGCCAACGACATCATCCCAACAAGCGAACTGGGCACCTTCGAAATCGTCCGACGGCTTCCCGTCACGACATGGTCGCTTCGACCAAAGGCGATCGTCCCATCACTCGCGCAATCAGATGAATCGGCGCTCGCTCTGCACGCAATCGGTCGACTCGCGGGTTGGCTCGAAGCGATTGACTGGGGCTCGGCAATTCAAGCGCGACTCGCGGCGCGATATACAACACAACATCACACCATCGCTCCGCGCAACACAACAGCGTGGCTCGGCATCGCATCCGATGCGCGTGATGGCATCGCGTGTGTTCCGCCACCGCCAGCGTGGTTGCCATCCATTCTCAAAGGATGGAACGACGCGATCGATCCTTCCGCAGTGCAACCGAACGCGCGCGCCGATTTCGCACTGCGCAGCGCTTCGTGGACCATCTGGCTCTTTGGCATCACACAACCATTTGCCAACTCCAGCGAATCAATCGCGCATGCGCACGCCGCGCGCATCATCGCGGCGGGAACTGAATTGCCAACCGCTCTCGTCGCCGGGCAAGCAATCAACGACAGCACTCGCACAACACTGCAACGCGCTTTAGCAAACGCATTAACCGCTGAAAAGTTTGCGCTCTGGCATCGCGCGTGGCTCGTTCAACTCGCACTCGAGGCACACCGCCTCATCGCTGCCCTCAACACAGTCAAAGCTCATCGACTCACACTACTTGCGAGCGCCGCCGAAATGCGCGCGCCGAGAAATTGCATCGCTCTTGCAGAGTCATTGATTGCGCAACCGAAAACCAATGTCGCCGATGCAGCCGAGCGCATGGGCGTGACCTTCCGCGCCGCGCAAGCCATCGTCGATAAGTTTGTATCGCAAAAAATATTGCGCGAAATCACCGGCAGGCGGCGCGACCGAATCTTCGAATGTGACGCACTCAGCGACCAGACGCTTTTTGAGTCGCGGTCTGATCATCCTCTATGACTTGAGTCGCATCGGTTGGCATCTGCGGATTCGATTCCGTCGCAGCGCCAGAATCTTTTACACCACTCTTGTAATAGCGCGCGACATATCGATAGAGAAAACTGCCGGGCTGCGACGGCGACCACGACGACATCGAACCCGATGGTGTCAGACTCGCCTCGACAACACCCGCGCCAGCAGGTCGGTTCCCTGCGTCGAGCCCGCGCGACCACTGCACGAAATCCGCGCCCACATCGCGAGCCGCGGCAAGCGCCTCGCTCTGGCCATAGCCCGATCCACTCACAAAGCTTGATGTGCCAATCAGACCGCAGGTGCTCGAGTGCACCAAAACCAACTGCGGATTCTCGGTTGGCGCAAACCGCTCGCCCCGATAACTAGTCAAGAACTCATTTGAGCAACCGCTCAGCGGGACAAGCATGACAAACATGACAAGCATGCCAAGCATGCCAAACACGCCAAGCCTGACGATTCCTAACCGAAAAATCGGTAAAAATTCTCTTTGCATTCCAGCATTCTACGCCACAATAGACCCTCAATGCTGCGCATCGGCTCTCTACAACTTCAGACCCCCCTCTTCCTCGCCCCGATCGCCGGTCACTGCGATCTTTCGTTTCGCATTCTCTGCCGCGAACAAGGCGGCGTTGGCCTGGCTAGCACGGATCTGCTGAATTCACGGGCGATTCTCAACGGATCGGCCCGCACCCTCGAACTCGCCGCCACCAACGACCTCGATAACCCTTGCGGCATGCAACTGTATGGCAACGCCGAGGACCCTCTGCCCGAGGCCGCGTGTTGGGCGATCGACCACGGTGCGAAATTGATCGATATCAATATGGGTTGTCCGGTCGACAAAGTTGCGAAGTTGCATGGTGGCTCGCTGTTGCTGCGCGATTGCAATTCCACGATGCGACTTACCGAACGCATCGTCAACGCCGTTCGTGCGCACAGCGGCGAACGCGTGCCGGTCACGGCGAAAATGCGACTCGGGTGGGACAGCGAACATTTCGTAGCGCCCATTCTTGCGCGTGACCTCGAAAGCATCGGCATTCAAGCAATCACAGTGCATGGTCGCTGGACGGTGCAGTTTTTCTCGGGCAAAGCAGATTGGGATCGCATTGGCGAAGTGGTCGCTGCGGTCCGATCGATACCAGTCATTGGCAATGGAGATGTCACTGAACCACAACATGTCATCGACCTCATGCGCAAGACCAACTGCGCCGGCGTGATGATCGGCCGCGGCGCGCTGCGAACTCCGTGGATTTTTCGCCAGGCATCCGAGCTGATCGCCATGGGCGACAACCCACAACCCGACCAGATCTTCGCGCCGACCCTTCTATATAAGTGTCAGATGATCCGCCGACATATCGACTTGCTCACCCAATACGCCACATCCGAGCGCCATGCGCTGCACTCGATGCGATCGAGGATCGCTTGGTATAGCAAAACGATGGGTCCGATAAAACCGCTCAAAGAAGCCATCAGAACAGCGAATTCGCTGGCAGAGATGATCGAAGCGGTTGATTTTTGGGTGAATTTGGCTGGTCAGGGGAGCGATGCGATTGCTGCCGAAGTGGCCGAGGCTGCCGAGGTGCCCGAGCTGGCTTGCCAAAACAAATAAAATCGCGTTTTTTTAGAAAGTCTTTTTGATTTTGCGAAAGGCTGGAGTATCTTGAATTTGGTTGGAAGTTGTTTGCCAGCCTATCGAACAAGGGTCGAGAGTTTGAGGGAAGTTAGCAAGCCAGAGCTTGCAAAGGAAATGGGATATGAAAAACACGAAGAGTTTATTTGCATTGTCGATCGCACTGTGCTCATTTGAAGCATCGGCCACAATCATTCATCCGGGCTTCAATTTTCGCATCGTGGCAGACGGCGTCGCATCCGCAGGCGAAGCGAGCAATTATGGCTCCGTAACCCAAATCGCTCCAACCGAATGGTTTTATTCCGGCTCATATCAAGGCCTGCTCGGCACCAACCTAAGTTGGGCATATGTCGTTGATCCCGATCCGTTCATTACAGGAACATTTTCGCTCACCAACGAAACCGCGTTGAGCCAACAATTCATCGTAGATTTTTCCTTGCCGATTTCACCCGCAATGAGCCAAAGCATCATCTCCGGACAAATGTCAGGAACGCTGACCGATGCCAACGGTTCTGGATCCGCTTCGATGACCTCAACCAACGGCGGACCGGTCTACTCTGCTCTTGCTGACGAGGCATTCGTGCAAGGGCTCATGTCCAACGCGAACCAAACTGTCACGACTGCGTTTGGAACAACATCGTTTAGTGGTGGATCGTTCGGGCAAGGCTCGACGCTCTATGGACCAGCAATCAACAACACGATTGCAATTCGCTTTGCATTCACCCTCAGTGCGGGTGATTCAGTTTCATTCTCGAGCATCTTTGTTGCCAATCCGGTTCCGGCCCCTGGGGCAATCGCATTGGTTGGTATCGCAGGAGCATTTGTTTCATCGCGTCGACGGCGATCATAATTGTCGGCGAATTCGTATGATGCGTGGATAACAGTCTGATTTCAAGCGGA
>Ga0209702_10008083_pt1 | contig 12463 bp, 6 predicted proteins | sample FRY01_FD_187210 | JGI IMG/M metagenome (GOLD analysis project Ga0209702, IMG submission 187210) | Freshwater microbial communities from Lake Fryxell liftoff mats and glacier meltwater in Antarctica - FRY-01 (SPAdes) (version 2) | ecosystem: Environmental > Aquatic > Freshwater > Ice > Glacier... | reverse complement strand
ATAGGTGACTGAAATTCTGCAAAATAGGAGATTTGTACTTTTTTATAATTTTTAAAAAAAATAAAAAAAAGTCTGGAATCCGACTTTTTTAAATTAAATATGTATTCAATTTTAAAAAAAATAAAAAAAAGTCTGGAATCCGACTTTTTAAATTAAATATGTATTCAATTTATTTCTACATCCATTGCAATAGGAGCATTAGCCATTTTTTCTCTCAAAGACTATACAGCAGCTTTTCCAGCATTATTCAAGAAAGCGTTTATAGCATTTCCTGAATTGTATGAGGTTTTAATAATGTGTTGTTATCCTAAAGTTAAAGCGTTGACTAAGTTTGGACCTAGAGTGTCTCCGAAGAAGTTTAACTTGGCAATCTTTTTTGGTATATTATTAATTTATGATATCATTCTTCTATCTGAAATTGCACCATCAGTTAAAGTTTGAGATTTGATATAAGTTTTATATGATCTAAAGAACCTTTCATATGCCCTAATCATGTCATATGCCTAAACTCTTTAATTAGTTTATGTACTAGTTTCTTTTCTTTTAGCATTTAAATTAATGGCATCTCTTGCTTTTTTAGAGAATGCTGAAACCCATACTCCACCAACTTTGGTTTAAAGTGATGGTTATATTTTGTTGGTGTCAATAAGTGAATCAGGGAATAATTCTCTCATTTTTCTAAATGCTAAAATTATTTGATCTGCACCAATTTATTAAGCGGCAATATCTGCGTTTGTTACATCTCTGTGATTAGTCATAGAATCAATTTTAGCTGTTTTAAGTTCTCTTCTTTTATTAGACTATTCTTCAGTAGCAAAATATTTACCATCTCTAGCTCTTGCAATAAGTTTTAGCTTTAATCTATCCAAAGTAACTTTACCTGTTGCAGTCAAAGCTTCTTTGCCGGCAATCATTATATTAGTTTATGCAATAGCTTCCCTGATTTAGTTAGTAGAAAGAAATTATGCTGGCCTTTTGTTAAAATCCTTAAGCTTTGTGTCACCAGCCACTTATTATACAAAACCCCCAGGGTAATCTCTAAATTGTTATAAGTTTGGTGGTCCTCCCGCTAAAAAACTACCTCTCCTCATAATTTATGGTATTTAACTTACAGCCTTATCAAATTATGCAGGTACAACAAACTATTGACCAAGTAGCCCTTCAAGTTCATTTATTCTTAACTAAAGTGCAAGATCAGCCATTTCTTATAAATTTGTAATAATAATAAAATAATTAAATAATAATTAAATAATAATTAAATATAAAAAAAATAAAAAAAATGAGAATATAAACTGTTGGATATGGATTAAATAGGGCTAGTAATATAAACATGGATAAATTAAGAACTAATGGGAGAGGATCATAGATGAAATAATCCTTATTGGGATAGAAAGGTGGATTATTTAATATGAAATCAGAAGGAGGAAGAAAACAATTCAGGCAATAAAGCGGCATGGATATAGAATTTGAATGAATAGATTTTATTAGTATTGTTTTGTGTTTATATACTGTGTGTTGTTTACTTTTTTACATAAATAATAATATTTATATTTGCAAATATATGGATGCTAGATAAATTCCAAAAAAATTAAGTGTGGAAGAACACTAAAAGTTTAAAGAACTTATTAAGAAAGAGGATTGGGAAGGAATCAAGAAGTGGCATGAATAATATACCCCTAATTTAGATGTGATTTCCATAGAGTAGGTTGTAAAAGTTTATTAATTAGAATTAAATGTGGCAAAGGAAAAATTTTTGCTAAATCATGTGAGCAAATTAACAAGAGAAGAAATAATTAAAGAAGCTGATTAAGATTAAGATGATGATTTAAATATTACAGAAGATTTAAATTGAAATAAATTTATATTTTATATTATTTTGAAAATTTAATCATCCCCATCCGGCAGTTTCTACTCCTCCAAGTCTGTACTATACAAGTACATCATGTTATAAAAACACATACATTGTAGATGCAACTGTTTAATCTCCATTATACATTAAGTCATTATTTACTTTAATTTATAATTCAAATGGTCTAACTCCTACTGTATTTACTCCACTTAAAACGCTATTATCATGAGGATCAGAAACCATATCTAAACAATAAATTGCTTAACCTTTTGCTCTTTCTTCATGATGAATACACTATTACCCCCAAGTATCTCCAAAAGATGATACATCATAACATCTTTCATTTAAAACAAATTATTCTGGACTTATTTATATTGGTTTGCTGCATGAGAAGAATGCACCAACAGATCTTTGTAATTCTGTATAAAATTCAGTGTAGTCTTCCTTAAAGTGATTATTTTTATAAAGTTACCCAGCATTTCCTCTAATAGGTTATTATGGAACAAATTCTTGTCCAAATTTTAATTATAACTCACGTAAATTGTGTGACAATTTAAAGTTTTTTCTACAATAAGAATATTTCAAGTAATCATTTGATAAAAACCATACCCACATTTATTTTAATGAGGAAATTCCATTATTTATTTACCAATTGTTTTAAACATTTTAAGTATTTGAAACTGTTTGAATTGGTCCTTGGGTAAATCCCTATCCTGTTAAAATAATACCATCTCCACTATTTAAATTTCTTTAAACTTGTGCTTTCATTTCATCACCAAAATTCCACAAGTCAAAATGCATTGAAATTTTACCAATTTTCCATTTAACATCCCATTATTCGTTAATTGGTAGTTTGGCTGGATTAGCTTTTTTATCATATGCAGATAATTTATGTCCAGAAGCAAAAAATGCATGTCTGTTAAATCTAAATTCAAACATAAGTTCACCCAATCCATCACCAGGGATTAATTTCCATTAATCTGAGGGAATCAAAGTTCCAATAACTGTACTTAAAATGGGTACATAATAAGTTTTTTTAGTTTAGCAAAGATTCTTTTAATCTTAATTATAAGCAATTGGAAATGACCCCAAAGAATGTTAAGTTTTAACATATTTACCATTTACTATTTAAGCAGTTGGAAAAAAAGGTGCAATTTTGTCACATATATTATACTAGCTACCAATCGATTTATTTCTTAAAAAACCTGCTTATATGGCATGCAAATATTCTGCTTTTGGATCACTACTAGATTTATATCTTTCATTATTTATGTTTGTTAAAGTTGCATCATCATCATTAAAAGTTCCATATAGACCACATGTATTAGATTTTGTATGTTAAACTCCAAATTATGTGTCTAATGTTGATTATTCAAATGAATGATTAGATTTTAAAGTTTCTAAATAATTAGCTATTAAACTGGTTGCGTCACTATATTAAATACTATCAACACTCCTGTGTAATTCTATTTATGAAAACCAAGATTAGGTTTTTAAAGATGTAGTAGCGGAACCAGTATAAGGAACTATCTAATTAAATAAACCTTTTGATCTTGTAAAAAACGGTGAAGCTACATCTTATTCTGTCATAATACCTCCAGTACTTGTATATACTGTCTTAGGGTGTGTAAGATCACGACTATCATTTACATATTAATCCTATGATTATCCAAATTTTGCAAATTTATATCCTTCAATACCTCTATTTTATTTACATCCAATTTCCATACCCAAATCTGACATTAAATTACCTATTTAATCATATTCTTGAACTCTCTCAATTTCTTTCATATTTGATGATAAAATCATTTCACTAATAAGTGAAGTAGCTGGGCCATCAAGATGAAATGATGGTACAATATCTTTTTAAGGCTATTGTGATGGTGGATACCCATTATGAATATAATCGTTTTCATCAAAAACTACTTCAATTTCAATATATGATTGATATGGGTCAATAAAGTCAGAAGTTTTGAATTAAAATCTAATTTATTCACTCATTTAATAGTCTGTATTATAACTAGTTTGTGGTAATACTTCCCATCTTTTAAAGCTAGACTAAATTCCTCTTGGCTTAATCATTTAAGAATAATCAATAGATTATGGTATTTACATTTTATTGAATATTTTTTATAAATAAATAAATGATTTAAAAATAAATGAAATATTACTTATTTATATATCAATCATCAATATGTTGTAAAGCAATATTACAAGTATAATAATCTGCATTAGAAAATTAAACAGGTTCATAAGATTCTTCATATTCATTATTATTATTTGCAATAATGCCACCTACTCTTTTGCACAATTATAATTCTATTCTTTCATCCTTTGAAGACATTGCAATAGGTGTGTGTGCTACTAAAACCCATTAGGAATACATAAAACTCCAACACAATTATGCTACAATAGGTTATAGTCTTCCTTTGCTAGATGAAACACCTGAAGTATTGTTAACAGCAATATATAAATACAACTCACCCGGAGGTGGTGGTACCCCTAAAGGATGTGTAGATCTCCATGCCTAACATGATTAAATTGAAAATAATTACACAGGACTTTTTATTCTCTAATCCAATCTAACTTCATTATTAACTCTAATGATACATTCTTTATTAAATTCAGCAAGGTATAAAACCGGTTACATTTTAATATTTGTATTATAATATAATTATTTAAAAAATTAATTATTTATAAAATGAATAAAAACTATCCAGACTTGAACAAATATTAAGGTATAACACAATTGAAGGAAGGGATTTAAAACCTTAAATATAAGGATATTTTAGAATCATAATTTACATCTTTGGTAATTGGTAAACCTGGATAAGGCAAGTCTACACTTATAGAATAATTATTACTCAATTAAGATTTATATTTTTAAAAGTTTGATCATGTTCTGATAATATCTCCTGCATAGTTTTAACAACTAAAGCTTGATTAATAAAACTCTACAACAAAATTTAGTACTAATTGGATTATAGAAAAACTAGATGAAATATCTAAAAGTAAGTTAAAAAATGATTAAAAATAAGGAAATATACTATTTATATTTGATGATGTAATTTCAGACATTAGAGAGAATGAAAGGAATCCATTTTTAACTAATTTATTTTTTAATAGAAGACATTTAATACCAAATTATAGTATTTCTATTATTTTAACAACTTAAAAATATAACATGTGTCCACTAAAATTAAGAACAGTATTAACTAGTTTGTATGTATTTGACATTGGATTGAATGACTGGGAGTGTATAAAGAAAGAATAATTAAAGTTGGATAAAAGAGAGCTCAATCAGATTATTGCTGATACATATGTTGGTGGAACACATAATTTTTTATATATTAAAATAAATCCATTTTAAATTTATAGAAATTTTAAGCCAGTTTTAACTTCATATGATATAGTTAACATCTAAAAAAATTTTGCCAACAACTAGAGTACACCTAGATTATCCATTATCACTAGTAAAGAGGATAAAAAGATTGAAGTAGAAGATGATTAATGTTCCGATAAAACAATAGATATTAGGAATTATTTTTAAATGAGTAAAAAGAATGAAATAAAACTACCAAAATAATAAATGGTTAGTGAAAAGAAATAATTAAATAGTTATTTCAGATGAATGATTATTCCTTTTTAAATTAAGCTTCTGCTTCTTATATTGTTGGATATGTATTTAACAAATAATAATTCCAAAATTATTTTTAAAATGGTGAATATTTATTAGCAACATCTCCCATATGAGAAACTCTTTAATTTCTTGTATGTACATCTCCAGTATCTACATATTCTAACTTAGTTCTATCTCCAAATCTTAAAGTCATTAAGTGTACTTTATGTTTAGTATCAAGATATTTAAACTAAATCTTAAATCTTTTTTTAGTCTACATTTACATCGGTAATTCTTCAATACCACAAAGTCTCAATAATTTAAAACCCTTTTCCCATTTCCTTTTATTTTTTGTCTGTTATTAAACGGTTACATTTTTTGAAATATACTTCTTTAACTTTTTTTAAACAAAATTTGGTGTGAATTAAATACCTGGTGTGTTTGAAGACTATTTGTTGTTTTACACAATTACAACATTTTTAGAAATGGTTTTTCTGTTTGGTCCAAAACCTGCAGGCATCTCTCTCTTTTTCTATGTATTAGCAGAATTTAAAGTACTATTTGTAGATTTAGATATATTATCAGGTTACACTTAACCTTAATTAGTGAAACCATGAATATTAGTATATTGTTCATTTTCTATACCAGCCAGATCATTATCATTTAAACTATTTTCATTATAATTTTGAGTTGGTTAATAAGTTTATCTTTGAATAAGTTTAGAGTTTAACATTAAAATTGTAAAAAATAAATGATTTAATTATTATATAAAATAATCAAAATCACAAACACTTATACTAAGTCTCAAATCTTCTTTACTTTTTTATGTGGTGTAATTTATATTTCTGGGACTTCCCCATCCGAACCCACTTCTGTTTATTCAATATCCTCTGTTACCATATCTTTCACATTTTCAAACATATCTACCAACTACTAAAATACATCTAAAACAGAAATAACTACTTACACACCTCTTGATACTAAACCTCTGTATGTTGGTTAATCAGCCTTTTCTTCAGGTTTTGCTAATATTCCATAGTTAAGTTTCATTACGACTGGCACAACTGTCTACTAAAATCTTTCTTTCTAACATACTATGTCCTTTACACATTGTGTTTAAATACAACCCTTTTTATTTTATTTACTATAATTATTTATTATTTATTTTGATTTCAAAATTTCTTCTTCAAAATTTATAAACTCTCTTTTGTTAGTCATGGAAACTTATCTTTAGTAGGCTAATATTATTTTTGGGATTACTCTAAGCTTTTTTATTATAATTTTTATTACATTTGTAATATGAGAAATGAGAGAGTATATAAATAAATGTGTTTCTGATTAAATCTATTTTATAGTCCGGGTAAATTCCACCCAAATGACATTAATAATTTAAAAATCAAATAAAATATTCTCTCCCTCTCCAATTCTTAATCTTTAATGTTTTCTGTATCTCATTGATAGCAATTGCTCCCTATTTCCTATAGAATGCTATCTGGTTCTTCACTACAACCCCCTAATTTATTTAATTATTTAAATAATTGTCAGAGCACTAATCTAAATCTAAATACATTTATTTAATTTATTCTTTTTTCATATCTTTAAATGAAACTCCTTTACTTCTCAAAATGTCTTTAATTATAATATTACCATCTTTGTCTTTTTCTTCATACTAAATTTAGTATAGTTTTGGGGCGTAACAGCGAACGCTGATTATTTTTTCTACCTCCTACTTCCACTTTCCGAGTATTTCTCCATCAATGTCTTCATCTTCTTTGATATTGTGTTATATATTTTATGGTCTGGAGTAGATTATTGAGTCTGTGTCGCAATATATTACTTCAATGCCTTTTAGATTTAAAGAATATATCTTCTTAAGCAATACATCTCTTGACCTAGCTGTAATCTGACTGGCAATGTGAACCAGTCTTTGCTTTTACCCTTAAGGAATTGTTTTTTCAATTTTTTTAAAATCTAATCTGATAAGTCCTACTTCATCATTCCTATCTATTTTGGATATTGTTAAATTTTTTGGGTTTTCCAACTGCTCTAGTAAGGTGTTTTTTATGTAGGAATGCATACTAGCCTTGTTCCTATTTAATTCGTCATAATACTCTGACTGCACATATATGGAAGCATCGAACTCCTTCATGCCAAATTGCCCGTAGGCGGAATTCATAATCAGTTTGTAAATTTGTGCTTGAGTCTTATTACCCTCTTTTTCATATTTCTTCCTGGCGTCGTATAGAACCTGAATATCTTCGAATTATTTAGTATCTTACTTAGATCCAAGGAACATAAATTTAAATTTAAATATTAGTTGTTCGGCAACGTTATACTCCTGACATATCTTGTATATTTACAACAGTTAAAATCCCCAAACATATTGAATTTCTGGGCCTTAGTATATTGTAGGGTAGGTTAGCTGGCCAGTTTTCATGTCAGATATGGGGATATAACCGTACTTGCCAAAGGGTACTTAAGGTAATTTAAACTTTTCCAACCCATAGAGGTGCCTCTCTTATATTTCATTAGGCTCGATAAATGCTTCTGAAACATCTTTGCAAACAATGCCGAGGTTAAAAAAAGGGAATTTTTGCATTACTGACGGGTATAGAGAATTTACATCTATGTATTGTAATTCTGCACTGTTGACTCCTAGCTAGTATTTCTTCATTTAGAATATTTGGGTAATACCTCCTCTGTAGCTTTAACGAGCTGCGTTATATTATTATTGCTAATACAGTACTTAAATTTCACCTTTTATCACCACCGCTTTCATAAGCTTGAATGCTGTTTATGGTAAGGAATTTATTGTGAATATTTTTGGGGACTTTTTTGGCAAGCATTCTGCCTTTATTGACCTGACCGAATCTATAAAGACTCCATTGAAGTTGAAGATACTCATGCACATTGAGAAGACGTCGTTCTCACAGTATTATATATATAACTTCTTATCTTCTTCAGTTTGTTGAATCCATGCATTGAGATCAACGTTAGCCCTCATTATTTTTGATATCTGGTTCTTTTCTTCTTCAGTACCGTGTTTTTTTATGCCTTTACCAAATTATTCTGTAAATTTCTAAAGCGACATTTGGACACAGGTAGCTTTCATAAAGTCAGTAAAGTAAATGGTCTACCCAACGCACATAAATTTAATATTATTGGTGCTTCCTTTAAGACAAATTTGGTCTCTTTTAAAAACTTTGAACAGTTCTTTGAGGATAAGGATATTATCAAATTTGTTCGAGTTCCATCCTCCAACCAAGATTTTCTCGTAGACTCCCAACTCATATTATCTCCTTATCAATCTGACAAATGGCTCTACAATATTATCTCCAACTTTTAAGACAACAAGTGTTGATATCTTTTTAAATTGTTCTGTGTCAACTTCTCCTTCAATTTATTGAACTAAGCAAAATGATAACACAATAACATCAATATTGTCTTCGTTACAAGTGGTCTCCAAATCGTAAAAGATGAATAATTGTTGTTTAGTCACACAAATGTTGTTACCACATAACTACAATGTTTTATTGGTTTTTAACAAAATCTTGGTTAGTGTTACGGCTCTGTTGGACAATGATTATTAATCTGTCATATCATTAATCTCCTAAGTAAAATACTGTCTTATTTGAATTCCTAATGAATCTTTTTTTACTTTGTCTAAGTGTGTCTTAATTTTTTGGAAATTGCAATCAGTTTCAAAAATGTGATTATTAAACACAGCGATGCCTACAGTATGGAGGTCTTCATCAAAATCGAAATTTTAGAACTCTTCATTTTAAAAGTCGAGATAACTTATATTAAATGCCTTTGCTTCAATCAGTGTTTATAAAAAATATTTGACGTTTCCATCTTTCAAGGGCTATTAGTCTTCAAACATTACACCAAATTTTTTATTCAAATAGTAAGCCAAGGAGTACAGGCAGCAGTCTTAGTTGAAATCAACTTATTTAATAAATTCTAAATATTCTTTACTATAGTACTGACTAAAATAATAAGCCCCTGCGAATACGTTATTAACATGAATTTCATTATTCTGAGTTGGTTTATTTTGGTTGGTTCTTGGGTCCTTGTAGTTGAGGATGTTTTTGTATCTCAAGTCCCTAGCTGAGGTATCGCTCATGATATCATCGTCATAAAAGTTAAAATAAAGCCTGTCAAGCTATAACAGAACATCCCTCTAAGCAATTTCTACCAAAGTATTTGAGGTTAGCATAACCTCACCATCTCCATCCTTGAGAATTATTCCGTTTTTTATGTCATCGTACTGCTTATATACATCTCTAATCAAAACTGTTAGCAAATTTATTAATATCCTCTTTTATTCTTGGAAAATTGGATCTTTGGAGACTTCTGGGACAATTTCGACATTATCTGTCATTTACTTTGACCTGACCTTCATTGCTTGGATGATCGAAAACCAAGAATTCCATTATTTGGCTTTTACTATTATATATGCCCTCTCAAATCCTTTAATTTGTTATTATTTATTGGTTGGGTCTTTGTTCCACACAAAGTGCTCTTTGTCGTTCACGTCTAAAATAACTGCAGGTATCTTTTTTCCATTTATGTCAAACTTAAATGTACCATCTTTATTCTTTCTAAAAACTTAAAGGTTATTGCTCAGTATTTTGAACATAAATTAAATACACAGTTCTTTTTTAATAAAGTTTTTATCAAACTAGTTAGTAAAGCTGTCGTCGAAATAAAGCTCTTTGCTCACGAGCTCCGCCAATTCCCTAAATCTCTGTTCAACAATATTCCTAAATTTATCTTTTTATTCATCGACGTTTTTAAGGTCTGTCCAATCAATTTCCCCATCAAGATCATCAATATTAAGTCCATCATAACCACTGTCTAAAAACTCAAAAGCGTTTGATGGTACAATGTTGTTTGAGGCGTCAACTGTAATTATCCCAGAGGTAAATGCTTAAGTGTTGATATGACTGCAAAGGAATCCCTAAGAATTGTTGTTGAAATATCTCCATTCTTGTATCCTTTCCACCACTAAAGAACTCACCATTTCTTACAATTTATCGAAGTAGCCTATATTGAGCCATCTTAGCGGCACTCTATATAATGTGGATATTTCTTCGTCACGATATTTCATATCAAACACTGTATACTAACTAGTGTTCCCACTAAAAAAGATGTTCAAAAATCCTCTAGTAACTTGGGATCCATATTCATAAACGTAATTCAGCATTAGGGAATTCAGCACAAAAATTTGGTAAAATTAGAACATGTTCCTTCTCTGCTTTTCCAACATGTAATTATATTCACTATTCTATAGGTCTTTTTCTGGTAACATTGTAAAACCAACTGAGGAAAAATCATCTCTCTTTAGCTCCATTTATAGGACAAAATCAACATAATTCTTCAGTTGCTTTGTATGGTGTAGGCCTACTGGAGCTTCCTAATCACCAGTAAACAAGTACATTTGACTTAATGGATTAATTATTTATGCCTTAATTTCTTCGTAGTCAAAATTATAAATAGCATCAGAATTATAAAGATATAAAAACAGGTCCCCAAAGTTAGAAAATGTTTCATGAAAAACTTCCTGCATCTATGATAAATATGCATCATTCATTAGGTTTTCTACAAAGTTGCCTTTCAAATTTCTTAAACGCATAAGGCTCAAGTCTGTCAATTTTTCAGCGGTCAATGTAGAGTTATTTAAAATTTTCTAAATTAATCTTGTTATTATCCCTAGTCCTTTCATAACAATATTTTGAACGATTAATGAGACCTTATCCAGTGTACCTGAAACATGTTCAAAGTTGTTTTTAAATCTGGTGTACTCTAATGCTAATTCTCTAAAGCCTACCTCTAAATACTAAATATCTATCTCTTCTAAACCTAATTGTAGTAAAATTCTTTTTACTAAGACTCTATTCATTTTTGTTACATTTAGTCTTAAAATTATATCAGAGTCATCAGTATCATATATTTGTTGACCCCTGGCATGATTTACTTGCTCTACATTTTCCAACATTCTGATTATTCTTCTATTTTTGAATAATGGCAATGAGTAGTTTTACTTTCCATAAACTATTAAAATGGGTAATTTTTCTTTGATAGCCATCCTGGGTAACCTTTTACTTCTTTTGGACATTTTTTCAATATTTTCATTGTCAAAGGATATTTATTATTTTTTTGAAATCTAAGACCCGTCCCAATTTGATTAAATTATTTGTCTTTTTTAAATGACATATTCTGGGGCCTTTATTCTTAATTTTTACTCCTTCTTTCTTCTTTTAATTAATTTTTTTTTATTTAAAGCTAATTCTGATAATTATTCCTTTTATTATTATATTAATATTATTTCCTATCTAGGCTCTATATCTGGTTCAAATTTGGGGAAAATCATCTCTGGAGTACTCACCATGTCAATTGAGTCGCGCCTAACCATTTCCTCAATAGGCATGGACTTTTCTTCCTCAAAAAAAAATTTTTTATTTTAATCGACCTCCTCTGAGGATTCGTACCTATTTTCCAATTGTATTTTTTTTAAAATTTTTTTCTCTATCTCTTCATCATCTTGAAGCTCTTGGTCTTTTGACTCTTCTAGCAGAGTCATGGTCTCCCTTCTCATCGGCTTCTCTTCAATTTTGTCATTCTTTTTTTTAAAAAAACTCATAATATTCTCATCAGTCGCGGGAAGTCTCTATTGTGGACCCTGTCTCGGGATTTAAACAGGCGGGTTCAGTACCTATACCCTGGCAGATCTTTATGTAGTAGTTGGCGGCTCTGGTACTACTTTCCTTAAGTCGTTTTAAGACTTTTTCGGAGGCATTTTTTTTTTTTTATAATATTATTACAATTAATTATAAATATTATTATAGCATTATTACAATAAACCCCTCGTTTAATATATTTGAATCTCGCTCTGGTGTATATAAACAACATTAATCCATAGAATTTCAATAATGACATTCGGAGTAACGGTTTGGCGTCCCTAACTAATAATATAATAGTCGGTTCCATAC
>Ga0209702_10008082_pt1 | contig 12466 bp, 8 predicted proteins | sample FRY01_FD_187210 | JGI IMG/M metagenome (GOLD analysis project Ga0209702, IMG submission 187210) | Freshwater microbial communities from Lake Fryxell liftoff mats and glacier meltwater in Antarctica - FRY-01 (SPAdes) (version 2) | ecosystem: Environmental > Aquatic > Freshwater > Ice > Glacier... | reverse complement strand
CTCCATAAATAACTTCCACCTGCGATTGAAGGTGTTGCTGTTAATGTTGCGCTTCCTCCGTTACAAATTGTTGCGTTGTTTACCGTTACAGTTGGTACTGGATTTACTGTTACTGTTCCATCTACTGATGAACTTGGACAACTTGATAAGGTATAAACTACTGAATAAGTAGTTGAACTTGTTGGTGACACACTAATAGATGGGGTAATTGATCCATTACTCCATAAATAACTTCCACCTGCGATTGAAGGTGTTGCTGTTAATGTTGCGCTTCCTCCGTTACAAATTGTTGCGTTGTTTACCGTTACAGTTGGTACTGGATTTACTGTTACATCAACGGTAGCTGTACTTAAACAATTAGAGCTATTTGTAACATTTAAGGTATAAGTTGTAGTCGTTGCTGTTGTTGGTGTAACAGTTGGTGTTAAAGTTGCGGAATTAGTCATATTAGTCGTAGGCGACCAAGTATAAGTTGGAGAAATGTTATTCTGAAATTGCATACTCCAACTATTCAATGTTCCTGAAACGTAAATATCCTTATCTCCAGCCCTAATATACCAAGTTCCATTTGCTGAACTACAACTTTGAGAAGCGGTAATAAAAGCAGATAAAGCAGCGGCTCCATCTGCAGGAATAAAAGTTCCTGTTGAAGAACCACCAGGAGTAGAAGGTAAATTTACAGTTGCAGTTGGAGTAAATATAGAATTTGTAAAGTGTGAGCCTGAACCCCCATTATTATTGAGTAATCTAATTTTATCACCACAAGGATTGAATAAATATAATACAACATCCTCTCTCCAAGTATGAGAAACATTAATAGTTACAGAAGAAAAATTCCATCCTGACTGAAGACCGCTAACTGCAATATTTGACTCCGCGAAAGTTCCTGTTAATCCATTCCAACCTGTGGTCACACCATTATCTGATATTGCGACTGAAGTTGAATTACTAAAACTAAGTGTTGAAGTCGAAGCAGCACTTGTAGTACCAACCAAGCCAACACTTTGCCCTAAACAAATTGGTGAAACAGCAGCTATAGCCGCTGTAGTTTGTGGATTTACAGTTACAGTTGATGTAACAGAAGTACTACTACATCCTCCTAAAGTATAAACAACACTATAAGTTGTTGTAGAAGTTGGCGAAACAACCAATGGATTAGAAGTAGAACCGTTACTCCATAAGTAAGTCCCACCCGCAACTGAAGGAGTTGCGGTAATAGTTGCTGAAGTTCCTGAACAGATAGTTGGAGAGTTGACCGTAACTGTAGGTGCTGAATTTACTGTAACTACAACATCATCAGTTGCAGTACAACCATTTCCATCAGTTACTTTAGCAGTATAAGTTGTTGTTGTAGTTGGATTTGCAGTTGTCGAAACTAAAATTGGAGTACCTAATGCCGTAGTAGGAGTCCAACTATAACTAGCTGTATTATTTAAAAATAAGGTCCAATCTAAAATTGATCCAGTGTCTCCAGTAGAATTATCTACTGCCTTTAAAGTCCAAGTTCCATTAACGGCACTTCCTGTTGAAATACCTGTAAAAGCATTATGTGGAGTGTAAGAAGTCCAAAGTGGTGCTTGAGGATCAGTTGATATTGCTATTCCTCCAGTTGGAACAAAACATGCGTTAATTAAATTTGGACCTTCACCGTAAAAAGTAGGCTTTAAAGTAACGGAATTTCCATTGGGCGCAATTAAAGAAAGATTAAGGTTATCAATTTCTGTATGTGAAATATTCATACATACTTTATTAATTGTAGAACTTGAATAAGTAGTTGGAGCAATACTTGAAACTGTTAAACTTGATGAACCACCAGTTGTAGAATTATCAGGAATTACCACATCAGTTGTATTTGTAAACTGAGTAACACCACTAGTTGTTAAACCAGAAGGAACAGCCGTTAAGGTCGTTGAGTTTCCAGAACAAATTGAAACATCTGAACCAGCGCTTAATGTAGGCGGTGTCTTAACAGTTATTGTAACTTGATCATTAAACGTGCAGCCCGAACCAGGATCATATGCCTCTACATAGTATGTTGTTGTAGTTGTTGGATTAGCAATAGGGTTAAATATTGTTGAACTATTTAAACCTGCAATAGGAGTCCATGAATAGCTGGCTCCTATAATATTTTGCGACATAATTTGTGAACCTTGTCCTGAGTTTTCGCAAATTTGATTCGGATTTGCCTGTACCAATAAGTCAGACGAATTTGAAAAAGAATAAGAGTTAATAATATATTCACAGACGTCGCCTGCATATCCATCAAACAGAATAAAAATAGGTGTACCTGGAGTTAATCCATTAACTGTTATTGAATGACTTCCTTCGGGATAGGGATTTAATCCATTAGTCGCATCAACTTTTCTAAATTGAGTTAATCCTGTACCTATTTCTTCTAAGAACACAAATTGAACACCATCTCCATCGCTGCAATTTTGAACAGTAATATTTACATCTAATGTTGTTTTTGTTGACATCACCTTAACATAAGAGGTGTTATCTGATGAAATTCCATTAACAGCATCAATATTTGTACCTGTTAAATCTGCCGTATTATAACAATCACTAGTCCATCCTGAATAATTTGTTAAATCACACTGATAAGGAGCACTACTCATTGCATCACTCGCTACTCCCACCCCAAATTCAGACGGTGCATCACTACCAAAAATTAAATCGGCACTATTAAAAATTCCTGCACCACCACTAAAACTACTGGTAACACATATTTGCCAAGCCCCATTACCGCCTCTTGTTCCATTATTTATATTACAAAAATCAAAATCAAAATCATTTGGTAAAAAATATCCTGTAAATGGAGCTGCTCCATTGTCTAAATTAATTGGTGAATTAACTTGAGTAATTATAGTATTTATAAAATTTGCTCCTGTATATGTCCCATAACCACCGTTTATCATTTTAAAAGTAACACCATCAGGAGAGATTACAGAAACATTAATTTTTGCCATATTGGAATGAGTAATATTTAATGTTACAGATTTTAAACCAGAATCATGATTTAAAAAACCGGTTAAACCAGAAACAGATACATTTTTACATACGGTATTCCCACTTGCAAAAGCCGTAGTTCCAACAGTAGTTGAAAAAGTTTGTGAAAAAGCATTCGATAACGAAACAATCAATGTTATCAAGAAAATCACTTTGCCAATCGTTTTCATAATTTATGTATTTAAAAAAAATTAATCTTAATTGAAAAGATGTAATTTACTATTACATCAATAATATTATAACCTATCGAGCCTTCATTTAGCACTTTGCTTTTCAAGATTTTCACGATGTAGAACCAAGAATTTTTGGCTTAATTTTGAATTAATTGGAGAAACTATTATTGATATTTCTTTTAGGCAATTTTCAATCGTACAAACCTCCTCTAATGAATGAGCAATATAAACTATAATATTTTGATTTTTTTCATTTAAAGAAATTTCAAAAATTTCTTTATCCTTTTCATTTCCAGAAAATGACAATAAACTTGAATTCATTTCTTGAATTTCACTAACCTGATTTTTTAACTCACTTAATAATAAAATAGTTTTTTCAGAATAAACTTGTTTATCCTTAACTTGAGAAAATGAAAAAAATGAACAAAGAAAAAAACCAAATAACATTAACACATTAATCTTGTTTTTTTGCAGGATAGTGGAACTAAAAATAGATCTTCTCTTCATAATCATATTGTTTTAATTTAAAAAAATCACTTAAACAAACTAAGTGTCAAACAAAAGAAAAAGAAGAAAAATTCAGGTTAAAAAAAACAGGTCGAAAATTGGAGATTATATTCGACATCTGTTTTTAGGTAGTAATGTTGTAGTGCATTTTATGTTACAGCAAATTAAAGCACTATTTAACTTGAAAAAAAAGATAGATGGGTTGAATTCAGGAATTAGTATTTATCACCAAAAAACACAGAGTATTGATTTAAGAATAGTTGTAACCATTCAATAATTAAAAAAATGTAAAACAAATACTTAACTCGTGAATAACTTGTATTTACGCGTTGTGAAAATCACATACTTAGAACATCACTAATTACATATTTAATTGATTAAAATCACAAAAACACTTATCTGTTAAGCTCAAGGATAACCTTTTCGATTTACAGAAAAAACTAGGGGTTAAGTTTTATAAAAAAAAATGGCTGGAAATTTAACACAGAAATTGTTTGAAAGAACTTAAGTTTGGAAATAATTAAAAACTGATTTTAACTCTACTAGCCATTTTCTTCAAGTGGGATAAACAGATTATACAAACTATAATTAGTGTCTGGTCGGAAACTCGTGATTTTTCACATCTCGTTTCCTAATAAAAAAGTCAGTTGTTAATTTTAGGTCATTTTTTTTTCTGAATTCAGAAAAAATAGTCGTGATTTTTGATTTTTACAAAAAAAACTAGCTTTTAGTCAGAATTGGACGTATTCATCACATAGAGTCATTGCTAATTTATTTTTTTAGACTGCTTTTTTGAGTTTTAATCGAGCCTGTAAATGCTCTCCTAATCAATACCATGCATATTTCTCATAACTTTCTTCGAATGTTTACTAAAATTAAGCATAAAAACCGTTGAAAACAACGGTTTTAGCATGGTTTTATCAATATATTCGTGTATAAAAAATGAAGTTAATATATTAAAAATAAAACACTTGTATCAAAAAGATCAGACACTAAAGATCATTCTTCTCGTTCAATATCTAAATACGATTGAACCAAATCAATCGCATTGTCGATTACATCACTTAAAGCGATAATATAAGTGTCTTTTGTTGCTAGAGACAATGCATGCTCCAACGCCTCTACTTCTTTTGGAATGTATTCATAGGATTGTTCTGGGTTCACATCCTTAATACCTTCTACTAATAAATCTACAATATCATTTGCTAATCTTCCTCGTAAAAACTTATCCTGACGAATGATAATATGATCAAACATTTCAGCTGAAATTCTTCCCATATCTCTGATATCTTCGTCTCTTCGATCTCCAGTACCAGTAATAATTCCAATTTTATTTGGGGACTCTATTGTTGTCAAAAACTCTCTAATTCCTCTAAAACCATCTGGATTATGGGCGAAATCTATTAGTACTTTATATTCCTTGAATTCGAAAATATTCATTCTTCCAGGAGTTTGAGCCACCGATGGGATAAAAGTTTGCAAATTCAATTTAATATCCTCAATTGTGAATCCGTATACGTAAGTAGCAAGTGTTGCTGCCAATACATTGTAGATCATGAAAGTAACCTTTCCACCAAATGTCAATGGAATATGTGTTGCCTTATCTACTCTGAATTTCCATTCCCCTTTTTTTATCGTAATGTAACCATCTTCATAAATCGCTGCAATCCCTCCTTTTTTACAGTGTTCTATAATTATTGGATTGAATTCATCTAAAGTAAAATAAGCAACTTGGCAATCAACTGTTTTTGCAATAGAAACACAGTATTCATTGTCAGCATTTAACACAACATATCCATCTCGTTTAACAGCTCTAGCAACAACACCTTTAACTCTAGCCATGTCGCTTAACGTATTTATATCCGAAAGTCCCATGTGGTCCTCTTGAATGTTCGTTACAACCGCTACATCACATTGTTTAAAACCCAATCCTGATCGTAGGATACCACCTCTTGCTGTTTCCAAAATAGCGAAATCAACCGTTGGGTCTTTTAGTATAAATTCAGCACTAATAGGACCTGTAGTATCTCCTTTCGTTAACATTGAATTTTGAACGTAAATACCATCTGAAGTTGTAAACCCTACTCTATAACCATTATTTTTAACAATGTGGGTTATCAAACGTGTTGTAGTAGTTTTACCATTAGTACCCGTAACAGCTATTATAGGAATAGTAAAGGACTTTCCTAAAGGATAGAGCATATCCAAAACAGGAGCAGCAACATTTCTAGCCAACCCATTAGCAGGTGCTAAATGCATTCTAAATCCTGGAGCTGCATTAACTTCTAGTACAACGCCACCAGTTAATTCAAGCGGATCATTTAGGTTTGTTGCCATAATATCAACCCCACAAATATCTAACCCTATAATTCTTGAAATTCGTTCAAAGATGAAAATATTTGATGGGTGAACAATATCAGTAACATCTGTTGAAGTTCCACCCGTACTAAGGTTTGCAGTTCCTTTTAAATAGCATTTTTCATCCTTCTGAAGTACGCTATCAAGCGAGTAATTACTCTTTTCTAAATGCTCGTATGTTTCTCGATCAATCGTAATTTCTGTTAGTACATTTTCATGTCCATAACCTCTTCTTGGATCACTGTTTTCAATTTCAATCAATTGTTGAATATTCGATATCCCATCTCCAATTATATGAGCTGGTTCTCTTAAAGCAGCAGCTATAAATACATTGTTGATGACCAATATTCTAAAGTCATAACCTGTAATAAATGATTCAACAATTATTTTTCGGGAATATTTTTTTGCGTGGTCAAATGCTGACATCGCTTCTTCTACTGTTTTTACATTTATTGAAGCTCCTTTTCCATGGTTTCCGTCCAACGGTTTAAATACTAATGGAAAACCTATTTTCTCAATAGCTATAGCTACCTCATCTGGTTCAACGATACATAATCCTTTCGCTACAGGGATTGCTGCTGCTTCTAACATTCTTTTAGTTTCGTCCTTATTGCTCGCTAAATCAACAGCTATGGAACTTGTCTTATCTGTCATTGTTGCACGAAAACGAACCTGATTTTTTCCATAGCCCAACTGCACTAACGATTGATTATTCAGACGTATATACGGGATATTTCTAGAAATTGCTTCGTCAACAATACTTCCGGTACTTGGACCAAATCGATCCTTTTCCCGCATTTGCCTCATTGTTTGTATGTCTAATTCTATGTTGTATTCATTTCCGGAGATTAAAGCTCTAGCTATATCAACTGATGCTCTAGCTGCAAATTCACCTACACTTTCCTCCGTATAAGAAAACACAACATTGTACACTCCATCTTCACCCGTACCTCTAGTTCTACCAAAGCCACAATCCATACCTGCAAGTGTTTGAATTTCTAATGCAATGTGCTCAATAACATGTCCCATCCAAGTACCTGACTTTATCCGTTCAAAAAAACCTCCTTTGTGGGATTTAGAACAACGGTGGTCATACATTGAGGGCAATAATTGTTCAATACGTTCAGAAAAACCGTCAATTTTATTTGTAGGTAACTCTTCCAATTCCTCTAAATCTAATTTCATGACAATTAACTTCTTTCTGAAGTTCGACCAATAATTAGGACCACGAAGTACTTTAATATCTATAATTTTCATATCAACTAAATTTACATTTAAGAATTATAATGGGTATATCTGTCTTCTTTAAATTTGAAATAGGTTGTTTTTAATTACTTCCTATTTTAAAAAAAAGAAATTAAGTAGATAATCCAACTGTTTATGCCTACCTAATTTTAAATGAAAATAAGCTTTTATTTTGTTATATTTCATATTGTTCATAATTTTTTAATAAAATGAAAATGAATGCTTGCTATTGAATAAAAGAGAAAGTTAAATTTGTGATTATAATAATACTTTTAAATGAATAGTCCAAAAGGGAAATTAATCATCATTGGTGGATCTGTTAATCGCGGAAGTTTTTCTGAAAGCACAGTTGATTTACAACGAAAATTAAAATTTTTTGAAAAAGGAATTTTAAAACGGATTACACTTGAATCTGCAAAAAAGAAGTCGTCAAGAATCGAAATAATTACTACGGCATCTAACATTCCAGAGGAAGTTGGAGAAGAGTATATAAAAGCATTTGCTCAATTAAAAGTTCTTAATGTAGGAGTTCTTAATGTTAAAACGAGAGAAGATGCAAATTTAGACGTGAATTTAGAACGTTTAAAAGAGGCAGATGTTGTTGTTTTCACGGGTGGGGATCAATTACGACTTACCTCTATTTTTGGAGGTACAGCTTTTCATCATTTACTTTGTAATAAATACGAATCAGAGGATTTTATTATTGCTGGTACTTCAGCTGGTGCTGCTGCAAGTTCAAATAATATGATCTATCAAGGAAGTAGTAGTAAAGCTTTATTGAAAGGCGAAGTTAAAATTACTGGCGGTTTAGGTTTCATCAACAATGTTATTATCGATACTCATTTTGTGCAAAGAGGCAGGATTGGACGGTTACTTTATGCCTGTACAAGTAATCCTATGAATTTAGGTATTGGTTTAGGAGAAGATACTGGCTTATTAATTACGGATGGAAATAATATGGAAGCATTGGGTTCTGGACTTGTTATGCTTGTAGATGCTACACACATGCGAGACACTAATATCACAGATATTGACAATGGATCTCCTGTTTCTATTGAAAACATTGTAGTACATGTAATGACGATTGGAGATCATTATGATTTAAAAGAGAAAAAATTGACAATTAATCACCCTAAACTAATTGAGGAGTAATGTTAAAAATTCTTCGTTTTCGTTTATAAAAATTCCGATGTTATACCAAAACATTTATAAAAAAGCCCAAATAAACAAACATATTTTTATTTAAAAAATAATTAAAACTTGTTGCATAAACATATCTACGGAAAAAGTTTTTGAAGAAGTATAAATGAAATAGATCAAGTTTAGTGGACTAATTTATAATAGTGTTTGGTATTAATTAAAATACATCATTTGTAAATTCCGATGAAAATCTCAGTATCTGAGCTTTTTTTGGCTCTATACATTCCTTCTGAATTGAATGGAAGTTCTATGTTTCCCTGACTATCAATTGCAATTAAACCTCCTTCCCCTCCTATTTTAACAAGTTTGTTCATTACTACTTCATCACATGCTGACTTTAACGAAAGTCCTTTATATTCTATTAAACAAGAAACATCGTAAGCGACTACGGAACGAATAAACAATTCCCCATGGCCAGTACAACTAACCGCACAAGTTGTATTGTTAGCATAAGTTCCAGCACCAATAAGCGGACTATCGCCGATTCTTCCATACTTTTTATTAGTCATGCCTCCAGTACTTGTAGCAGCTGCAAGATTACCCTTAAGGTCCATAGCTACTGCCCCCACTGTTCCAAATTTCTTTTCCCCATTTTCAAACTTGTCATCATTCGTATGATCAAGAAAAAAGCCATCACTTAGTTTTGCTTGTTCTAATTGATCCAGACGCAGTTTAACTAAAAAATAAGCATCATCTTCTAGTTCAGCATTTACATGTTTAGCGAAATCCTTTGCTCCTTCACCTGCTAACAAAACATGTTCAGATTTTTCCATAACTGCTCTCGCCAAACTTATAGGATTCTTTACATTTGATATTCCTGCAACTGCTCCAGCTTTTAAATCTTTACCGTTCATAATACAAGCATCCATTTCATTCTTACCTAAATTGGTAAGTACAGATCCTTTACCTGCATTAAACAATGGATTGTCTTCCATCATTTTTACAGCTATTTCAACCGCTTCTAAAGCAGAACCCCCACTTTTCAAAATACGTTCTCCAAATTCAATTGCTTCTCGCAATCCTTGAGTATAAGCTTCTTCTTTCTCAAGAGTCATGGTGCTTTTTAAAATAGTTCCTGCTCCTCCATGTATTGCAATCGCATATTTATCCATCGTATATTTCTTATAAAGATAAACAATAGAAATAAATATTAAACTTAAAAAAAGCAATTCTAATTGAAAAAAAATAACTACATTCAATAGGGTATATATTTACCTAATTGAATTGGTCATAAATAATGAGAATACTTCTAACAGGTGCAACTGGATATATAGGTAAACGACTGCTTCCTGTTTTAATTGAAGAAGTACATGAAATTAGTCGTTGTGTGAGAGACTCAGAAAGATTCAATCCTCCTCAATCCTTACGAAAAAGTATTACTGTATTACAACTAGACCTATTAGATAAAGCTTCTTTAAAAAATATTCCCGAAGGAATTGATGGTGCTTATTATTTAGTAAACTCCATGTCAACAGCAGGTGATTATAAATCAATGGAAGAAACTTCTGCTATTAATTTTAGAAATGCGCTTAAAGGAAACAAACTAAAACACCTCATTTACTTAAGTGGTATCGTGAATGAATCTGAACTTTCAGAGCATTTAACATCTCGAAAAAATTTAGAAACGAAAATAAGTAAAGGGGATTATAATTTTACAACACTTAGAGCAGGTATAATTATTGGTTCTGGTAGTGCATCATTTGAGATCATAAGAGATTTAGTTGAAAAACTACCTATTATGATTACTCCAAAATGGCTAAATACGAAGTGTCAACCAATAGGGGTTTCAGATGTAATGAAATTTCTTTCTAAATCGCTCTTCAATCCAAAAACATATAATCAAAACTTTGATATCGGAGGACCAGATGTATTATCTTACAGAAACATGCTATTGGATTTTGGGAAAGTACGGAATTTAAAACGAAAGATTTATACCATTCCTATTATGACAGCTAAGTTGTCTTCTTATTGGCTATATTTTGTCCCTTCCACTTCTTATAATCTTGCAAGTTCACTTGTTAGCAGTAGGAAAGTAGAAGTGGTTTGCCGCGATAATAGTATAGACAATCTACTTGGAGTAAAACCTTTAAGTTATATCGAATCATTAAAGAGAGCGTTCAGTAAAATTGAAAATAACGAAACCCTTTCGAGCTGGAAAGATGCTTACTCAAGTAGTGGATTAACCTTTAATATCTCCGAATTTATTCATATTCCTTCTTTTGGTTGTTTTAAAGATACAAGAACGACGGCCTTTGAAAACCGTAAAATTTGTATTGAAAAAATATGGAGTATTGGAGGGGTTACTGGATGGCACTATGGAAACTGGTTGCGGAAACTGAGAGGAATCTTGGATAAATTTATGGGGGGAGTTGGACTTCGAAGAGGAAGAACAAGTCCATCAACTATTAATATTGGAGGTTCAATCGACTTTTGGCGAGTTTTATATGCTAATAAAGATGAAGGTCGTTTACTCCTATTTGCAGAAATGAAATTACCTGGTGAAGCTTGGTTGGAATTTAAAATGGTAGGAAGAAAACTAACACAAACAGCAACCTTCAGGCCTCTAGGTTTAGCTGGAAGATTATACTGGTATGCTGTACTGCCATTACATGGATTCATTTTCAATGGAATGCTCAAACAATTAACGGATAAAAACGGATAAAATGAAAACACTTTTAATTTCAATAGGAGTAATTACTTTACTATTTATTATTTCACAACTATTTGCTATGAGCACAACTAAAGATACTGAAACCTACCCGTATGTAGTAAATAAAAAATACGGTAATTTTGAAATTCGTAGCTACGAAGCGAGTTTGTTTACCTCCGTAAAACTTCCTTATAAAGGATATAAAGATGCTTCTAGTAAAGGATTTTCAATCTTAGCAGGCTATATTTTCGGTGGAAATGATACAGAAGAAAAAATTGCTATGACTTCTCCTGTAGCTATGTCTCTAGAGGATTCTATGACGATGATGTTTTTGGTTCCAAAAACACACAACAAAGAAACACTTCCAAAGCCTAATCAATCGCAAATAGAGTTCAAAGAAGAACCAGCAAAAGTAGTTGCTGCTATTACGTTTAGTGGTTGGGCGGATGATGTAAAAATAGATAAATATAAAGAAAAGTTAAAGGCAGCTTTAGACGCAGAAGGAATTATCTATACCAATAAGTTCTACTTTCTTGGCTATAATCCTCCATTTGAAGTCGTTAATCGAAGGAATGAAGTTATAGTAGAGTTACCTTCTAGTGAAGTGAAATAGAATTTCGTCTAAAAAAATATGCGCAGAAATTATTAACTTCTCCTTACTTTTTTCATTGCCCAAAAAAGGGGTCAACGGATTTTTATGGAAATTAAGCAAATAATTTCGATAATCCATTAAACCCTTTACGCATATCAGTCAATGTACAACACATGTGATACTTCACTTTTGAACTTAACCCAATCATTTCGACAAACTCAATGCATCACATTGATAAATTGAGATTTTTACACCATTCGGAAGTTCAATTAAAACTGCTTTACAATCAGTCCTTTTAGTCTGAAATTCTTTTTTATTCTCACCGATCTTATCAGGTACAGAGAAAAAGGAAACCTCAGAGCCTGATTCTTTTGGAGTATATTCTTGATTGTATTTCTGAACCCAATAATTGAAACTGTGATACGTCACGGTAGTGTTCGAAAAAGTGTGTAAAGTAAAATATTTTTCATCCTATTTTTCATTCAAATTTAATCTTTTTTTTCTATTATGGGCTTAACGTTTTTATTTTTTGTTTTTCAATGGAGTTTTTACGGAATTGATTAACAAAAAATAAAAACCGGAGGGCGATAGCCCGGATTAATCACCTGTCTTCAGTTTCGATTTGTAGACTTCAACATTTCCACATCACAAAACACAGATAATTTGTAAGCATAACAACCGTATGTTTTCTCCATAGCTACTGAACCTATAAGAAATAGAACTGATTCGGGG
>Ga0209702_10008081_pt1 | contig 12468 bp, 8 predicted proteins | sample FRY01_FD_187210 | JGI IMG/M metagenome (GOLD analysis project Ga0209702, IMG submission 187210) | Freshwater microbial communities from Lake Fryxell liftoff mats and glacier meltwater in Antarctica - FRY-01 (SPAdes) (version 2) | ecosystem: Environmental > Aquatic > Freshwater > Ice > Glacier... | reverse complement strand
CCCGCCACGCCGAAGCGTGCGAGCCATCCCGATAAATCTTCGACTGAGCGCTGGTTTGACCAGATGCGGCTGAGTTCGCGGATGATGAATCCACTGACAGTCGGTCGGTCGCTTTCGATGTCGTCAACAGTGATCCCATAGTTGCCGATCTGCGTTGCCGTCATCGTCAGCATCTGGCCGGTGTAACTTGGATCGGTCAACGCTTCCTGATAACCGCACATCGCGGTATTGAAGACCACTTCGCCAACAGTACGAACCTTCGTTCCCACGGCTCCAAAGCCGACGCCGCAGAAGATGCTCCCGTCAGCGAGAACCAAGCGGCAGGGATAGTGTGCGGGTGCGGAAGCAGGAGTTTGGTTGACCATGGATCAGAATCATAACGCCCTGCGCCTTGCGGATGCGAGCAATGCCGTTTACTCTTCCCCTTCGCCTTGAGGCGAGGCGATTCACACTCGCCAAAGGCACGGTTGCCAACCCAAGTACGACGGTCAAGTCGTTGAATGACAAGAGTTGATTTTCTCCGCGTGGAGCCAACGGAGTTTCGAATGACTATGTTTTCTGTGTCAACATTTCGACAGCTGACCGACACTCGAAAAACTTCAGCCGCATTGATCGCCGCTGCGATGCTGATGACGAGCCATTCGGTTGCGCTCGCTGTTCATCCTGTCGGTGCGAGAGTGCAAGATCCTGCGCCATCGGATCCTGCGCCATCGGATCCTGCGCCATCAGAACCCGCGCCATCAGAACCCGCGCCATCAGATCCCGCGCCATCAGATCCCGCGCCATCAGAACCCGCCAGCGCAAACGATGCAAATACTCCAATGCTGCGTTCACAAGCTCGCCAAGCAATGGCGCAAAGCCAGTGGGCTCGCGCCGCCGATCTCTGGTCGGCTGTTATGGAGCAGGTGCCTGGAGATACGGAAGCTGCGAAGGGTTTGTCTGATGCGCAAGCGGCTTTGAATCAAGGATCGTCGGTGGAAAAAGTGGCGAGTGACGATGTTGTGCTTCGCGAGCAGGCTCTCGTCGAATTTGATGACGCCATGATTCGATCAGGCGAAAGTTTCAGCCGCGGTGATTACGCAGCTTCCGAGCGTATTGCGACACAGGCGAAAATGCAGTTGCAGAAGAGTCGTTCTCTCCTGAGCCCCGCCGAATTTGACGCGAAAATGGCGGAGGCGCAAGCGCAATTGGTCAAAGTCATTGTTGGAAAAAGCGCCAATACTGAAGCTGCCAAATCGACTCAAACTCAGCAATCGAAACAAGAAGTCGCGACCCAGAATCGCCAAGAACTCGAGCAACGCCAACGGACGATCAACGAAGACATGCTGCGCATCCGGCAGTTGCAGTCCGAGATGAAGTATGAGGAAGCACTGCAGGTCGTCGATGAAATTCTCTTCATCGACCCCACAAATCCCTCCGCCTTGGCGATGCGCGATGTGCTTCAATCTGGAATCTTGTATCGCCGATACAGCGAACTGCAGCGCCGACGCTCGTTTGCATTCTCGGAGTTTTCGGTCGACGCACAAGCCGCATTCATCCCGCCCAAGATCAATTTGAGCGGACCTGGTCCTCGCAGTATTGATGGTCAAATGGCTTATCCTGAAGATTGGCCTGCTCTCTCAGTTCGGCGGGAAGGCGCTTATGCGTCGTCTGGTTTTAGAGATTCGGATGTCGATCGGGCGACAATGGCGAAGATGCAGGAAAGGACTCGGATCGACTTCGCAGACACCCCATTTAGTTCTGTAGTGGAATTCTTTCAGACTGAAACAAAGCTTCCATTTTATGTCGACTGGAAATCCCTTGAAGCAGCTGAGCCAGCGCTCAGTAAGGACTCGACCGTCACATTGACTATGCCCGCGCCCATTTCGTGGGCTTCGGCACTCGACATGGTTCTGCGTTCGACCGAAGAGGGTGACGCAGCGGCGAGTCGCGATGGCATGGCAAATCGCCCTGATTGGATGGTTGAGGACGGCATGATTGTCATCGCCTCCGCAACTGAACTCGCACTTCGCCGAGTCACGATTGTGTACGACATCCGCGACCTGCTTTACTTGGTTCCTTACTTTGATAACGCACCCGACTTTAATGTTGGAGCTGCTTTGGACGCCGGTAGTGGTGGTGGTGGCGGCGGTGGTGGTCAAGGCGGCGGTGGTGGCGGTGGTGGGTTCGGCGGCGGCGGTGGTGGCGGTCAAGGTGGTGGTGGTGGTGGTGGCGGTGGTGGCTCGCTGTTTGGTTCTGGTGGCGACGCGGGCATCGAAGATGAACGCCAACAGACACTGACCCGGCTCAAGGAACTCATCAAGTATTTGGTTCCCGAAGCGCAGTGGGAGGCTGGCAATCTCAACGAAAGTCGTCTCGATGACTTCGCTGGAAATTTGATTGTGACGGCGACTCCAAAGACCCACCGAGAAATCATGAGTCTGCTCACCCAACTGCGTGCAGTGCGAGCGATTCAGATCAATATTGAATCGCGTTTGATCTCGGTCGATGTGCAGTGGTTTGAACAGATCGGTCTCGACTTCGATCTTTACTTCAATGCGAATCCCGCGCTCAACGATGCGGCGCTTGCACAGAATCCCAATATGCAGCTTCGTGATTTTTTCTACCAGAACCCAAATGGTCCGGCACCACAGGCTGGGAATCCGCTCTACGGACGCATGAAGGATCCGCTGGTGTTTGGCGGCGTTGGAACGACTGGCGTGCCCGCTGCGGGCGGTCCCAATTCAGTTGCAACTGGCTCTGCCCTTGGAGTGCCAAACGCCGCGGGTGGAATCGACTACACACAACAAGGGATTTACGAACCGCTTGGAGTTCGCCGCGCCGGCACGCAGTATCCCGGCGGCGGCGAGTCCAATGGAATGTCGCCCGTGAATGTTCAGCAGCAAGGTCTGCCGCTCATTCAATTGCTTGGCGCTGGTCTCAAGGGAACCGTGGCGTCTGCAGCTTTGGCGAATCCAGCGCTGACTGTCGGATTCACCTACCTCGACGATGTTCAGGTCGACCTGCTTGTTCAAGCAACGCAGGCCGATCAGCGGGCGCTGACTTTGACTGCGCCTCGATTGACTTTGTTCAATGGATCCCGTTCGTGGATTTCGTTCGGCGGATCACAGGCATATGTCGCCAATGTCCAGGCCTCGACAGGTGATTCTGCTGGTGCGTTTACACCAGTCATTCAGAACCTTCGAACAGGATTTGTCTTGGATATCGAAGCGGTAACGAGCGCTGATCGGCGATATGTATCGATGACAGTGCAGTTCGCGCAGAACATCTTGGTTAAGTTTGACACCGCCACAACTTCTGGAGCAGCCGGTGGTGGCGACTTCGGTCGATCAAGCAATTTCACCGCCACATTCCAGTTGCCCAATGTTGCCGTGACGCAAATCAACACCGCTGTCTCGTGTCCAGACAAGGGCACCATCTTGCTCGGCGGACGACGCGAAGTTGCCGAGACGGAAATTGAAGTCGGTGTGCCGGTGCTGTCGAAGGTTCCATTTGTGAATCGCTTTTTTACAAATTCGGTGACGAGTAAGATTGAGACGACCACGCTGCTGCTCATTCGTCCTGAAATCATCATTCAACAGGAAGCAGAAGATCTCTTGTTTCCAGGCCTTTCCGATCAACTTCGTGGAGCAACTGGTGGAGCGGGGTACTAATTTATGGGAGCGGAAAATTCTAGAATTCGTGTGACTGATATTCAAGGTGTTCTGCGCGTTGAATTTGTCGACCGTGACATCTTGGATGAGGCAGCGATTCGCCAGATCAACACCGAACTTGTGCGTCGTCTCGAAGCAGCCGCAGCGCCTCAAATGCTGATCTCCTTCCGCGGTGTGGAGCATCTCTCGTCTGCCGCGCTTGGCACATTGATCACGGTAAATAGTTTGACCAAGAAGCGCGGTGGCCAATTGCGGCTCTCCGATATCAAGCCGTCGATCATGGAAGTCTTCACCATCACCAAACTCAACAAGTTGTTCCATATTTCAGAGACTGCGGAGAAGGCGCTCGTAGGCTTCTGCCGCAAATGAGTTGGATGCGGCGCAACCAATGACGCCATCGCCTAAGCGAGTCGATGAAGGGGCGATTCGCCTCTGCGAAGACTCAGCGCAGATTGAGAAGATGCAGTTCGCGGTCGCTCATGCTTTGGCGTCGTTTTCATATCCGGATGCGGCGATGTTTGCGATTCGCCTTTCAATCGAAGAGGCCGTCATGAACGGATTTCGCCACGGCAACCTTTCAGATCCGCAGAAGATGGTGGAAGTCCGCTGGCACATCGATGCGCAATCCGCAGTGCTGCATGTGATCGATGAAGGTGATGGATTTAATCCGGAGGCGGTGCCAGATCCAACGCTCGATGAAAATTTGGAGATTCCATCGGGTCGGGGTCTGATGTTGATTCGAGCATATATGTCGCATGCCAAATATCATGGACCAGGGAACCACTTGGAAATGCATTTTTTAAGGGAAGCGAAATCGTGAGCATGCACAAGACAAAGTCGCCGACGGCGACGATTCGTTGCGGCGTGGTTGGTGTGGGCCGAATGGGACGACACCACGCACGACTCTGTTCGCAAATGGACGGAGCAGATTTGGTAGGAGTGGCTGACGAGAGCGACGCGCGGCGCGCGGAAATGGTGGAGTTGTATGGATGCGGGAGTTACGCATCGGTCGATGCGCTCATCGCAGCAGGTGTCGATGCGTGTGTCATCGCGACGCCGACTGTGACGCATCGTGCGATCGTTGAAAAATTGCTTGCTGCCGGAGTGCACTGCCTTGTTGAAAAGCCACTCGCGCCAGATGAAGTGCAGGCGCATGCGATGGTCGAAGCTGCCAAGCGCGGCACTGCGATACTGCAGGTCGGTCATGTTGTGCGATTCGATCCTGTGATGGTTGCGATTCGTGGCATCGCAGACTTGCGTCCACGATTCATCGAAGTGGACCGAGTCTCGCCAATGACATTCCGTTCGGTTGATGTTGGCGTGGTGCTCGACATGATGATCCACGATCTCGATGTGCTCATCATGCTGATGGGCTGCGAGCCGGATGAAATTCACGCCAACGCTGTCAGCGTGCTCGGCGAGGCTGAGGATGTTTGCAACGCGCGGTTGGTTTTCCCCGCGGGTCCCGATGGCATTCGATGCACTGCAAATGTGACCGCGAGTCGACTTGCGCTCAAGACCGAACGCAAGATTCGCATCATCAGCGAAGACACTTATGTTTCAGCTGATTTCGGCGAGCGCCGTGGCACCGTCGTCCGTAAAGCCGTCAACGCTGCGCAATTGGCGGAGATTCGAGAGCGATTCAAGCGCGGTGAAGATCTCTCTGGGCTGAACTATCTCGAGTTGGTCAAGGTGGACGCGCTTGATGTTGGCAAAGGCGAACCTCTTAAGTTGCAACTCGAAAGCTTTTTCGATTCGATTCGCACTGGTGGTCACCCATTTGTGGATGCGCAAGCCGGTTTCGCGGCCGTGCGCACCGCGCAGCGCATCGTCGAAGCGGCTCGCAAGGCCGGTTCGCGCATGGTCTAGTGGACCACATCGTGGACCGACCTCTTTACGGAAGCCATCTCTCAGTCGCCGGTGGAATGCATCTGGCCGTTGCGCAAGCGATGCGCTTGGGTCTGGATTCTCTGCAGGTTTTCACGAAGAATCAGCGGCAATGGTCTTCGCCTCCGTTGCAACGCGAGCAAATCGAACTGTGGAGCGACGCGGTACGCGCCACTGGATGGACCGATGCACGGCGAAGAATCGTCAGCCACAATTCCTATCTCGTGAACTTGGCTTCTCCGGACAGCGCGCAGAGATTGCGTTCCATTGAATTGCAGCGCAACGAATTGGAGCGTTGCGAAACACTTGGCATCGGCTGGTGTGTGATGCATCCGGGTGCTCATCTCGGTGCGCCTCGGCGTCCTGGAAGCGCGAATGTGTTGCGGGCGAATCCAAATGCCGACGAGCTCGCGGGCATCGAGCGAATCGCTAGCGGACTCGATCAGATTCACCGCGAATTTTCTGGCGCCAAGGTGGTGTCATGCCTTGAAACGACCACGGGATCTGGAACGAATCTTGGTTACGACTTCAAGCACTTGGCGATGATTCGCTCGATGGTTCGCGAGCCAGAGCGTGTGGCGATCTGTCTCGACTCGTGCCATGTGGTTGCGGCGGGTTATGACATGTCGACACCCGACCGAGCAAACGCGGTGCTCGACGAATTTCACGCTCTGTGCGGTTTGGAAAACCTTGCTGTGGTGCATATGAATGATTCGATTGGCGCAATGGGATCGCGGCTTGATCGGCACGCGCACATCGGTCAAGGTTGCTGTGGATCGGCGTGCTTTGCGACTATCCTTGCATGTCGCGCACTGCGATCAACGCCGATGATTCTAGAAACTCCCAAGGAAATATCGCCGGACGGATTGGACTTTGATCGTGTCAATGTCGACGCGCTGGAAGCTATCCGAATGGTGAGCACTCAATCTGCGCGGACCACGCCACGTCGCGGTTGCGCAGCGCGTTGGGTGTTGACGGCAATCGCTGCGGCGTTGCTCGCCTCAGTGATCGCGGGCAATCTTGTGGGTTGTCGTGCGATCGCAAGCACGGCGAGCTCTTCGACGGCGAAATCAGCCGCGACAGACGCATCGCAACCGACTGCTGCCCAAGCGGTGAAATTAGAATCAGCCGATCGACTGCTCGCGCAAGGGAAGAATGAAGCGGCGCTGGCGGCATTCCAGGAAGTGCTCGCGCAGAATCCGCTGTTGCCTGAGGCGTTCGTGGGCATCGGCGATGTTCGATTTGCGCAAGGTCGATTTAGCGATGCCGAGCCAAATTACCGGCGTGCTGCGACGCTCGATCCGGCAGATTTTAAGGCGCAGTTTGGTCATGGTCGCTCATTGCAAATGCTTGGACGGCTCGCAGAGGCGATCGGCGCATATCAGCGGGCGCTTGTTGACAATCCCAATAGTGCAGAGGCCAATCTCAATATGGCGACCGCATACTTGTCGCTCGGTGACGCTCGCGTTGCCGCACAGTTTGCAGAGCGGGCCGTGGCGCTTGACCCGCGCAGCGGAGCGGGCCATGTGAATCTCGGTGTTGCATACGAGCGACTCGGTCGGCCAGCCGATGCGATCTTGCAGTATCAAGCTGCTGCTGAAATTCTGCCGTCGACTCCGCAACTCTTGATCAACATGGTCAACGCGTATGTCGCAGATGGTCGATATCCCGAGGCGGTGAACACGGCGGTTGCGCTGACGAAGCTCTCTTCGGCTCCCGCGACATACGAGAGGCTTGGGTGGGCCGAGTTTCGAGCTGGAAATTACGACTCGTCGAGCGTTGCGTATCGCCAAGCGGTGATGCTTGACCCGCAGTATTGGCCCGCATGGAATGGCATTGGTGTCAACGCGCTCAATCGCTGGCTGCTATCTGAAAAGCGCGACGCGGCGGCGGGATCTGAGGCGCGGCGCGCGTTTCGCTCGTCGATGCAAGCGAATTCAAACCAGCCGAAGATTCTCAAACTTTTCACGACATACGGACTCTGAGGCAAACATATGCCAAGCGCGCAACTTCTTGAATTTTTCGATTCGCCGACTGTGAGTCCATTTTTCATCGAGCACATCAATGAGGAATTCACTTCGGTGTGCCCCAAGACTGGCCATCCAGACTTTGGAACGATCACGCTGCGCTATGAACCAAAGGCAGTGTGCGTCGAGCTGAAGTCTCTCAAGTTGTATTACCAAGCGTTCCGCAACGAGGGTATTTATTACGAAGCGGTCACGAATAAAATCTGCGCTGATTTGTCAGAGGCGATGAGCCCAGCGTGGTTGCAGATCGTCGCGGATTGGCGTGGACGCGGCGGAATTCGTTCGCGTATCGTCGCAAGTTCTGGCCCCGTTCCCGCCGCTTGGGCGCGCGGCTGATGTGCTGAACTACCGCATTTTCACTAGTTTTTCAGCAAGATCAGGGCCAAGGGCGCTCTCAATATCGTGCCGCAGATTTGATTCGAGTTCCTGCCGAGCAAACAAGATGCGCCGGAGCGATTCAGATGCTGCGGGTCTGGACTGATTGCTTGCGCCATCAAGAATTTCTTGTTGATCCACGGCGGATTTGAAGAGGGCGTCGCTCTTGGGGCCATACACGCTGGCAATATCGATGATCGCTCGGCCGCGGGCAGGATCGTCTTGCGTGAGTAGCAAAGCCTTGCCGATCCATTCGTCGCCTTGGCCGAGATATGCCGCCAGCTCTGGATAGCCAGTTCTGTGAAAAATGTGCATGAAGGGTGGCACTTCGCGGGTCGGCAAGTTCGCGACGATCTGTGCGAGCGTCGCGTTCTGAATCACGGCGATCTGTTGCGATAGATCTTGACAGTGCTGAGCCGCGGCATTTCGAGCCGTCAGCCGAATTTCAAGCTTGCTCAACTGACGCGGTTGGAGTGGTCCAGATTGAAGCCAACCGGTCGCACTATTGATCGTGGCAGTCGGCACAGGCGTAGTCATCACGGTTGTCATTTGATTCGCTGCTATCAAATCGATCAGCGCATCGGAAAGTGCGCGCATGAGCGGAAGCAACATTGCATTACCGTCACGAATGGCCAACCAAAGCGCCTCGCGCTGTGGATCGTTCGACTCAGGATGATCAGACGACAGTGCGATGCTTTCAAAGTCAACTCGCCAGAGTGGATTGATCCTCACGCCAGCGGCCTGCGCCGCGAGACATTGCGTTTGATTGCGTTCGATTTCCCGCAGACGACTCGCTCGCCAGAAGTCGATGTGACAGTCAATGTGCGAGATTCCACTGGGATTGGAAAGAACCTGATCGAGCCGTGTGAGGAACAACTCTGCATTTGAGCGGTCGAGTTGTATGGATTCCCGCCGGACTTGAATCGCGGCCTCGAAAGCCGCTTGCAAGCGCGCACCCTTCTGTTCGTCGGGGGCCGTGGTGAATTCTCCGCCGATAGTCTGCCAGCGGCTGGTCAACTCGTCGGCCGCTCGCAGAGATGTCGCGCGAGCATCTTGCTGAACTTGTGACACGAGTCGTCGTTGATCCTCGCTAGCGGATTTCAGCTCGATCCCGTTGTCCACCGCAGTCGTGGCACGCCAGTCTGCGAAACACATCGAACCGAACTGCATTTGCATCAATGCCTCGAGCTGCTCAGGCGGCATGTCCATGTTTGTGTTGTCAAGCACGCTTGGACGAGCAGCGTGTCTATCCATATCAGCAAGCTGGTCGCGGAAAACCATTGCCTGTTGACTGACAACGGATTGAACGCGTTCGCGCGTCGAGCCAGTTTGTGTCTCGGGCAGCTGATCGCCATCGGCAGTCGAGTCAATGTCGCTTGGCATTTGGATGGGAGTGCTTGCATGAATGAACGGATTCCATCCCGCGTCGTCATGAAGACTCGCCAGTGTAGACAGGGTTGCGATGCAATCCTTGCGCCACTTTTCCTCGAGCGCCAGCAGGGCGGCATGAGATTGTGCATCGAGCCGTGAAGGCGTTTTCAAATCCTTGATCATTTTATCGATGGCGACACGCTCAACTGTTTGCAATTGATAGCCGCGCTCAAACAAACTCATCCAGAGTTTCCATCGAGCGCCATCGCGCAGATGCGTCGCAATGCGATTGACCGTCGATCGCTGTGCCGATCCAATTTTTTGGAAGATTATCAGCACGGGCTCGATGCCGTCGTAACGCACTTGAATGAGGGCTTGATTGCGATCCAACAAGGCCTGCAGATTGCTGGCATCCGCTTCGAAATCGACTAGAGATCGCTCTTGGGCCAGGCGGGCTGTGCGCATCGGCGTTGCCAGCAGCGCGTCGCGTGCGGCGCGACTCATTTGCGCGATCGATGCATCGTGGTCGGCCAGTATCGCAAGCAGCTCGGCGATCACTACGGAATCGGTGGTGGCCGGCGCAATCGCCGACTGGATTGAAAAGTCGAGAGGTCCAGTTTGTAGTCCAGCGGCGCGAAAGCAAATCCGGTCGCGTCGCAGATCGATCCATCGTTTGAATCGCACCGCCGCTTGACGATCTGCGGGATCGATCATCGCAGACAAGATTCCATTTGCGAGCAGCGCATCGGCTGCATCCGCCTCGGCGATTTCTCGATCGGCGCTTTGCTGCACTTGTTGAGCGCCTGCAATATCGAGCGGTGATGGCAAGAACGCGGGCGATGAAACCGCTGGGGGTCGTTGCAGAATCAACTGCACATATGCGTCGATCGCAGGTCTGGCGAGTTCGACTCCGGCTTCGCTTGCGCCGAGCATCGCCAACCGCTCGCGACACTCGCGACTTGAAACGGGCGCATCGAACATGCCCGATCCGGCACATGATCCAGCACACGCAGCGCTCGAAGCGGCAACAGCAACAACGACTGCAACAATGGCTCCGCAAGCGCCACGGCAAGCGAAGAGCCCCCCGAATCGCACTGCAGATTTCATAAATCGTGCCATAAAAATCTCCTGCTCGTGTTGATGCCAACGCAAGCACACAGTTCAGTGATGTGACGATTCCGCAACAACATCCAAGCGAAACTAGTCGTGCCGACAGGCGATTGCGGAAAACACCCCCTTTTTCTTTCCTGGCCTCGATATGCCTCAATCGATAAAACTGCCCGTTTCCGTTGGATCTTTGCCCACAAAGACTCGAATATCTCCTTCGACAGTTCGAAGGATCACCAAATTTGTGCCGTTGTTCAGTATGGCATAGCTCGAATCATGATCATTTCTCGAGTCAGTCGAGACCCATTTCCCGCTGCGCACGCGCCTGCGAACCTCGCCGTTGACCGCCTCCATTTGATACGAACCAGCGCTATTTGGTGGAACGCGCCAATTAATAGATCCATCTTTATTCAGTATGGTCGATGGCGCGGTGATTGGACTATTCGTCGCGGCGCGCACATTGCCGCTGGCAGATTCGATGTCGACGCCGTCCTCAAAGTCAGTGACCTTGACCGAACCTTGCTTCGTCCGCACGATTACCAGTCCAAGGCGGGGCACGATGATTTCGAGATCGACGGACTGAAACCATGGTTGAGAATGAGTCGTCGTTGTGTGGACGACGATGGCTTGTCGATCGCCACGGCTTTCTAGGTCATATGTCACCGAAATCTCTTCAAGAGAATGTTGCGATTCATTGACATGCCCCAATCCGTGCGTTCCTCGTCGAATAGCCTTGATCGATCCCGTGGTTGCATTGGCGTCGCGATACACGACCACATGGCCTGCGAAGTTGTCGACTTCAACATTCAGTACGCCATCTGCAGGAACTGTGAATGTTTCTACTTCCTGCACATGGCCAGCAACGATGTTGTTCCATGCGTGACCAATTTTATAGCCAAGGCCAGGATCGGGATTGGCTGCGCAACCACCGATCGTTGCGAACGATGCACACATGCAAATGGAGATTCGTCCAAGGTTGAGGGCGTGTTGAAATCGATTCGTTCGTGCGGTCATAGTGTGTCCGCCGATTCTAACGCGTTGCCTGCTGTCTAACATCGCCTTGTGCTTGTTGCGCTTCCTTTCTTCATCGCCGTCGCATGCCTTGCAATAACGCCGCCTCGGATTGCATCTGCGCAACAGCCAGCCGCAACGCCAAGCGCGCCTTCCATCGAATCAACTTCGCCGCAGTCATCGCCGCAGTCATCGCCGCAGTCATCGCCGCAGTCATCGCCGCAGTCATCGCCGCGCGAGCGCATCGACAAAGCGCGTCGTGTTCGGCCAGCGGATCCCGGTGTCGTGTTGCCAGCAGATTCGATAAAGGTCGTCGTGCCGGTGGAGAAGGCGGATCTGCTCGATCCCAAGACGCGCTCGGGTCGGATGATTATTTTCTTTCGCGCGCTCGACAGCCGTGCGGTTGGCGCGCCAAGCGATGGTCCATTCTTCGAGGATCCTCAACCACTTGGTTCGGTGCAAGTCGATGCGATCGCTGCTGGAACGCCGATTGAATTTGGCGAATCGAGTGTGTGGTGGCCAGCGGGTGGTCCGGAACTTTTGGAGGGTCTATATGAAGTGCAGGCAGTCTTTGATGTGAGCGAGGACGAGCGCGGACATCTGGCGACTGGCAATCTGCGGTCGGCAGTCGCAACGGTTGATTTTCATCGTGATGGGACGGATGCAATCACGCTGGAATTGGTCCAAAAAATTGCGCCGCCGATATTGCCGGACATGCCAACCGTGCAGTGGATTGATCTTCCAAGTCCGCTGCTTTCGGCGGTTCTGAATCGCCCAGTTACGCATCGAGCTGGCGTGATTTTCCCTGCGCAGTATCACGACATCCGTGCCAAGCGTCGCGTGTGGCCGACGATTTATCTCATTCCCGGCTTTGGAGGTCGCTTTACTTCCGCCGCTGAACTGGCGCGCAAGATGAAGTTGGCCGCGAAGACGGAATTGTGGCCCAACGCTGTCTATGTCATTCTCGATCCAGAGAGCGCCTTTGGTCATCACGGATTTGTCGATAGTGCTGCCAATGGTCCGCGAGGGCAGGCGCT
>Ga0209702_10008079_pt1 | contig 12473 bp, 16 predicted proteins | sample FRY01_FD_187210 | JGI IMG/M metagenome (GOLD analysis project Ga0209702, IMG submission 187210) | Freshwater microbial communities from Lake Fryxell liftoff mats and glacier meltwater in Antarctica - FRY-01 (SPAdes) (version 2) | ecosystem: Environmental > Aquatic > Freshwater > Ice > Glacier... | reverse complement strand
GGAGCCGTTGCGCCGCTGGACCAGATGGACCAAGCCCTGTGAGGCGGCCCACCAGGCGCGGCGGGCGACACGGGCGAGTTCTCGGCGCGCATCGCTCTTGGGAGTCTGGCCGTCGATGCTGGCGTCCCGCGCAAGCAGGCCGCAGTGATATTCCAGCCGTGCACCGGGCACTGCCTGCGCCACCCATGCGCAGAACTCGATATCGGTCAGCGGACGGCTGATGCTGACGAAGGAGGTAGTCTGCATGAACACGATCTCCTGCTCTCGCCTCTACTCAGGCCGTCCAGAAGCCGACCCGCCCCCGCGAGACAGGGGACCGACTCCCCCATCCGGGACGTCGTCGCCGGCGGTCTGCGGATAGCTGTCGCTGGCGACGTAGATCGCCAGCAGGGGCGCGCCGTCCTGGTGGGCGCCGGCATCCTCGATGCGGAATGCGTGATGGTTCTTCAGTACCTCGGGGAGTTCCCAGCGCCGGTAGAGGCCGGGAATCCTGACCATTTCGGTTGCGGGGACTGGGTGGCTTTCCTGCATGGTCCGTCCTTGTTCGGGATGTTCGGCGCTGTTCGGGCCTGTCATTGAGAAAAAGCCACAACGGCATCTGGATCGGGACATCCACTCAGGCGATTTCATGGAGGGCGTCCCGCATCTTCCGCGTGGCACGCTGGTAGCGCTTGCGCGCCGCCGCCTCGGAAAGGCCGAGTTCAATGGCGACCTCGGCCTGGGAGAAGCCCTCGATTGCAACGCGGATCACCAGCGTCGCGTCAGCGCCGATAAGCCGCCGCATGTCATCCTGCAGTCGTGAGTGACTCAGCGCCGGGTCCTGCACATCGTAATCGCCCGCCACATCGTCGGGATCCGTATCGCTGACGACGCTCTGACGATCCGCCTCGCGCCGACGACCACGGATCATGTCGCGCTCGACGTTTCTGAGAACGGTCGCTGCGATCCGATTGACCCGCTGCAGGTCCAGGCCGCGGATGGCCTCCACAGTCCGGGCGAGGATATCGGAGGCGATCTCGTCGGGGGTGCCGAGCCTGTGCCAGACCGACCGGCGCTGGATGGCATCGAGCCCCGGCCAGAGCGCCAACAGCATCAAGCTCAGCGCGCAGTCGGCCGCGGAGCCAGCGCCCTGCGCGGCCCGGACCAGCGCGGCAAGGATAAGGTTCTTCTGTTCGCTGTCGCCGGACTGCCGATGCAGCGTATCCAGGATCGCAGGCGGCTCGCCGAATGCTGCGATGGGCTTTTGGCTGCGCCGTATCGCGTCGAAACTGCGCTGAAAGCTGAGGGTGAAAGAAGTTCGCATGAGGTGGTCGCGGATCTCGTGCCACGCGAAAGACATCGGACGCCTGCCTTGCGGCCAGGCGTCCAGCGCCTTGTCGTGGCCAGGTCAGGACGTCGCGCGTCTCTGCGGTTTCAGGAGGTTGGGTAGTGCGCGCGTCAGCGCGCGGGTGCGGTCGCCTGGTTCAGCGTACCGCAGCCCCGGCAGGTGGCTTGAACCGGGAAGCCCACGAGGTACTCGTGCCCCCGCGCAAAACGCAGGTGCATGCGGCCGTCGCGGCAAACGCCGAGCAGCTTGTCACAGCGCGTGCAGCGCCATTCCGAGTTCGAAGTGGTGGGCTTGGTCTTCGCGGCGCCGGACCAGCTCGTCGGGGCTGCCTGGCGCGAGGGGAAGGGAGTCGGCATCGGGGTGCTCCTCTGATCGATGGAGCACTCCCATTGGCCCGAAGAATCGGAGCTAGTCAGACCCCCCAATCGGAGCCGGATCGGAGCCGACCGTCAGATAGCGATCTCCCATTTCCCTTTTCCGGGGCTACGTAGGAAGCCGGACTTCAACTTGTCCCATAGCGGCTTATTGAAGATGTTCGACAGGGACTGGTCCTCGGCTATTCCCTTGACCAGGTCTTCGGTCGCCATCGGCATTGGGCCTGCGTTGTGGGCGTCGACCAGTCGCTGGATGACGTCGATGCGTTGCTCCCCCTTGATGTCGATGCTGCCTTTCCCCGGAACGAGCAAGGTCGCGAGGTTGTCCCCAACACGGGTGAGTTCGACCGTCTGGCCGCCGCGGGCCAATATCCGGTGCCTTCGGAACACCGACCGGAGCTTATCCGCGACCAACGCGATCTCGGACTGGTCGTTGTCTATATGATCGGTGAGCGGCGTCAGGACATTGGCCGCCAGGCATGGTCCAGGAGCGTTGGCGGCCTGCAGGACCAGTCCGATTCCAAGATTATGGCGCGCCCGAAGCTCCGTATCGACGGCGGACCGGACCTTCTCCCGGTCGAGACCACGCGCAAGGTAGATCGGAACATCCCCACCATCGACCACGAGCGTCCCGAGGTAGAGAAGATGATCGGTCAGTTTCTCGATGGCGGGCGCATCAAGCGCTTGGCCGAGACGCGTCTTCAGGTGTTGCGCGACCCAGCCGTCGCGCACCCGATAGATCCTGTAGCGATCCGGGTTGCCGCCAGGCGTCACCTGTCCTTCGGCCACCTTAAGGTCGGCCACCTTTTGGTCACCTGCCTCCGATTCACCTCGCTCGATCCGGACAACCACCTCAGCCGCGACCGGGCCTACCTCGTCTTCATCGTCTATCAGGTCGTCGCCTTCCCACCCGGCAGGCACAAGGTACCCCAGTTCCGTCAGGAAGACCGGATCGACACCGCGATCCATGAGCCAGGCGCCGCTGACCCTGTCGGCTCCTATGTCCCAGATGGCAAGCAAGGCGGGTATGACTGCCATGCTCTCCGCTTCGCTTGGCGAGCGACCGTCACGCAAGATATTCCAGTGTCTAAGCAGGCGATGGCCCAGAACTCGTTCGAAGGGATCGTCCAGGCTAAGTAGGCTGCTCGTGTTCCGATCGGTGAGCGTGAAGTTGAGGGTTTGGGCCTCGTCCCGTCCCGCGCGGCGATACCGGACTGCGATCTCGACAAAACGGATGGCGACCGCCCGCTCAAAAATCTTCGGTAGGCCGGATTGGCTATCGATGATCTCGGAGATGTCCTGATCGATCGTGGTGGAAAGCGAAAGGCGATTGGCGAGATTGCCAATGCTGATGTCAGCGCGGATCACTTTTGCGCAGTCGATCACCACGTCGTCGAGTTCCGGCGGTTCCAGAATGAACCCCTTCCGAAACTGCGAAATGTCGTAGGCTTGGAAGTCGACGGGCTGGCTGGAATATGACTGATCGAGAGCCGTCTCGATGAAGCGTTCGGCGATGGTGTGCCTCAGCTTTCTGTTGCCTGCCCGGACATGGACCCGCCCGGTCGACGGCGTGTAAACGATCATCGCCTCTCCAGGCGGGCGGAAATAGATACTCGACCGATTGCCATTGTCGTCGATCTCCTGGATGCTTGTGGGGGAATCGGGATGAAACAGCAGATACATCTCTGCGGCCGGCTCTTCGCCGTCCTCGGGGATGTCGAATCTGTCAATGCTGTAACCGTCGCCGCGATCCAAGCGCTTGTTGAGATCGGCAAGAAGCGCATCGAGTACTGCACTGCCGGCGTCCGGGCCACCGTCGCCCGCAGGCTCGGCCATGAAGGTCTGGTAGTGCTTGTCATAGCGCCGGTACAGACGCAGGTGCAGGCTGTTTTCTGCCGCTTCGAACAAGCCGTGTTCGTTGGCAAAGGCCCATAGGCTTCGCGCGAGCTTGTCCCGCTGTTTCAGAAGTTCCTTGGCGCGGTCGGGTTCGAGCTTGGTATTGGCGAGACCTTCGAGGACGTACTCGCCGCGGTCGCTCGCTATTATGACGATCCGGGCCGCTTCGGTTTCGAGCGGGCCCAGTCGGTCCTTCTTTTCCTGCCGCAGCATTTTGCTGGCAACTTGCAGACCGTCTGGGTTGCCCGGATCGAACTTGTAGGTCGCCAGCCAGTTCAACCTCTCAAAAGCTTGGCTTTCAAGAAATGCGGACAGCAGCTTCGGCTCTGCATCATCGAATAGCCGAGAAAGGTTGGGACAGGTCTTGGCCGGGGCGCGTACCATATTTTCTCCGAAAACTTACTTGAGCTATAGAGCGCGCTCATGGTGCCATGCTTGGAGCTTGACACTGCGATGTCGCGCCTGGCGCCTGAAATCACCATCATCACCGCACCTGAGAGTAAGAACTTCGCGGGGGAGATCGACGCGCGCATCTTCGATCAGCTTGTGCCTACTGGGCCGATGCGAAGTGATTTGCGCGCTATGAATTCACCTCATTGAACAACTGATTTTGGTCGATTCAGCCTGCGATAATTGTGGACAAAACTGCGGGCGGCAAGATCTGATGTTCTTCGCTCGTTCGCATTTCTGCATTCCATTCTTCTGAGATGTCCCGTCTCGGGCTGCCGGGTGGCTTTTGATCGGTAACGACACAACCGAACACGGCTGAGCCATGAAACGCCCGAATCCGCTCCCGCCCGACCACATGACCTCTGCCGAACGCCTGGCCGAGATCGGGCAGATCCTGGCCGTTGGCTACCTGCGTTCCCGCAATCGAGCGCGGTCTGAAAACCCGCGGCACAACAGCAGAAGCGGAGACGTTTCTCTCGACTTACCGGGTGTACAGAGCGGTCATGGCGACACCAAAACCCGCCTTAGAGAGTCGCCATGACCACGCCGATCCTGCGCCAGATCGCCGACCTGCAAGACCGATCACAAGACGAGCTAAAGGCAATGTGGAGCGAGTATTTCGGCACCGAGCCGCCGGCTTACCGCCGAGGCTTCCTGATCCGTGGGCTCGGCCAGCGCATCCAGGAACTGACCTACGGCAGCTTGCCTGCCACCCACCAGAAGCGTCTCGATGCCCTGGTCGATGACCAGCCCCCGAGCAAAGGCCGCGGACGCGCCACGACGGTTCACGCTGGCCAGGACCGGCGGCTGCTGATCGGAACCCGGTTGGTGCGCGAGCACCAGGGGGTCGCCCACGAGGTGGCGGTTGCGGACGGCGGATATGAATACGGCGGGCAGCGCTTCAAGTCGCTGTCGGCGGTCGCCCGCCACATCAGCGGCACCCGCTGGAATGGCTGGGCGTTCTTCGGCCTGCCGAACCCGGCCAAGCTGGAGCGCAGAAAATGACCGCCACGATCGCCCTGCGTAAAACCCGCTGCGCCGTCTATTGCCGCAAGAGCAGTGAGGAAGGGCTCGAGCAGGAGTTTAACTCGCTCGATGCGCAGCGCGACGCCGGGCTTGCCTACATTGAGAGCCAGCGCCACGAAGGATGGATTGCGCTCCCCGACCGCTACGAGGATGGCGGCTTCTCCGGTGGCAATCTGGAGCGCCCAGCGCTCAAGCGCCTGCTCGCCGACATCGAAGGTGGCCGTGTCGATGTGGTCGTCGTCTACAAGATCGACCGTCTGTCGCGCGCGCTGATGGACTTCGCCAAGCTGGTCGAAGTGTTCGACCGGCAAAGCGTCACGTTCGTGAGTGTCACGCAGTCGTTCAATACGACGACTTCGATGGGCCGGTTGACGCTGAACATCCTTCTGTCCTTCGCCCAGTTCGAGCGCGAGGTAATCGGCGAGCGCATCCGCGACAAGGTCGCCGCCTCGCGCAAGCGCGGCATGTGGATGGGCGGCATCCCGCCACTCGGCTACGACGTCCGGGACCGCAAGCTGGTGATCAACCCGCCCGAGGTGGCGCTGGTGCGGTTGATCTTCGAGCGCTTCCTCGCCGTCGGCTCCGCCACCACCCTGGTTCAGGAACTGGCCAAGGCCAGGTACCAGACCAAATCCTGGACGACCCAGGACGGCAAGGCGCGTGAGGGCAAGCGGATCGACAAGGGCTTCCTCTACAAATTGCTGAACAACCGGGTCTACCTGGGCGACGCCGTCCACAAGGGCGACGCTTATCCTGGCGAGCACGAGGCTATCATCGATCGCCGGACCTGGGATCGTGTCCAGACCATGCTCGCCGAGAACGGCCGCCGCAGGGGTAACCGCACACGCGCCACTACGCCGGCGCCGCTCAAGGGGCTAATGCATTGTGGCTGCTGCGGCACCGCGATGACCCCGAGCCATACCCGCCGCCGCGGCCGGCTCTACCGATATTACCTCTGTACCAGCGCCATCAAGAACGGCCATGCCTCCTGTCCGGTGCGATCGATTGCAGCCGGTGAAACGGAGACGCTGGTGCTGGCGCAGATGCAGGCCATCTTCAAGGCGCCCGAGATCGCCGCGCAGGTTATCGCCGCCGCAGCTCGGCTCGACGACGATGTCGGCGGCGTCGCGGGACGGGAACGAGAGATCGTCGGCGCGCTCGGCAGCCTCGACACGATCTGGAGCGAACTGTTCCCGGTCGAGCAGCAGCGTATTCTCCACCTGCTGATCGAGCGGATCACGGTCGAGCCGACGGGGTTTAGTATCACGCTCCGCGCCGAGGGCATCCGCAGTCTGGTCACCGAACTTCACGCCGGCGACGCGCCGCTCAAGGCCTACATCGGAGCCGCCGCATGACCAGGCGGGCCGCGGTCGAGGTGACGACGCTGACCATTCACATCCCCGTCCAGTTCAAGCGGCGGGGTGGTCGCAAGTGGGTGCTGGCGCCCGACGGCGTCGCCTCGCCAATCGCGTCCAAGCCGGTCGTGGACGACACCATGCTCAAGCTGCTGATCAAGGCGCACCGCTGGCGGCGGCGGATCGAGAGCGGCAAGGCCAGATCGATCACCGATCTGGCGGCCCAGGAGAAAGTGACCATCGCCTATGTCGGCAGGGTCCTGAACCTCACCTGCCTCGCACCTGACATCGTCTCGGCCATTCTCGACGGACGTCAGCCACGCGGGCTCAGCGTAAACGCCATGCTCAAGGAAGTGACGGCCGGCTGGGACCGGCAGCGCCAGGCATGGGCGTTTCCAACGGGCTGAGGCGCGGCGTCGGGAGTGAAAGCATCCGCCGGAAACACCAGGTTGACCAAGCCTGACTATGTTCCTATTTTGTTCTAATGCCCGCCAAAGATTCCGCCGTGCTTTCTTTTACCCACTCGCCCTCAAACTTGGCGCTCGTGGTCTACAGCTCCCGTGTTCCCGCCGGCTTCCCCAGTCCGGCCGACGATCACATCGAGGGCAAGCTCGATCTGAACGAGCACCTCATCCGACACCCGGCCGCCACGTTTTTTTCCAGAGCTGCGGGCGAGTCCATGAAGGACGCCGGCATCTTCGATGGCGACCTTCTGGTTGTCGATCGCAGCATCACGCCGCAGCCCGCGGACATCGTTATCGCGGTTCTTTTCGGCGAGCTGACAGTCAAGCGCCTGAAGAAGCAAAATAGCGCGTGGATTCTCACCGCAGAAAATCCAACCTTCCCGGACATACCGATCGACGATCCAGGTTGCGAAGTCTGGGGCGTCGTCACCCACAGCATCCGTCGGCATTGCGATCGATAACTGCCGTGCCGACGTTCGGTCTCGTCGATTGCAACAATTTCTACGCATCCTGCGAGCGGGTATTCCAGCCCCGTCTAATTGGTCGCCCCATCGTCGTGCTCTCCAACAATGATGGCTGCGTCGTCGCGCGGTCACAGGAGGCGAAGGCACTTGGCATCGCCATGGGCGTGCCTCTGTTCAAGATCCGCGACATCATCAAGCTGCACGACGTTGTCGTACGTTCTTCTAACTACGCGCTCTATGGCGACCTGTCGGAACGGGTCATGAGCATACTTGCCGAATCAGCACCTCGACACGAGGTCTACAGCATCGACGAATGCTTTCTCGATCTCGATAATCTTGCCGTTAAGGATCTGACCGCCTGGTGCCGCGCACTTCGCCAGCGAACAAAACGCTGGACAGGGATTCCAGTCTCCATAGGCCTTGGCGCGACCAAAACGCTTTCGAAAATCGCCAACAAGCTTGCGAAGAGTTCGGCCAAGGCCGACGGCGTGATCGATCTCGCCAATCATCCCGAATGGATTGTATCGGCGCTGAACAAGACGCCGGTGGGGGATGTCTGGGGCATTGGACGCCGCTGGTCCGCAATGCTCAACGAAAGAGGCATCACGTCCGCACTGGAATTGCGCAACGCCCAGGACGGCTGGGTTCGTCAGCGCATGGGCATCGTCGGTTTGCGAACCGTCCACGAATTACGCGGCATCCCTTGCCATGAGCTGGAGACCCAACCATCTCCGAAGAAGACGACTTGCTGTTCGCGAACCTTCGGCCACGCAATCACGGACAAGGATCAGGTCCGCGATGCCATCATCTCTTTCGCCGAGCGCGCCGCCGAGAAGATTCGGAACTCCGGGCAGGTCTGCGGTTCCATGCAGGTGTTCATCATCACGGACCCGTTCGATACATCCGCGCCGCAGCACTCGGCCTCCGCTTCAACCACCTTCATGACGCCCACCGCTGACAGCCGTGCCCTCGTGGCCGCTGCCATCGCTATCCTTGGCCGCTTCTGGCGTGACGGATTTTCCTGGCGGAAAGCAGGCGTCATGCTCCTGGATCTGTCACCCGCCGGCGAGATCCAGCCGACCCTGTTCACAAACCATGTCACCAGCAATGGACTGATGAAGGCCGTCGATCGGATCAACGATAGATTCGGACGCGGCACCATTGGACTGGGCCTATCCGCAAAAGATGCTGAGTGGCGGATGCGCCAGGAGCAGCTTTCGCCGCATTACACAACTCGGTGGCAGGACATACCGAGGGTGCGGATGATCGAGAATATATCGTCGGGGGCTGAGGCCAGTAACGTTGCTGCGCCTGAACCATTAGAGCTGATATCCTGTCTGCGGGAGACACAGCGGGCGTCTGGGGAGCATTCATGAAGTCGGACAGTACGGCGCGGACCATCGCGGTCGGTGCCATCGGCAATGTGTTGGAGTGGTACGACTTCGCGGTCTACGGCTATTTCGCCGCCGCCATCGGGCGGACCTTCTTTCCCAACGAGAACCCCGTGGCCCAGGTGCTGGCGGCCTTCGGCATATTCGCCGTGGGCTTCCTCATGCGTCCCGTGGGCGGCGCGCTGATCGGCCATATCGGCGACAAGTACGGCCGCCGTGCCGCGCTCACCTTCTCGGTGGCGGCGATGGCGATCCCGACCTTCCTGGTCGGCGCCTTGCCGGGCTACGAGGTGCTGGGCATGGCCGCACCAATCATCCTCACCCTCCTGCGCATGATCCAGGGCCTGTCGGTGGGGGGTGAATACACGACCTCGATCGTCTTCATGGTCGAGCGCTCGCCACCGGGCCGGCGCGGCCTGATCGGCGCGATGGCAGGTTGCGGCGCGGTCGGCGGCATCCTGCTTGGCTCCGCGACCGGCGCGCTGCTGGCCTCGACGATGTCGGCCGAAGCCGTGGAGACCTGGGGCTGGCGCATCCCGTTCCTGCTCGGTCTCCTGGTCGGCCTGGCGGGCTTCCTTCTGCGGCGCCACGTCCAGGAAGCGCCCAAGGTCCACAAGGCGGCGCGCTCGCCGCTGCTCGAGACGATGCGCAACCACGGTCCGCTGCTGGGGCGGTTGGCCGCCGTGTCGGTCTTCAACTCGGTCGGCTTCTACCTGATGTTTGTCTACATCGTGAGCTGGCTCGAATTGGTTGACGGCATGGCGCCGTCGCGCGCGCTGGGCATCAACACCATCAGCATGGCGGCGCTGTTGCCCCTCATGATCCTGATGGGCTGGATGACGGATCGCTTTGGCCGCAAGCCCGTGATGCTTTGCGCCATCGTGTTTGGCTTCGTCGGCGCCTGGCCGTTCTTCTGGCTGATGCACAGCACCAATCCAGCGCTCGTGCTGCTGGGTCAGATGGGCTTTGTCATAGCCGTCGGCACCTTCGTCGGCACGCAGCCCACCCTCATGGTCGAGGCAGCACCCGCGGCCGTGCGCTGCACGGCCATTGCGCTGGGCTACAACGTCACCCTGGGCGTCGTGGGCGGGCTCAGTCCGCTGGCGGCGACATGGCTGGTCGAACGCACAGGCAACGACTACAGCCCGGCCTTCATGATCATGGCTGCCGCCGCGATCACCTTCGCCGCCTTGCTGTGTTTCAAGGAGACTTACAAGGCTCCGCTCGAAGTGGGTTAGGCCTACTGCAACCTGATGTCCGCTTCCTTGATCAGCTTGCCGAGCTGTTCGCGCTGCCCGGTAAGCCAGGTCTTGAACTCGGCCGGCGAGTTGGCCACCAGGTCGGCGCCCGACGGGTCGAGCCGCTCGCACACCTTGGGGTCCTTGATCGATTCGGCGATGACGGCCTGCGTGCGGTCGACGAGGGCCTGCGGCGTCCCGATGGTGGCAAACATGCCCTGAAACATCGCGCGGTCATGCCAGGAAGCCGTGAGAGTTTTCGTCCCGGCAGAACGGAGCAGCGAATGTATGAAATCGTCTCCCCGGGGGCTGAGGCCAGTGCCGTTGCTGCGCCTGAACCATTGGAGCCCGTATTCACCGGATGACGCGGTTACTCTCTTAAGTTGCACTCTGGTTAAATTATAAGAATCAATAGCTTGAGGCAAGTATTGCAAAGTCGTGATGAAGAACCCCGACGGGTGAAGCACTCGATGGTTCTCTCCGGCTCGATTTCGACCGCCGCCTCAAGCTCGAGTTCCATGGTTCGATCACGCGGTGCAAGCAAAGCCAGGAGAGGTGCGTCCGGATGATCGAAAAATCGACGCGTGAGGCGCGCAACGCCCGGCGGTCGCCGGTTCGAATGGGCGGCGATCCCTATGCCACCACTTCGGCATTGCAGGCCGCCCTCAAGGGCGGCAATCTTGCCTCAACAAGTCGGTCATCCGGTGTCGAAGCCAGTTCGGCCGTGCTGGATCGATTGTCTTGTCGACCCGGTCTGTGACAGCAAGCGATGATCAGCGCCTTGCGACGCCGCAACCTTTACCGAAGCGCCCCCAAGGGGCGTCATCGCATGACAGTGGAAGCCAATGATCCAATACCTGTTTGAATTCGACGATTGGATTGTCGGCTCGACCATCGTCTGCCTTTATCTGGTTTCGGCACTTCTGCTCTCAGCAATTGTTCTGTGGCCCCGGTTTCGCACAAGAATAAAAATTCTCGGCTGTGCGACACCGGACCTGCTTTTCTTTCTCGGCGTCCTGTTTAGCCTCAATATCGGATTCCTGGCCGTCGAAATCGAAGATCGAATACAAAAAGCGGCGAATGCGCTCAGCGTAGAAGGAAATTCCCTTCGCGGGATCGCTTCGATACTCAAAGTGGAAGGCCCCGCGGGAAACGCTGTAAGGACTGCCGCCCGCAATTATTTGGAGAGTACCATCAAGCGAGAGCTCTCCGGCAGTCGCGCGGCAATCGAGTTCGCGACCGCCTCGCAGAAGATGGAGGAACTTGGCGCAGCGGCAGCAGCCCTCACCGAGGTAAGTGCCGTAAGCGGAACTGTTCGCAACATGGCACTCGAGTTGGCCCTGAGTGCATCGGATGCGCGCGCAAGACGGCTCGCTCTGATGAGCGCCGAGCCCAATGAACTAAAATGGGCGTTACTCTTCTACCTGCTGTTGTCGATACAGGTAGCCGTGGTTCTGATACATGGCGAGGATACTCGCCGCATGATCGTCCATCTTATGTTGATATCCCTCGCGGGAAGCCTGAGCTTAGCAGCAGCCGCTCTTTCGGAAGACCCGTTTACCCAGCCGAGAATGGTATCCATTGCTCCATTGGAAGCAGCCTTGGCGGCCTTGCCGAAGACCGATAGGCAATGATGGAAGCCGCGATCGACCCGCGCTGTTGACGAATGGACTTCTTGGATCGCGATGCAACGTGGTTGCCCAGGCCCACGAGACCGCCATCCCATCGCGTTCTTGCCCTGCACCTGATGCCTCCACAGATTCGCGACGAGGTCGGGGAGAGCCTGTCGCATGTACAACAAATTCACGCGCAACATCCTGATCGCCATGGCGTTCGGCGTCGTCATGGGCGCGCTGGTCTATGAGTATCTGCCGCAGGTCCGCGACGAGATCGCCAAAACGTCAACCTGATCGCCATGCTGTTCCTGCGCCTGATCAAGATGATCACCGCTCCGCTGGTTTTCGCGACCCTGGTCGGGGCATCGCCCATATGGGCAGCGGCGCTCGGCTCGACCGCATCTTCGCCAAGACCATGGCTGGTTCCTGAGCGCCTCGTTCGTCTCGTTCCTTCTCGGCCTCGTCATAGTCAACCTGCTGCAGCCCGGCGCCAACTTCCCGGGCGCGCTGCCCGACGCCGGTCTGTCGAACGGCCTGCCGGTCTCGGGCTTCTCGCTGGAAAAATTCCTGACCCATCTCATTCCGACCTCGGTCGTCAAGGCGATGGCGCAGAACGAGATCCTGCAGATCGTGGTTTTCGCCGTGTTCTTCGCCGTGGCGATGGGCGCCATGCCCGAGCGATCGGCCCTAAGATTCGATCCCGGACGCCGCCGCCACCCACTCCAAATCTCGAACCCAGAAAAAAGGGGATGTCCCGCTTTTTGTTGAAAATCGCTCAGCAGGCGCTCTCAGTTGCTGAGCCTATGCGGCCTGTGCGTGCAGTTCAAGGCTGGAGCTGATGGCGTGCTTGGCCTGATGGGCTAATAGAGCCG
>Ga0209702_10008076_pt1 | contig 12477 bp, 9 predicted proteins | sample FRY01_FD_187210 | JGI IMG/M metagenome (GOLD analysis project Ga0209702, IMG submission 187210) | Freshwater microbial communities from Lake Fryxell liftoff mats and glacier meltwater in Antarctica - FRY-01 (SPAdes) (version 2) | ecosystem: Environmental > Aquatic > Freshwater > Ice > Glacier... | reverse complement strand
TTCAACAGGGTTCCCACTCGATAAAAATTGTGCAGATATATATCCACCAATAATTGCACCTATTAAAAATACCAAATTCCAGGTTTGTGCTTTCCAATTAAAATCAAAAAATTTGGTATGCTTTCCTAAACCAGCTGCAGCACATATAGTGCGCATATTAGAGGAGAACCCAAAAGATTTTCCAAAATATAAAAGTAAAAACATAATCCCTGCTATTATAGTTCCGGAGAACCACCAGGCCCAAGTATGGGTAATTATTTCATGCATAAGTATGTTATATTATTTAAGTTGATATGAAATGATCGGTTTAAATAAATGATTAATTAATTTTTCAGTCGCACTTTGGTGAAACGAACTACCCTTACCATGAGTGCCTATACATATTATATCCATATTATTCATTTGATTAAAATGTATAACACCGTTTTCTACATCTTTATCACTAATAATATGGCACTCAAAATGTTCTATTGAATTGAATGTAGCAAACTTTTTCATATTAGCTTCAATTTCGGTCTTAACTGCTGAAATATCACTCGAAACAATTTGCAATAAATGAAGTGTAGAATTAAATGATTTTGCAATTTTATGCATCAAACTCAAATTCTCAACTGCAGGTTTTGAAAAATCATGTACCAATAATAAGTGTTTGATAATAAGATCAGATCTATCGCACATTAGAGACAATACAGGAACAGCAGATTTTCTCGCAATCATCTGTGTGGAAGTTCCAGAAATTTTTTCTTTTATACCCCATGCTCCTTTTGTTCCCATTACAATTAAATCCATTTTAGCGGATGTTGCATAATCAATAATTACATCAGTGGTTTTACCCATTAATAAATGTGTTTGAATATGATTTCCATAATGGGTTTTCAAATTAGCCAAATTCCTTTCCGCTATTTCTTTTTGATTTTCTACGTAATCAACATCTATTTCTCCACAAGTATTTATTTTACCAGAAACATCCATTGTAACTGTATCTGGCACCGATAACACGTGTAAAAAATGAACTTCAGTTTTAATTTTTTCTTCCAGCTTTTTAACCATTAAATAAGCAAACTCTGACTGAACAGAAAAATCAGTAGGTATAACAATTTTCAAGGTTTCCATATCATTATTTTAAGGTTAGTGAACAAATAAGGCAACATTTTGCCAAGTACCACCATTAATTACATTGGTAAATCCTTGTTGCTCTAGCACTGTTTTTGCCATACCACTTCTATTACCACTTCTACAAAAGACAATGATATTTTTCTTATCCCTGAATTTTACAATTTCATTTGTAAGATTATCTAAAGGAATATTTACTGACCCTTTAACATGACCATCTGCAAATTCACTAGGAGTTCTAACATCTACTAAAAATGCGCCGGCTTCAATAACGGATTTCAGGTTTACTGATAATCCGCCTCCAAATAATTGACTGAATAAACTCATCTGTTTAATTTTATTTATATTGTTGTAAAATTTTTACTAACTCAACCTTCGACACAACACCACTTTTTCTCCAAACGGGTTGACCTTTTTTAAATACAATAAGAGTAGGAACTCCCTGAACTTGATATGCGGCTGAAGCTTGAGGATTTTTATCTACATCAACTTTAATGATAGTAACATCATTCATAAAATTGTCTTTAACCTCTTTTAATATAGGAGACATCATTTTACATGGGCCACACCACTCCGCAAAAAAATCTACCAATACTGGTTTTTCGGATTGTATCATTTCATTAAATGTCATGGTGATATAATTTATAGATTAACCACTTCTTCATAGCTAATCTCTTCGGTATTTTTAGTTGTTTTCTTCACCGGCGCATAACAGGCTCCAGATCCGCAACAACTGGTATTAAATATAGCCATTAGCGTAAATAACAAACCTGCTATTCCAAAAACAGTGTCTTTGTTTAAGATAGATTGAATTATGATTGCAAATCCAGCAGATAATCTAAGGACACGCATTAAGTTCCAATTATTTAATAATACTTCTTTCATAAACCTGCCTTTTATTTAAATACAAATATAAAATAGCCAAAAGTTAACAATGGTAACAAAGGTTACACAGTTGGCATACACTCTTGCGACCTCCAAAACATTTTTAATGTACAGCACATTCTAATATTGGCTACTATTCCAGCAAAAGCAGTAATAGCAGCTACTGCAAATAAAGCAGCACTTAAACCTAACCAATCTGCTAGAAACCCACTTAATAAAGCTCCAATCACATAGCCAGAATCTCTCCAAAACCGAAAGACTCCTATAATTTCTGCACGTTGCAATGGATGTGCATTTTCAACAACAACAGTTAAAAAGTTGGGATATACCAATCCAGTTCCCAAACCCAGTAAAACAGCAGCTGTTATAGCCCAATAGAATGAAGAAAATAAACCCAATAAAATAATGGCCAACGCTTGCAATAACATTCCCAATGTAATTAATTGTTTTTTACAAAAAATATCTCCCATTTTACCAGTAAATAGCTGAGAGAATCCCCATATCATGGGATATAATCCTGCAACTATACCTACTTGCTGAATTGTAAAAGATCTTTGTATTAGTAGAAGCGGAACCAAGCCCCACATTACTCCATCATTCAAATTATTTACTAACCCATTAATACTAACTGAGCCAAGATTTCTGTGCTTCCAACTTGTAGAAATCCAAATATTTTTTAAAAGCGGGATGTTACTTTGTGATGTTTCAGATTGAATAAAAGCGGCTGTATCATTGATGAAAAAAAATGAAATAATTAAGCCCACTAAAACAAATAATACTCCTGGTAAAAAAGGATAAAAAGCATACCCATATGATGCTGCTAATTGAGCTGATAAAAAAGCTGAAACACCAACTGCTAGATAACCAGAAAATTCATTAATTCCCATTGCAAGACCTCTGTTCTTACTGCCCACCAAGTCTATCTTCATCACTACCGTTATACTCCAAGTAATTCCTTGACTAATTCCTAAAAAAATATTGGCAATAATAATCCAATTCCAATTATTTGCAAACATTAATAAAAAAGGAACGGGAGATGCTATTAACCAGCCAACTACTAATAGTTTTTTACGGGTAAATTTTCTAGCTAAAACGCCAACCATATAATTACTTACCGCTTTACTTATTCCAAATGCTACAATAAAACTTGTGACGGCGGAAGCTGTAGATAAAGAAAAAACAGTTCTACCAAACTCTGGTAAAATAGACCTTTCCATTCCAACCATAGAACCAACAAAGGCGTTAACCAACACCAGCAATAAAAACTGTTCTTTATTTTCTTTTAGCCCTTGCATACCTTTTTAAATAAATGTAAGGTAGAATGTTTTAACTCACAACTGGTTCTCCCGCGTTTACCCACTCATTCATTCCTGCTGAATAATTTACAATATTCTTGAATCCGTTTTTGGCAAGTATTGAGTAGGCAATTGATGATCGATCACCACTTTGACAATGGATCATCACTTTTTTGTTTTTACTAATCTTATCCAAATTATTAGGCAATGTACCAACAAACACATTATCTGCTCCTTTAATATGGCCTCCATTGTATTCGGCTACACCGCGCAAATCAACAACTTGTACATCTGGATCAGTTGCTAATTTTTTAGCTTCCGTAAAATCAATAATAGTAGCTTTTTCTAAAGTTCCTCCGGCTTTAGTATATTCATCAACCGAAGGCAAATAACCAGCAATACTATCTAACCCAATTCGCATTAATTTTCTGGTTAAATCATCTAACATAGATTCATCTGCTAAGATCATGAAAGGTTCATCATATTTTAAAAACCAACCGGCCCATGTACCAAATGAATTGTTTCCTTGAATATTTAAACTTCCTGGAATAAATCCAGCAGCAAAATCTGCTTTAACTCTTGCATCAATTAACTTTATTCCTTTGGCCATATTGGCATTCACTTCTTCAATTGAAAGTTTTTTTAATTTTGGAACTTCAGTTAATAAAGGACGATCTACTTTATTTAATTTCTTCATCATCGCAAAATATTTTGGAGGTTCAGGTTGATCTTCCAATAAATATTTTACAAAGCCATTTTCGTCTGAAGGATATTGAAAAGCCCAGTTACGTGCTTTCTCATAACCTACGGTAGTACTAGGAACTGAGCCCAATGCTTTACCACAAGCAGAACCAGCACCGTGTCCAGGCCATACTTGAATATAATCTGCCAATGCATTAAATTTATTAATGCTTTGATACATTTGTTTAGCTCCTTTTTCTTGGGTTCCTATCATCCCTGCTGCTTTTTCTAACAAATCGGGGCGACCAATATCTCCAACAAAAACAAAGTCTCCAGTAAACAGCATCACAGGCTCATTACTTGCAGGGTGATCGGTTAATAATAAGCTAATACTTTCTGGAGTATGACCAGGAGTGTGTATTACTTTAAAACTAAGGTTACCTAGTTTTATTACATCATTGTCTTTTAATCCAATATGGGGGAACTCATATTCCCATCCTTCACCACCTTCTGCAGACAAATACAATTGCGCACCAGTTAATTGAGCTAATTCTCTAGAACCAGCTAAAAAATCTGCATGAATATGTGTCTCAAAAATATGCGTAATGGTCATGTTATTGGCCTTGGCAATTTCAAGGTAAGTATCCACATCTCGTTTAGGATCAATAACAGCAGCAACACCTGCTTTTTGACACCCTATAAAATAACTTGCTTGTGCTAAACTTTTGTCGTAAATGTGTTGAAAAAACATATTATTGTGTTTTGAGCTTAATTAAATATTGATGCAAAGATCTGAATTTTAAAGTTCTTGTTTCGTAACATTTGTTGCATTTAATGAGACCCAAGATTTGGCAAAAATAATTCTTTAACAATAATGTAAATTCCCATTATTAAAACAAACCAGCCAAATGCTTTTTTGAGTTTTTCACCAGGTATTTTTTTAGATAAAACAATACCTATAAAAATACCCACTATTGCAAATCCAGTAAATGTTAGTAGTAAATTCCAATCAATTAATTGTGAACCTTGCAAATCGCCTGTGAAACCTATAAGTGATTTTGCAGCTATAATGAACAAAGAAGTTCCAACAGCTAGTTTCATTGGCATTTTAGCCAATAATACAAGTGCTGGTATTATTAAAAAACCGCCTCCAGCTCCTACCAATCCTGTAAGTAATCCAACAAGAGTTCCTTCTAATAAAATCATTGGATAATTATATACTAATGGCGCTGATTCATCTACGGCAGATTTTTTACTTGGTCTGATCATACTAATAGAAGCTAGAATCATAATTACTGCAAAAAGAACCATAAGAGCAATTGACTTAGTAATTATAATTCCTCCAATAGACAGTATTTCAGAAGGTATATATGGAACAATCCATAATCGAGTAGAGTATACTGCTGCAATAGAAGGTATACCAAAAATAAGTACTGTTTTGAAATCAACTCTTTTTTGCATTGCACTTTGAATACCCCCTACAAGTGCAGTTGAGCCAACAATAAACAATGAATATGCAGTTGCTAAAACTGGATTCACCCCCATAACATATACCAAAATAGGGACAGTTAAGATAGAACCGCCGCTACCAATTAGGCCAAGCGATATACCCACAAGAGCAGCTAATAAAAATCCAACTATTACCATTAATTTAATTTTAGAACGCAAAAATGTACATTCGGCTAAGGAGATACTGTTACAAAAGTTACACTTAAAATCAAACAAAAAAAAGACCACCATTTGGTAGTCCTTAAAAGGGAGGTCCCGAGCGGATTCGAACCGCTGTAGAAGCTTTTGCAGAGCTTTGCCTAGCCACTCGGCCACAGGACCAATAATTGGATGGCAAAAATAGCATAAAGCAACTAATTTTAAAATTTTAAATAGTATTTCCCGAAATTTACTTCCTAAATTGCTTGAATATGAATAGAATAGCTGAAAGTGAACTAATTATCAATAACCGTGGCGCAGTTTATCATTTAAATCTTAGACCAGAAGAACTGGCAGATACAATCATTACTGTTGGTGATCCTGATAGGGTTGCAACTGTTAGTAAGCACTTTGATAGTATTGAAGGCAAATTTGAACATCGTGAATTTATTACTCATACAGGATTTATTGGAAACAAGCGTATTTCGGTAGTTTCAACCGGAATTGGTACAGATAATATTGATATTGTATTAAATGAACTTGATGCGCTAGCAAATATTGATTTTGAAAATAGAACAGTTAAACCTGTTTTACAACGATTAAAAATAGTTAGGGTTGGCACATCTGGCTCACTGCAGGCGGATATACCAGTTGATAGCTTTGTAGCAAGTACTCATGGTTTAGGAATTGATAACCTTCTGAATTTTTATAAGCAAGAAAATAATGATGAAGAATTTGCAATTCTCCAAGAATTCATTAACCATACTAAGATGGGGAAACATGCTGCATCGCCATACATAGCCTCCGCCGCACCTTCTTTACAAAGACATTTTGTTGAAGGTTTTCACCAAGGTATTACTGTTACTTGTCCGGGATTTTACGGTCCACAAGGCAGGGTTTTACGCCTAGCACTTCAGTATCCAGACCTCGTAAACCTACTACCAACTTTCAGGTATGGCAATCATCGAATTTCTAATTTTGAAATGGAAACAAGTGGCATATACGGATTAGGAAAACTTTTAAATCATTATTGTTTGAGTCTCAATGCTATAGTAGCAAATAGGGTGTTACAAACTTTTAGTAAAGATGGCACAAAAGCAGTAGAAAATTTGATTGTAAAAGCACTAGAAATATTGTGTAAAATGTAATAAATATTTTTTTTTATTTGGCTGTATTCTACATTGTATACATGTCCGCATCCTTTAATCCAGATATTACAGTATATCATCATGCTATTAAGGCAGCGGAAAACGTATTTACTTTCACTAGCAAATTACCCCTAGAACAACGTTTTGTACTCAACAACCAATTAAAAAGATCAATTATTTTAATTTGTAACCGTTTGTACGCTGTAATAACAAGTGAAAGCAAGCAAATACTAAAGAGAAACATTGAAATGTTCATTAAAGTTTATGCAGAAATAAAAACACAAATTAAAATGTCGCAGAATCTTGGTCATTTTAACAATACCGAGCTAGCAAGTTTAGAACAGTGCCTTGATCAAATTTTGCTCTCCTGCAAATGCACTATCGTATAGCTGCAATTAATTTTTTATCATCTACAACAATTTTTTTGGCAGATTAATCATAAATGAAGATGCCCATTTTGGGAGTTTCTGATATTGGATTTGTTAAAACCAAACAGCAAATAGAGAAATAAAATAAAAGGGTTGTTTAACCCTGCTTTTTATTTATGCATATAATTAATTTTATATACGAAATTGGTTAATAAAATGAAAAACATTACTACAAGTTATTCTAGAAAAGTAAGCAGAATGCAACAATTATATAAAAAAGAGAACGATCACAAATGATTGTTCAATAATATGATAAGAAGGATCATGAATCAGTTTCTTTATCTAATTCATGTAAGAAATAACTGTAAAGATGAAATATAATCCCAATTGAGGATACATAGTTTTACAAAAACGAGACTGACAACAATCCCGAAATAGAGGACAATTCATGATATAATTTTGAAAGGCAACTTTATACATAAACAAAGCATCTTACAAATAGCCCACTATCAATAGGAAGCCTCTTTCTAAAACCATATCTTTTTAACTAGTATTTTTTTGAAATTTCATTTCATGATTATTATATCAAAATATTAACAACTAAAAATGAAGCTTAATAAGAAAATATTTAGTTGGATAGTTTTCATTGTAATTATATTACTACTTTCTACAAACACACTTCTTGCACAAAACACAATTGCAGTTTGTAACGGAACGCCTGTTAATTATAATCCTTTTAGCGGAGAAACATATACTTGGTCGGTAGCAGGTTCAACAGGAACTGTATCTGGACAATTTAATGGTTCAGGAAGTTCCATCAATCAAACATTAATCAATACCAGTCCGGATGCTGCCACTGTAACTTACAATGTTACTACTATAAGCCATTCTAATTTCAGTTTGGTAGTTACAGTAAATCCTATACCAACACTTAACAGCAGTTTATCACCAACAGCAATTTGTAGTGGAACGGCTTTTAATTACAATCCTAGTTCAGCTACTATTAATACTAGCTTTTCTTGGACAAGGTCAATTAATTCTGATATAAATACACCGCCTCAATCGGGCAATAATAATCCTAACGAAACGCTAATTAATACTAGTGCACTTGATGTTAATGTAAATTATGTTTATACCTTAAATTCTGGTTTTTGTACGAATCAACAAATTGTAACTGTAGTTGTTAAGCCTACTCCTAAACTAAGCAATACAGCAACGAATCCGGTTTGTAGTGGAAGTGTTTTTAATTTCAGCCCAATATCCGCTACTCCTAATACAAGTTTTACATGGTCAAGGGGTGTAACAACTTCTATCAGTAATTTGGCAGCTTCTTCCACTGGAGATCCAAATGAAATTTTAACTAATACCAGCAGCAATCCTATTTCAGTAGTTTATGCCTACACCCTTAGTTCGGGTAATTGTTCAAATACTCAAAACATTAGTGTGCTTGTAAATCCTACTGCGAATTTAACCAATACCAGCAGTTTTATTTCACAAATTTGTTCTGGTGTTGCGCAAAGTTATTCTGCGTTAAGTGACATTCCTGGAACTTCAATTTCATGGACCAGATCGGTAGTTGCAGGAATTACCAATACTGCTTCTGCTGGAACAACTTCTATTACAGAAGCCTTAGTGAATAACATTGTATCTCCAGTTACAGTGCAATATGTTTTTACGCTAAATACTTCAAATGGTTGTGTAAGTAAAGAAAATTTAAGTACCACAGTAAATCCCATTCCTAAATTAACAAGTAGACTTAGTGCTACGGCTAATTGTAGCGGAACTCTATTCAGTTATACTCCAACTTCTTTAACTAGTGGGGCTATATTTAATTGGAACAGGGCTATACAACCCAGCATTCAAAATTCTGCCGGAGTTGGAATAGGAAATCCACAGGAAATTTTAGTCAACACGAATAATGTACAAATAATTGTTGCATATGTTTATACCACTTCTGCTAATGGTTGTACTAATTCAGAAACTGTATTAGTTCCCATAAAACCAACTCCTGCAGTAGCATCACCTATTAACACTACTTCTTGTAATAATGGTTCATTTACAATTAATCCTATGGGTGTTCCAACTGGTACTCAATACAGTTGGACTACGCCAAACATTTTTCCTGCAGGGTCATTATCAGGAGCAAGTTCGGGCACTCTGCAAAATTTTATTAACCAGACTTTGAGTAATAATACTGCGAGTAATGCAACTGCCACTTATACCATTATTCCTTGGGCAGCTGGTTGTGTTGGTGCCAGTTTTCAAGGTATAGTAACCGTTAGTCCTATTGGATTCGGAACAGTTCTTCCAAATATCTCAACAACGGCTTGCAGCAATAGTAATTTTTCGGTGAGCCCCCCCACTGCACCTTCTGGAACGCAATACACTTGGAGTTCTCCCAGTTATTCACCTTTAGGATCATTATCTGGAGGAGCATCTCAGGGAACTGCATCAAACAATATATTTGGACTTTTACTAAATAATACTTCAGCACCTGCAGTTGCCACTTACTTTGTTACACCTATAGCAGGTTCATGTTCAGGTAGCTTGTTTACTGTTTCAGTAACAATCAATAATCCAGCTGTTTTAAGTAGTTCATTAACTCCTCCAGCAGTTTGCAGTAACGACTTGTTTAGTTATACGCCAATTAGTAGCTCAGCTAATACAAGCTTTACATGGTCTAGAGTAGCTATTGCAAATATTACAAACCCTGCTTCAACCGGTGTAAATAATCCAAATGAATTATTGAATAATACCGCAACAGCTCCAGTTAAAGTTAACTATTTATACACTTTAACAACTGGTATTTGCACCAATCAACAAATTGTTTCTGTTTTTGTAAACCCATTACCCAAATTAAGTAGTGCAACACCTAATCCAATTTGTAGTGGAACAACATTTAATTATTTGCCCCAATCTGCAACAACCGGAACTACTTATGTTTGGAGTCGACCTGTTCTACCTTTTATCAGTAATAATTCAACTTCTGCTATAACCAATCCGAATGAAGTGTTGATAAATACAAGCATTAATCCCGTTATAGTTCCCTATAACTTTACGCTTACTGCAAATGGATGTAGCAATTCTGAAGTAGTTAATTTGTTGGTTAACCCAACACCAGTTGTAGCTAATCAAATAACAAAGAATTGCAGTGGTAGTGCATTTAGTTTTACAGCATCAAATATTCCAATTAATACAAAATATACTTGGACAGCACCAACTACTAATCCATTACTTTCCATTTCAGGAGGTACTGCACAAGGAACACTTCAAAATTTAATTACAGGCACACTTTCTAATACAACACTTAACCCTGCAACTGCTACATACAATGTTACCCCAAATACCAATGGTTGCGTGGGGTCAACATTTACGCTAATAGTTGATGTTACGGCAACCACTAGTTTAAACAGTAGTCTTACGCCTACTGCAATTTGCAGTAATACAGTATTTGATTACACACCTTCAAGTAACACATTTGGAACCGCCTTTGGTTGGACCAGGCCCATTATTACTGGTATTTCCAATGCAGCATCAAGTGGATCAGGAAATCCAAATGAAGTATTGGTAAATAATACATCCGCAGCAGTTCTTGTACCTTATTTGTTTACCCTTACCACGCCAAGTGGTTGTGTAAATTTACAAACAGTAATCATAACTATAAATGCTGCACCTGCATTATCGAGCAGTTTAAAAGTGCCATCCATTTGTACCGGAACTTTATTTAACTATACACCAACTACTAATTCTTTATTACCAAGCTTTAGCTGGAGTAGACCAATTGTACCTGGCATTAGTAATGCAGCCGCTTCCGGATCAGGGTTATTTTATCCAAATGAGTTACTGGTTAATACGAGTAATTTACCGGTTTCAGTACCCTATACTTTTACAACAACAGTAAACGCATGTAGTAACTCTGAAATAGTTACAGTAATAGTAATTCCCAAACCAGTAATAAGCAATCAAAACGTAACAATTTGTAGTAATACTTTTTTTAGCGTTATCCCATCTTCTGCTATTATAGGAACTCAATATAAATGGGCCTTACCATCAGCTAGTCCGAATAATTCAATATCTGGAAATTTTGCACAAAGTATTTTACAGGATAGCATCAGTCAATTATTAAAGAATTTAACCATCAATGATGCAAAAGCTATTTACACAATAACTCCGATAGCATACGGATGTCTAGGCAATAATTTTAATCTTGATGTAACGGTAAAACCAACACCTGTAATTTCTAATCAAATAGTTGCAGATATCTGTAGCGGAACTGCATTTACATTTGCAGCATTATCAACATCCATACCTGTTTCTACTGTTTACACTTGGAGCAATCCTGTTATTACACCTGCCAATAGTTTAACAGGTGGAAGTGCCCAACCTCTTTATCAAAATGTGGTAAGTCAAGTTTTAAGCAGCAGTAATAATTTATTCGACACAGCTACTTATACTGTAACACCTTCAAGTGCTGGTTGTGCAGGTGGAACTTTCACATTAACAGTTCCCGTGAAACCGTTGCCTTTTATAAATAATATTTTTGATACCATTTGTACAGGTTCTGGATTTAATATAATCCCTAGTCCAGTTCCTCTCAATACAACTTATACATGGACTGTTCCAACCAGCATCCCTTTTGGAAAAATAATTGGAGGATCTGCAAACAATATTTCAGTCAACGCCATTTCACAAATATTAGCAAACACTGGAAATAGTCCGGGTCAACTTTTATATACAATTACTCCATCTGCCAATGGTTGCAAAGGGAATACATTTAATTTATTAGAAACAGTAGGTGTTCCTTTAAACCCAATTCCAAATGTATCTGCTATGATTTGTAGTGGAACTAGTTTTGATGTAACTCCATTAACAGTTCCAGCAAATACAAAATACACTTGGTCAATACAATCTATCACACCATCAGGTATGATAGCAGCGAGAAATCCTCAAATAATACCTCAAACTAATGTTTCTGATACACTTACAAATTTATTTAACAGTGTAGCAACAGCTGTATATTTGGTTTCGCCAAGTAACACGGGTTGTACTGGAAGTAAATTCCTAGCAACAATCAATGTACGTGTTGCTCCTAAAGCAACTATTAATGGAAACCCAATTATATGTGCCTATGCAAAAGATACTTTATCAGTAAGTTTTCAAGGTATTGGTCCATGGAGTTTTGACTATCTAGATAATGGTGTAGCAAAAACAGAAACCGGAATCACTACAAATCCATACACCTGGATTATTCCTACCCCATTATTATCAATCGGCAAAACACTGGCTATTACTAGAGTTTATGATCAAATGTGCGTTGATAGTGTAAACATTAGTCAATTT
>Ga0209702_10008072_pt1 | contig 12481 bp, 14 predicted proteins | sample FRY01_FD_187210 | JGI IMG/M metagenome (GOLD analysis project Ga0209702, IMG submission 187210) | Freshwater microbial communities from Lake Fryxell liftoff mats and glacier meltwater in Antarctica - FRY-01 (SPAdes) (version 2) | ecosystem: Environmental > Aquatic > Freshwater > Ice > Glacier... | reverse complement strand
CAATCAAGCTGTAAGAGGTTTCTTGCTGCGTAACGCTGGAGAAAATGTTCCTGAAGAATGTTTGCGTTCTGCAAACAAACTAAAACTGAATATCAACACCAGCAACATGGCAACTTCTTTCCGTCATCAGACTGTAGGTACAGTAGCTGACGGTGGACACTCAGTTCTGACCGGAGCTTTCATTGGCTTTGAGAAGGCAATGTTAGAATACGGAGGCATGGATTCTTTCTGCCGTATCCTTAACACTAGCCAAGGCAATCCACTTCCTTTGTTGATGGCTGACGACACAGCAAATGTAGGTGTAATTCGTGCAGAACTTGCTTCTACAGGGAATGTCAACTTCGCTCTGTCCAGAGGTGTGATTAATTCATACAGAGTTTCGTCAGCAGTTTTTAAGGTTTCCAAGGAATTGCTTCGTGATTCCGAAATCAACATCAGCTCGTACATCTCTGAGATCTTGGCTGAGCGTCTAGCTCGTAAGGCTTCTGGACTGTATATCAGCGGTGGCGGAACTACAGAGCCCCTTGGTATTGAAGGACAAGCTGTTACTTCTGGCGTTACTTTGGCATCTTCAACAACTATTTCATACGGGGAATTGAATGCTATCTACCACTCAATAGATCCAAGTTACCGTAAGAATGCTTCTTGGATGTTTAACGATAACTGCCTCTCAATCCTGAAAGGCGTAGTTGATACAACTGGACGACCACTATGGGTAGCTAGTCTAACCCAAGGTGCTCCTGACAGTCTGCTCGGAAAGCCATTGCACATTGTGCAAGAAGTTAAGTCTATCGGCACTTCAAATGTTAAATCTATGTACTTTGGCGACTTCAGTAAGGTTACCATCCGTAAGGTTGGTGGCGTTGAGATTCAAACTCTTAACGAACTGTACGCTTTGGACAACGCTGTAGGAGTTGTAGCAAACTTCACAACCGACATCTTGGTTACTCAAACAGCCGCAGTTAAGTTTGTCACCTCAAAAACAATTGCCTAATCCTGACGGATTTAAACTAAGCCTTAGCTGAGAAATCAGCTAGGGCTTTTTTACGTCCAGACACTAAATAGGTTATGCGAATAATCACAGCAAAAGAAGATAACTCAGCAGAGATCCTGAGTATAGCAGAAATCAAAGCCCATTGCCGAATTGATCACGACGATGACAACGCCTTGCTTTCAATTTACAGATCAGCAGCCGTAACTCTTATCGAACAAGCAACTGACAGTGATATCACCCCTACGGTATATGAGGAATCATATTCTGGGTTCTATCGCAGTCATCATCTAACAGCTTTGCCGATTGATGCTCTGTCTGAAGTGTCTTACTCAGACATCAACAATGTAAAACAAATCATTGCCTCCAGCAATTACACTTGGTATTTCCCGGACTCTGCAAGAGGTGTTGTTACCTTTAAGGACGCATATGTTTTTCCTACAACTTTCAATAAGCCTGACGCTGTCGTTATCAAATATACTGTTGGTGTGGGGATTGTCTCTAGTCTTATCAAAGCTGCAATACTATTACAGATTGGTTCTTTCTATGAGCACCGTGAGAACGAAACAGAACTGAATCTGAAGACAATAGCTATCGGTGTTCAAAGAATCATAGACCTATATCGGGAGATGAAGTACTAAATGCAAGCTGGAAAACTCAATCACAGGATTACGATTCAACAACCAACTAAAGTCTACGAATCTGGCGAACAACTGGAAACTTGGACAACCATGACGACTGTCTGGGCAAATCTTAAACCTATGGTCAGTGATGAGTTTGAGAAAACCGAAGTGAAATTCCAAGCGTCAACTCATTATGAAGTCACGATCAGACATCTAAGCACAGTGACACCTGAGGATAGGTTTATTTGTGACGGCGAAACATATCATATCTTCGGCGTAATCCACACAAACGAAGACAAGAAACAAACAATGCTTTATTGCAAGAAGGCAATATGAGCCTCGAAAGTGACGACGCAATCAATCAATCGCTTGCAAAAGGCTTTGCAAACTTGCCTAAAAAGGTGATCAACAAAATCATGAAGACTCACTTAAAGAAGTATTCCAAGGAGCTAGAGGGAGACGCCAAGCGTCTAGCTCCAACAGAAACCAGAGAGCTAAAAAATAAGATCAAAGCCAGAGTCGGCAAGCGATCTACAATTGCGGCTAATTACCAAGTGGGTGTTAACGCCACAGAATTTAAAGAGTTTTCTCCTAAAGCGTCAATCCAAGAATATGGATCGATTCAAAAGAACATCCCGGAGAAGAGCTTTTTGAGAAAGCCCTTTGACAACAAAGCAGAGCAGATTGCTAAAAAATTAAGCAACGACATTATAAAAGACATTGAAACGGAGTTGGGAAAATGATTAAGATTTCTACTTTGATAGATTTTATTCGAGGTGGCGTAGTTGCCACAAACATATACAGAACAATTGCACCACTGGAGGTTGTATTTCCAGTCATAACAGTAACGCTCAACTCATCTAATGTGGGAAAAGCATTAGGGGGAGATATTAAAATTGAGTCATTAATGATTTCGATTAACTTCTTTGCGTCAACGCCAACAGCAGTTGATTCGTTGACAGAGATAATTACTGAGAGACTTTCAACGCTAACTGGAGTCACTGGAGACTATAGTATTGCTGGTTTTTATTTACAGGGAAGAAAGTCAATAGACTACACAGACGAGACAACCGGCAAATTGGTGTACGGCAATTCCATAGACTACAATGTAACTGTTAAAAAATCGTAACCACAGGCATAAATACTCCTGAATATTCACTTTACAAATTCAGAGGTATATATGCCGGGTCCAATCGTAGCAGCAGGTGCAACGCTAACTGTTGCAACATCAAATGTAGGTTTTATCAAGTCAATTTCAGGTCCAGAACTATCTGTAAGTCTTATCGATATTACAGCGTTGTCTGACACAGCAAGAAAGTTTCTTGCTTCGCCAATTCCGAACAGCGGCAAACTTTCATTGTCTGTGTTCCTCGATCCAGATGATGTCGGTGCTTTAGCTTGCCGAACTGCTGTAGGCACTGGTGCAATCGTCGCTTGCGTCCTGACTCTGTCCGACGCTACCACAGCCTCGTTCAACGCTTTCGTTGAATCATGGAAAATGAACGTGGGCGGAGTAGACGAAGCACTTTCTGCTGACATTGAGCTTCAAATCTCAGGCGTAATCACTTGGGCTTAATCAATTAGTTTTGCTTTGGCTGACAGTGTATAGCTGTCAGCCAAATCAAATACAACTTTTCAATTTAAAAACAAAGGAAGAAAATATGAGTTATTTGAACACTGTAAAACAATACGCAAACCAATCAGACATTAAGACTATCCCTCTTTGGGATATTGTCTTTTCAATTCAACCGCTGTCGTTCGGCGAGACTATGGATCTGTCAAAAGTCCTAAGTGCTGACGACGTAAGCGAGTTAAATCAAACTGTCGAATTGATCTCTGCGATGGTCACTGATCCTGACGGAGTAAAATTATTTAACAGCCCTGAAGGAAAAGAAGTTTTGAAATCTAAGTCAGTCGAAGACGTAAAAAAACTGTTAGATATTTGTCTAAGCGTTGCAAAATTTGACACTGACAAGCAAGTAGAGACGGCAGCAAAAAACTAAGAAGCAGTCCACTAGAGTATTTCGGGTACAAGTTAGCTTTTCAACTCAAGAAGTCTGTTAAAGAAATCAGGCAACTGAGTGTGGACGAAATAATCGGGTGGATTGCATATGACAAAATTGAACCCATGCCAAACGACTGGGCTATGCACGGCAGTCTGTGTAGTCTAGTTGCTCAGCTTGCTGGGAATTCCACTCTTAAGCCGGAGGATTTTATGCCTTCAACGCCTAAAGACGAAGTAGTTCCTCCGAAATCAACAGACTCTTTAATACGTAATCTCTTAGGTGGATAATGCCGACAATTTGTAATGAAAAAACTTCGCCAACAGCAACGATGGACGATCGTGGGTTTTTGCAATACACTCGAACTTTTGAAGTCATCTTTGAAAGTCGTACTTTGTCAAATCCTAATTCTGCGTTTCTGGCTTTGCCGATACAAAAATTTGATTCCTATTCGTATGCTGGATTTACTGACAACACAAGTAAAGCAACTACTGTAACTGCTACGCCCGATAATGACGGATTGACTTATACTGTCACGGTCAATTACACCACTCCAGAGCAAGTTGCAAAAAGCTCTGAAAGTGGATCGGGGGGGCAACCTACAAAGGCTTGGTCTTATACTGCCTATACTGATGTCTTAAAAACAGACCTCGACAATCGAGATATAAGGAACAGTGCTGGAGATTTATTTCCGGAAGGACTAGAAACTCAGCGGTTCATCCCAGTGCTGACGATTACTCGAACGGAGCCAACCTTTTCACCCTTAAAAGCTTTCCAGTATATGGGGTCGATTAATGTCGGCATTTTTTATGGAGCGGCTAAGGGTACTGTACGATGTACGGATTTTAGCGGTTCACTTGGCTACAACCAAGACGGCACAACTTTTTATACCGTTACGTATTCGTTTGAGTTTGGGTTCTTCCCCCACGGGCAAGGCTGGGATTCTATCGTTCTCGATGAAGGATACTATTACTTAGATAACACATTGAAAGCAAACGACGAAACCGTGGAAGTAAAAAGAAGAATACTTATTGCAACAACAAATGCTAACGATCCGCAAAAACTTAATGGGCAGGGACAAGTTTTGTCAGAGGGTGGCGTTGGATATTTTTTGAAATTCCGGATTCATCCTTATGCTAATTTTACCTCTCTTGGTCTGGAGTAAAATCAATGCGGGACAGCCAACACGGTTACATTACTCTGCAAGCAGCTAGCAAGCTGAAACAGTTTTTTATACACGACAAGCGTAAGCCAAAAAATACACCGTACGACAATCTGCCGTTAAGTGCTCATCAAGATGGTTTCTGGGCACGGATTGAGGGCAGGACTACAGATAAGCCAGTGACGCTAACCGGAGATAACGCCACGAAACAAATGGGTTGTTACCGCTGGAACAGAATCATACATCAAAAAAATTCTGCGAACTATCAGATGTGGAAGAAAAATAAGCCCGGCAACTTTCAAATGTGGGAAAAGATAATTACTGACGCCACAACTTTTGAAGGGGACTATGTCGAAAGAGAAGAAGTTCAAGAAAACTTTTGTGTAGAGTCGTTGTACGCAAGTGAGAACGTGATGATGGGCGACATTGTTTATTTGCGACCAAGTCAATTCCACAAGTATTTTATTTTTGATTACAATCCACCAATGCGGCTGGCTGTCATCCAAGAGAACGTAACTCAGGCAACGATATCCCTGACTACTTTGACTTTTGGCAAAGGTAAAGTTAGCCCTTTGAATGTAAACGACACCAACACATCGGCTTCTTTTTTAGAGACATATTCCAATGATCCAGAGGACACGGAAAAATGGAAACTTGATGTTTTGAATCCATTCCGTGATACTGTAAGTGCCACGAAAACCAATCCAGTTATCTGTCAGATTACTTACTCTGGTGGTCACTGGTATTTATCAGCGGTGGAGTGCTCATGAGTTTTAGCAGATTTTCGGTAGGTTGTTGCTGTGATGATCACTGTGATGTTTTAATTTATCCAGTTGCTGGTCCGGCAGGTATTTTTGGGGGCACTGGAAACGAAACAAATTTCTACTTTGGATTAAACACAAAAGTAGGGGACGAGTTTTACAATCCGATTACAAATAAAACAGAAATTAGAACAACGAGGGAATTCGAAGTTTTAGTGATAAGAACTCTGGTGGGTCGATCCCCTAATTATGGATATGAAAACATATTAGAATTCATAGATCGTGGTAAAACAGTTATTGTTATGACTGATTACGTCGGACAACCGGGCATTTATAGAGGGGTCGATTACGTTAACGGGGCAGGAGTGCTGGCATCACTGGGAGCTTCGTCACTTTCAATTTCGCCCGGTCGTTTTCATCTGCCGCCATCAACCGGAACATTCGCAAATTTAGCATTTGGCACCAACAACCTAAACGCTGACTACGAGTCTTTTTATATTGCTGGTGCAAGTGCTGTTGCCGGAGGTTTGACAATCCTACAGAGCCAGAAGGCAACAATTATGGTTGGTTTCTCCACCGGACCAAACAACGGAAAGATTCTGCTGACCGGCGACGGTAACGGTAATTTTCAGGAGATTGCAAATCGCTTGTGCAAACTACGTGGTGTTGCAATTAGCTGACACCTGCTGTTTGTCTCCCACTCATAATGACAAAATTTTGGAAATCACAAAAGTTATCATGCTCAGCCAAAAAGTAATCTGCTGACTTTGCAGAATCATAGCATCTAAACTCTTGCAACCAACAATCTGGAAAACTACTTTTTTCCCACACGCCAATTGAATTGCCATTACTTATAGGCAGAGGATTTTCAAGCGTCAATGACTCTTGGTAAACCCCGTCAACGTACAGAGACATAATCTGTTTGCTGTAGCTGATCGCTACGTGGCTCCAACGATCTTCGGTTATAACTGCGTCAGATATTGTTTCGTCTTGCTCGCCAGCACTATCCTGCGTTGCCAAAACAATCTGTCCATAATGACCAAGACTAATTTTTACGGACCATTTGCCGCCATTAAGGGTTTCAAAGAATCCTCTGGAGAACAAACAGCGTTGTTTGAATCTATTGTCTGCCCTTACCCAGAAAGATAAAGCAAAAGCTTGATTAACTGCCAAGGTATCTCTTTCCATAATCACATTACTTAGGTCTTCTGAGGTGAACCTAGAGGAGGGTAGACAGAACACCCCTACATCCTGAACAAGTTCATTTCCGGCAGTGACTAGATCCTGTACGAGTTCGACAGGATCTTGCTCACGACTCCCAAGAGGCAATAGCCAATTAAGACCAACATAACCGTTGTTATTACTGACAACTCTAGTTTTGCCCTTAAGGGTTAATCCGCCTTGACCGATTCGTTCCCATACAACTGTAGCTGTTGCCTTAACGCCAAGACTGCCGAGGACTAAAAAGTTAAGTGCAGAACAACCACAGCTTGTCGATTCGCATTGAATTTGCCTGTAGACAATTACATCGTTTCCAGATCCGCCAATTCTTAGCTGCCCAGAAGAATCGTCCTTGAACAGATTGCTGATCTGGTTGTCACTTCCAATTATCAAGCCACCCTCGGTATCTTCCGTAAATAGGACAACTGATCCCGGACCAATCGTGTAACTTCCTGATAAGGCAACTACGCCTTGTTCAGCGGCTTCATACAGAAAAGGTTGCATAGAAAAATCAGGAATTACCCAGTTAAAATCATTCATTAAATAACCTCTTCTTCTTCGTAATATATGAACCAAACATTGTCTATTGACGGATCGTCAATAAACGCAGAAAAAAACAAATGCGTAAACCCACCAACACAATACGATCTGACTTCGTGTCTTACAATATTTGGAACAGTGTCAGTAACTTGCAAAATTTCTTCGATGCCCAAAAGTCGTAAACCTAGATAGTAATCGCATGGCTCGACAAAAGTATTGGCAGGTATTGTTATTTGTCGTCGATACGAAAAGCCATTTGCATACTTGTTTCCAGTTAGGATAAGATTGCCTGTAGAGACATCAACATAGTTAAACACAATATCAGCAGTACCGCCGATCTTTAGTAAGGCAACACTGTCGTTTGTGATCGCAAGACCGCCAATAATAATTGCACCACTATGATAGGAGCCATGATTGACGGCAGCGGTGCCAGTAATTATCAAGGCTCCTTGCTTGTTTGGATCGTATGAGCTTGCTCCAAGTTCCAAATTGCCAGTTATCTGATAACTGTATCCGTTGTTTCGTATGGGCGAGCCACCAATTCTAAGCGTTGCTGTAGACAGAACTGGCTGCATCACTACGGGAGAGCCGCCAAGCATAACGCCCGTTCCACCAATTTCACTTCCGTGTATGTATTTTTGTTTGTCGTCGGCACTGTATGTGTGTATAGTAATGAAGTCAAAGTAAGTAGGACTATTTTGTGAGAACGTTGCTGGCTGGGCAATAAAAAAGCCTAACCCCGTTTGTGTTTGGAGTGCCGTTCCTAGCTGTAGTTCTCCCGAGTCAACTACTGCTCGCCCAGTAGCTAGATCATCTATTCTCAAATAGGTTTGTTTTTGTCCTTTGACGCCAAGTCGTATCCGGAAGGCAGACTGGAAGATGTGGTCTGCTGTACTGTTATATTCATATGCCGGTAGAACTAAACCGGTGTCGGCATGTACCCCGGAAATACAGGTGTATTGATAGACGACAGCCGTCGAGAATTCATGTACTATTTTCACATATCGAAAATTATTGTTATCCTGAAACCGATATACGATCCACAGATCGTATGGCGTCGTGACATAAGCCGGAGCTTTGTATAGCACATCAAGGGAAAAGTCTGCTGTCCCGGTTCTATATTTAATGGCTGGTGTTTCAGCAGATAGAAATCTCGTCCCGAAATAACCATTGTTGTAGGCGTAGGTTGCGTATCCGTTATTGTTTGGATTTGTGTCCGTCCAGCCAAAAAATGTATTGAAAAGCGAGTTGAAGAGATTTGCCATAGTTCTGTATTTATGCCTAGCGACAGCATAAATACTGCATGGCACTTATCAAAAATTTAAGCATCGGAATTTCTGTCAAACACGACGCCTTCAAAAAAAGCATGGCGGAAGCTGGTAGTACGGTCAGTGGGTTTAGTTCTAAAACTAAGTCAGCACTCTATCAGTTACAACAAGCTCTTGAAAAAGATACTGTTGCTGCAACAGCGTTTGGCAAAAACGCTCAGCAAGTATTAAACAGCATTACCACTTCGGCAATCACCACTGCTGGATTAACAGGAGCGTTCAGTGGAGCAATACCAGTACTAGGTAATTTCCAAGCTGCTGGTGTAGGTGCTGCTTTAGCTGTTAGCGGTGGCTTTAAGAAAACACACGCTGAATTGCGTAACTTATTTGCCACGATGGGGAGCAATACACTTTCTGGATTGCTGAAAGATGATAAGCAATTGCTTGCAGCCATGGCAGCTACGGCTGGCGAATCCGGGACAATAATCTTGGCTGCCATGATGAATATAAAACAACAGTTTATTAGTTTAGGGAAGGCTGGTCTTACGGCGATCAAGTCCATCAAAGGAATATCTACCAGTTTAATTAGCCTTGGCAAAACCTCCTCTATAAAAATAGGAGCTTTCCTCGATCCGTTCCGAGCAAAACTACTTGCCACAAAAGCTTCAATCCAAAACTTCTTAGATCCAAAAGCCGCAACTTTCGGACAAGCGTTCTCAAACTATCTTGATGAAGACTTTATTGGACGAGGCATAAAAGCAATCGCAAGTCAAGTGGCTGGATTTAGTGCTGGTCTAAAGGATGAATTCAAACGGTTAGGTCCAGCCATCAAAACCGAACTGTCTCCTATCGGTCAAGCCTTTATGAGCTTTGGCTCTAGCTCAGGTCAAGCTATAAAATCATTTACGATCGGTATGAAAAATGATTTTATCAACTCGTTGCTTGATGTAAAAAAAGCATACGCAACACTCGGCAGAACAGGATTGTTTGCGGCGTTGACAACATCCGCAGGTCAAGAAGTTGCTTCGTTTGTCGTAGGACTAAGAGATGAGTTCTCGAAACTTAATCCTTATGTCAAGACAGCCGTGGACGCTGTGTCTTCTACTTTCGGCAAGCTCGCCCCAACACTTAAGTCTGGGTTTGCAACTGCGGGAACGGCAGTAGGTGCTTTTGCAAAAAGGGTTAAGCAAGAAGTAAAAACAATAATGATCCCGTATTTCGCAATTGCCAAGGTTGCCGTAAAGGAATTTGGCAGAGCCGTATCTAAGGTTGCAGGTGCCGTTAGGTCCGGAATGTCAAAAATGGCGGATGCCGTAAAGTCTATGGCTACCGGAATTTCAAGCAGTCTATTAGTGGTGACAGCAGGTATTGCCGCTGCTGGATATGCCTTCGTCAAGTTTTCAATGTCAGCAATTAAGTCAGCCGCTGCTGCTGAACAAACAGAAGTAGCTTTCAAAACTTTGTTTGGTTCTGCGGCTGCTGGAAAGGCTGCACTTGATGGGCTAAAACAATTTGCCGATGTAACTCCATTTGATACTGACGAAGTTATACAGGCAGGCAAACAACTAAAAGCTTTTGGCTTTAACGCTGCTGATATTGTTCCAACTTTAACCAGAATTGGAGACGTCAGTGCCGGGTTGTCGATCGACATAAATAGGCTCACGACCACGTTCGGCAAGGCCAAGGTAGCCGGTACTCTCTATGCCGCTGACATCAACGAATTTATAAATGCTGGCGTCCCAATTATTACAGAACTTTCTAAGGTCATGGGAGTCAACGAAAATCAAGTCAAGAAAATGGGGTCTGAGGGAAAGATAAGTTTTGCTGTCTTAGAGCAAGCGTTCAAAAATATGACGGGTCAGGGCGGCGATTTCGGTGGACTGATGGCTGAGCAATCAAAGACTTTGGCTGGAGTATTCAGCAACTTGAGAGCTACGATTCAACGCATAACAACTAAGATCGGAACAGGTATAGCAGCAGCTTTTGATTTGACTTCTATTGTAACTCGATTTAATCAATTCCTTGTTGACTTTGAAAAGTTTACGCCAGTAGTCATTGGTGTATACGAGTCGATAAAAATTGCTGCAACTGACTTTTTAGGTGCGTTTTCTGGTGCGTTTGGCGGAATTTCTTTTTCAATGGAGACATTTATAAAGGGAATAAAAGGACTTAGCTTTGCTGTCAGATCTTCAGTGAAAATAATACAGCTAGTGATGTTAGAGTTGGAGCTTGGCATGGTAAAAGTCTTCAACAATATCTCGTTTTACCTTACAGAATATTTGCCTGCTGGGTTCAGCTACCTCTACAACAACGCAAAGGATATATTTACAGATATCTTCAACTACGTAACTTCTGTGATTAAAAACCTTGGGAAAAACATTGTCGCACTGATCGTTAATTTGCCTGCTTTACTGACAGGTAAATTGAATCTGTCTGATGTGTTGGTTCCTCTGGACGAAGGTTTCCAGAAGATTCGTAAAGACTTCGTGGCTCCAATACAGCAGAACTCACCACTTGAAGAAACCATGACGGAGATGATTTCTGGACTGAAAAAATCTATCAAGAAAGACTTCGATGATGTTTTCTCAACGTTGCCGGAACAAGCTGATAAGGTTAAGAAGCCATTGCTTGACATCTTCAAAGATTTGTTTGGCTCGATCGGCAATGTTGTTGGTGAAAACATCAAATCAAAAGTTGCGTCAGTTGCTGGCTTTGTCATGTCAGGAGTTGATGTTGTCAAGGACGCCTTGGATAAATCGAAGGAAAAAAAGGACGACAAGCCTGCTTCGTTTTCGGGAACTTTGTTTGGTTCGACCGATGCAATGCGAAAGGTGATTGCTCCGGGAGCTACTGGTGTTGCCGCTGCCAAAAAAGACGATATGCCTAAGCAACAAAAGAAAGCGATTGAAGCTGGAAACAAACTTTTTGGGATGGCTGTTGGGTATCTTAAAACCATATCCACGGACAAGCCACCTGCCTTTGATTTTTAAGTTGAGTTCACACCAAAAAAAAGCCTAGTCGTAGTGACTAGGCTTTTTTTATCGATTACAACTTTTGTATTAGGACTCGGAACTAAGGGTAAGGTTAAGTGTAACACTTAAGCTGTCCCCGTTAATTACAGATCTTAGTGTTGCAAATTTTTCGGCAGCTACAAGCAAGCCACTTGAGTTGCTCGTGAGGTAGAGTCCGTATACGTTTCCAGCAGAAACGTTCGAAAAGTTGAAGGTGAGGGTTGGATAGCTGCTCGATCCCTTTCCTGCGGAGGTCACGCTGGACGACCAAGAGGCAGCGGTTAGAGCTACTGCTGAGTATCCAGTCAGCGTAAGCTCTGTGAGGTTTGCGAGGACAGTCGATCCTGCAATGGTTGCGTTGTTTGAAAACAGTCGCAAGGTTAAGCCTTGGGCTGTCGTCGATTTACCAGTAATTAAATCGAGTTGATAAAGTTCGGCGCTGTCCACTATTGTTAACGGCATTTTTGGAATTCCTTTGTTAGTGATTTAAAATCAATCAATTGATATATTATGTATTGGCTGTACTATTTTTTTTTAGACGACAACTATCTATAGTTATGATTCATGCCCCAATTAAAGGTCCGCCAGCTAATAAAGGTTGGGAAGGAAATTGTTCTAAAAAACCTTGGGACTACAATATAACAGTTGCAATACCTGTATTAGATACTCCAGACGAATTAGAAGTCGTTGTGGAGCTACTTAGACTTCAAACTGAAAAGCCATATATTATTGTGATTGATACTGGCAGTGAGCCAGAAAATTGTGAGCGTGTAAAAAAAATGTGGGCTGAAGATCTTGAAGTTCAGGTTCTTCGATTGAATGGGGTAGAGCATCCTAGCGACTTTGTTACTATGGCTATGGATTTGGCATTTGGATGTTGCAGAACAGATTATTTATTTGC
>Ga0209702_10008071_pt1:7500-12482 | contig 12482 bp, 9 predicted proteins | sample FRY01_FD_187210 | JGI IMG/M metagenome (GOLD analysis project Ga0209702, IMG submission 187210) | Freshwater microbial communities from Lake Fryxell liftoff mats and glacier meltwater in Antarctica - FRY-01 (SPAdes) (version 2) | ecosystem: Environmental > Aquatic > Freshwater > Ice >... | reverse complement strand
GCAAGCCCAGATAATCGCGCACCCACGGCGCCACCAGCACCCGCATCAAAATCCGGCTGCCAACCCGGGAAATCCTGATCTCGGGCTCATCCAACAAGCGTCATGAATAAGACGGGCTAGCTTTTCCCGCATTAACATTCGGCTCTCCGAGGCAAATCTGCCTTACACTGACCTGAAGGCTATGAGACCTAAATACAATAATATCAGGTAAAGTTAGCGCTATTTAATTGCAGCTCGGCCAAGCAGCGATCGCTTTCCAGATGGGTATGTTCTCGCTTATGGTCGCATGATGTCAGGACCCGCTTTGCCGATACGAACACAAGCGCCGCTTTGGGCCTCTGGTCAGATTGCGGCGCAGATTTTTCGGGATCTGCCGTCACTGTTGCTGCTGTTTTATATGACGCAGTTGCTCGGCATTCCGCCAGCCATGGCAGGCGCAGCGATTTTTATCCCGAAGCTTTTCTGGGCGGTGCTCTGCGATAGCGTGGTGGGCGTTCTGTCTGACCGGTGGCGGCTGCGGTTTGCACGGCGGCATTTTCTGCTCATTGGCGCGGTGTTGGTGCCGGTGGCGATGATTACCTTGTTCAATGGCGACAATAGCGGCAGCGTGGAGGATAAAGCGCTGCATATCAGCCTGGTGTTGGCGCTTTATATGCTGGTGTTTGCGCTGTTTTCCGTGCCGCATCTTGCGATTGGAACTGAAATTGCGCAAACGCCGTCTGAAAGTGCGTTGGTGATGGGCTGGCGGGTGGCATTTTCGGCGGTCGGACTGCTGATTGGCAATTCAGTGGCGCCGCTGATGATCCAGTATCTGGGGGGCACGCTTGAGGCTTATCGGCAGACGGCGATGCTGATGTCGGCGGTGTGTAGTGCGGCCTTGGTGGTCAGCTGGTTTGGGGCGCGAGATAGGGCGGCTGCTGAAAGGCCCCGGCCTGCAGCGGGGGGGGCCTGGAAAGCCGTGATGGGCAATAGGGCATTGCTGACGTTGTTCCTTATTTTGATGCTGCAACTGATTGCTTCAGGCATGGCTTATGCGAGCTTGCTCTATGTGTTCACCTATAATCTGGCCTTTGCTGAGCCACTGAAAACGCTTGGTATTTTTGTTCTGATTACGGCGATTTGCGCGATGAGTATTCAGCCGGTTTGGGTGTGGCTGTCGAAACGGCTGGGAAAACGGATTGGGCTAATTGTGGGCGCGATTGGCTATGCGTCGAGCCTGCTTTCGCCGATGCTGATTACGCCGGGGCATGAAACGGCTGTGTATGTGATTGGCGGTGCCATGGGGCTGTTTAACTCGGGCTGTTATTTGAATATCTATGCGCTGCTATCCGATCTGGTGGAGGCGCAAGGGAAAACGACGGGGGACACAAGGGCCGGGTTGTATTCCGGGCTGTTCAGCGCTGGGGACAAGATTGGCTTTGCTATTGGCGGCACGTTGCTGACAGGGCTGGTCTTGGGGGCTTATGGTTTTGCGGCCGGCAGCCCCGTGCAGTCCGCTGACGCGCTGGGGGGGATATGGATTGCCTATGCGGTTATTCCGGGGTGCATAGTGTTGGTGACGGCGTTGATGGCGGCTTTGATGATAAAGCGCCCTGCCCCGCTCGTGCAGATGGCCTGAGCGTTGGCTGAGGATGAGTTTCAGCGGGGGCGGATTGCTTATCTTGGGGAGGATGGCGAGGAAACCGGGCGGGAATGGTTTGAGATGGTACGGCATGCCCGGGGGCGGATTTTGCGGGCTTTTTGTGAGATGGATTCTTTGGGGTTAAGCCGGGATGTGACTTTGGCGCTTGATAGCGAGTCTCGGCCTGTTGATGCCTTTGTGCGGGTAATCCAGCGGGGCGAGGTGTTGGGAAGTACGCAATTCATTCTCGGGAATGGCGAGCTGCGTGTGGTGGGGCGGGTTGCCGGGCGGGGCGAGATTGATCAAACGCTGACGCTGGAGCGGCCGCTTGGCTATCTTGGACTGCATCCGCTTGTAGGCGATGCGTTAATTGCGAACGCGCGCGGAACGGCTAATTTAGGGGCTTTTGAGCGTATCGCCTGCTACACCAACTCCCAGTCGCCGGCTGGTGAGGTGGGGCTTTACGCTATGTCGGTTTCGATTGATGTGGCTTATTTGGGCACAGAGACACTGGACGTGCAGGCAGGGCGCTATGAGGCGCGGGCCTATGCGTTACGGTGGAAACCCGAGTGGGAGCCAGCCCGGCTCTGGGTGCACGGCGATGAGGCGCTGTTCCTGCGGCTGGACTGGCCCATGATTGGAGCGCGGTATGAGCTTGCGGCGCACAAGATTGGGCGCTGAACAGCAAAAAGCCCCCGCTCTTCAGCGAGGGCTTTTGGAATTTGGTTGCGGGGACAGGATTTGAACCTGTGACCTTCAGGTTATGAGCCTGACGAGCTACCGGGCTGCTCCACCCCGCGACAGAAGCGCTAGCTTCTAACAGGATAAAAATTGTGAATGGGTTTTCCTATTGCCGGCTGCAAAGCCTGGCGGCGACCTACTCTTCCATCGCTTAAGCGATAGTACCATTGGCGCTGCCTGGTTTCACGGCCGAGTTCGAGATGGGATCGGGTGGGTCACAGGCGCTATGACCACCAAGCTATGAAGCCGGCAAAAGGGTTTTTGAACGATCCCGTGCTGGGAAAATACAGTGATGTCGTTGATGGTGGAGTCTTCAAGCGTGACCAGAGTAATTAGGACCAGTTAGCTGAATGCATTACTGCACTTACACACCTGGCCTATCAACGTGGTGGTCTTCCACGACTCGATGAGATCTAATCTTGAGGGAGGCTTCCCGCTTAGATGCTTTCAGCGGTTATCCCGTCCATACATAGCTACCCTGCTGCGCCACTGGCGTGACGACAGGTGCACCAGAGGTATGTTCATCCCGGTCCTCTCGTACTAGGGACAACTCCTCTCAAATCTCGACGCCCACGGCAGATAGGGACCAAACTGTCTCACGACGTTCTGAACCCAGCTCACGTACCACTTTAATTGGCGAACAGCCAAACCCTTGGGACCTGCTCCAGCCCCAGGATGTGATGAGCCGACATCGAGGTGCCAAACAACCCCGTCGATATGAGCTCTTGGGGGTTATCAGCCTGTTATCCCCGGCGTACCTTTTATCCGTTGAGCGATGGCCCGTCCACGAGGGACCACCGGATCACTATGACCGACTTTCGTCTCTGCTCGACTTGTCAGTCTCACAGTCAGGCTGGCTTATGCCATTGCACTCTAACAGACGGTTTCCAACCGTCCTGAGCCAACCTTCGCGCGCCTCCGTTACTCTTTAGGAGGCGACCGCCCCAGTCAAACTACCCACCACAGAGGGTCCCTCATCCAGTTTCATGGATGCAGGTTAGATATAAGAAACGAACAGGGTGGTATTTCACTTGTTGGCTCCACAAGGGCTGGCGCCCCGGCTTCAAAGCCTCCCACCTATTCTACACAGTTCATTCCTCATACCACTCTGAAGTTGCAGTAAAGGTGCACGGGGTCTTTCCGTCTAACCGCGGGAACCCCGCATCTTCACGGGGAATTCAATTTCGCTGAGCATCTCCTGGAGACAGTGGGGAAGTCGTTACGCCATTCGTGCAGGTCGGAACTTACCCGACAAGGAATTTCGCTACCTTAGGACCGTTATAGTTACGGCCGCCGTTTACCTGGGCTTCATTTCGGAGCTTGCACTCCTCCACTTAACCTTCAGGCACCGGGCAGGCGTCAGGCCCTATACGTCGTCTTGAAGCCGACTTAGCAGAGCCCTGTGTTTTTGTTAAACAGTCGCTACCCCCTGGCCTGTGCCCCCCATGAAAAGTTGCCTTAACATGGGGCCTCCTTCTTCCGAAGGTACGGAGGCAATTTGCCGAGTTCCTTCAGGAGACTTCACTCAAGCGCCTTGGTATACTCTACCAGCCCACCTGTGTCGGTTTCGGGTACGGTCTATAAGTTGGGGCTATTTCCTGGAACCTCTTCGAAGCCCGGACAATCCAATAAGTCCAGACAACACACGAGATCCGTCACACACCAACAGGCTACGGAATATTAACCGTATTTCCATCCACTACCCCCTTCGGGCTCGTGTTAGGGACCGGCTCACCCTACGCGGATTAGCCTTGCGTAGGAACCCTTGGGCTTTCGGCGACAGGGCATCTCACCCTGTTTATCGCTACTCATGTCATCATTCGCACTTCCGATACCTCCACGACCCATTACCAGATCGCTTCACAGGCTTACGGAACGCTCCGCTACCGCATACACGTAAAGTGTACACCCAAAGCTTCGGTACATGTCTTTAGCCCCGTTACATCTTCGCCGCAGAAGTCCTTATCTAGACCAGTGAGCTGTTACGCTTTCTTTAAAGGATGGCTGCTTCTAAGCCAACCTCCTGGTTGTTTTGGGACTTCCACATGCTTTCCCACTTAGACATGATTTGGGGACCTTAGCTGTTGGTCAGGGCTGTTTCCCTCTCGACGATGGACCTTAGCACCCATCGTCTGTCTCCCAGTCTGTACTCACGGGTATTCGGAGTTTGGTTAGGTTTGGTAGATCTCGCGACCCCCTAGCCCATCCAGTGCTCTACCCCCCGTGGTAATCAACTGAGGCACTACCTCAATAGTTTTCGCGGAGAACCAGCTATTTCCCGGTTTGATTGGCCTTTCACCCCTAAACACAGCTCATCCGATAACTTTTCAACGTTAACCGGTTCGGACCTCCAGTGGGTGTTACCCCACCTTCATCCTGGCCATGCCTAGATCACCGGGGTTCGGGTCTAATGCGTGATACTAAATCGCCCTATTCAGACTCGCTTTCGCTGCGCCTACACCTAACGGCTTAAGCTTGCATCACACATTAAGTCGATGACCCATTATGCAAGAGGTACGCGGTCACCCCGAAGGGCTCCCACTGCTTGTAGGCATACGGTTTCAGGTACTGTTTCACTCCCCTCATCGGGGTGCTTTTCACCTTTCCCTCACGGTACTAG
>Ga0209702_10008071_pt1:0-2500 | contig 12482 bp, 9 predicted proteins | sample FRY01_FD_187210 | JGI IMG/M metagenome (GOLD analysis project Ga0209702, IMG submission 187210) | Freshwater microbial communities from Lake Fryxell liftoff mats and glacier meltwater in Antarctica - FRY-01 (SPAdes) (version 2) | ecosystem: Environmental > Aquatic > Freshwater > Ice >... | reverse complement strand
GCCGCAACTGTTTCTGATAGGCTGCAACTTTTCGGCCATTCATCGGCAGTGCCGCAGCGGCATTTGCCTGCGAATCGGCTACCAATGAAGCAGCCAGCGCTCGAATGGACCCGGCCGCCACTTCTGCGTCACCATCGACGAAAACATGCACCGTATGAAAATCGGGCAGTTCGTTGAACAAGAGGCGGTTCCAACTGCGCGCCTTGCCGCCCCGTTCTAAGACGTGGAGCTTGAGATTATGGTGACGGTCCGCAAAGCCTTGCGCAATTCGTGCGGTTGCATCGGTCGAACCGTTTACGACAACATGAAACGCGATATCTTCGTCCGCCAGCGGCAGGCTGCGCAGACAGGCCGCTATGCGCGCCTCCTCATTATGCGCCAGTACGATGACGCAAATTGGGGCTAATATTGTCACTGCTTCTGCGCCATCGCCCAGACGGTGACCGGAAAGCGCACATCATTTGGCAAGCGGCGTTGCCAGCCGGTCCGTGCCCATCGATGGAAATTGGCCTTCACCGCGGAAGCATTGCCCCAGCTTCCGGTCTTGATTTGCGCCGAATCGAATCCGGCCTCTTCGAGAAAGTGAGTCATGCCCAATTCGGTCCACCGGGTACAGTCAGTCGGGATGGGGTGATAACGAATCAGGAACGGTGTAATGTTCACAAACCAGCCGCCCGGGCGCAGCATAGCGTGCACATTGCGCGCGGCGCGATAGGGGTAAAGCAGATGTTCCCACACATTATCGGCGATAATGATGTCGAATTGTCGGTCGAGCACATCCTTGCAGATGTCGTGCTCGGGCCAATTCATCTCGGTGAAACTGCCCCATTGGCGGTGCCGCCATTTCCAGCCTGCGCTGATTTCAAGCGCATCCAACTGTCCGGTGCCAAGACCGTCAAGCCAGCGATCGATTTCCCGATAGGCCACCGTGCGGGTGACATGCTGGGTGTCATAGCCGACAGCCACCGCGATGTTTTCTAACCCTTTTTTTAGTTTCAAATTCATTGCGACCCCGGAACCGCGACACAATTGCGGAACCGCTCTATAACGGCATAGCCTTTACGTGAGGTAAACTCGGATCAAGCCTTCAGCAAACCGATCTCGATAAGGCGCTCGCGCAAGTAGTCATCCGCGAGAATGGGGTCCGGGTAGCGATTCGGATTGGTCTCGGTCACGCATTGTGGAAGCGTTGCGATTGGGAAATCGGACCGCAGGTGCAAGAAGAAGGGCATGGAATATCGGCTGAATCGTGAACGCTCCCCTGTCGGATTGATCACACGATGGGTCGTCGAAGGCAGAATATGATTGGTCAGCCGCTGCAACATGTCGCCCACGTTGACCGCTAATCCCCCCTGTGGCGGTGACACGTCCATCCAGCTGCCATCAGGACGCAAAATCTGCAACCCGGCCTCCTCAGCACCCAGCAAGAGCGTGATCAGGTTGATGTCCTCATGCGCGCCAGCACGGATGCAGCCCTCGGCATCGCCTGCGATTGGCGGATAGTGCAGCAACCGCAAAATCGAATTGCCGTCGTCGATCGCTGGGTCGAACCAGCGCGTGGGTAAATCGAGATAACGCGCAATCGACGACAATATCCGAGCACCAACCTTGTCCATCTCATCGAATAGTAACTGAAACGTCTCTTTGAACTCGGGAACATCTGGCCAGATATTCGGCAGCATCGATCCCGCAAGTGGGCTATCGGGCGCAACATCACGCCCGACGTGCCAGAATTCTTTCAGATCATGATGGTCTGCGCCCTTGGCAATTTCGGTCTTGAACGGTGTGTAGCCGCGCTGCCCTGCAATCGCGGTATCGAACCCCCGCATCTTTTCCGATTCGGATTGTTCGAACAACTGCTTGGTTAGCGCCCAGGCTTTGGCAACCAGATCAGGGTGAAGTCCATGATCTACAACGGTCGCAAATCCATAGGTGTGGAATGAACTGCCAAGCTGTTGGCCGAGAGCGTCAGCGTCATCGCTGCTCAATGAAATAACGGGCATATGTGTCATGGACAGCGCATTACTGCCTGCCTTAAAGGCATGCCAGCGAAAAGGAGCAGCAGGTGGCAAAACAATATTGGCTAATGAAGTCAGAACCCGACGTTTACAGTTATGATGATCTCGTTGCGGAAGGCGAAGGTACGTGGGACGGTGTGCGCAACCATAGCGCTGCGATAAACCTGCGCACGATGAAGGTGGGCGACGAAGCTTTCTTCTACCACAGCAACATCGGCCTCGAAGTCGTCGCAATCATCACCATCAGCCATGAACATTTCATTGACCCGACCGATGAGAAGGCCCGCTTTGTAGCGGTCAAGGTCAAGCCGGTCCGCAAACTGGCGCAATCAGTGACGCTAAAAGCCATCAAGGCGAACCCGAATCTTGCCGAGATGGAGATGCTTCGGCAGTCGCGCCTGTCCATCGCCCCGGTTCGCGCAACCGAGTGGAAAGAGATACTGAAGATGGCAGGCGAATGAACATGCCAAAGATTGCGATCC
>Ga0209702_10008068_pt1 | contig 12489 bp, 9 predicted proteins | sample FRY01_FD_187210 | JGI IMG/M metagenome (GOLD analysis project Ga0209702, IMG submission 187210) | Freshwater microbial communities from Lake Fryxell liftoff mats and glacier meltwater in Antarctica - FRY-01 (SPAdes) (version 2) | ecosystem: Environmental > Aquatic > Freshwater > Ice > Glacier... | reverse complement strand
AAAAATTGGCTAAGAGGAGTGCACTCCTATTGCCATGAAAGCTATATAAATCAATACATTCAAGAATATTTCTTTAGATTCAATCGCTTGAATTTCAGAACTACGATTCTAGAAAAACTGCTAAACAAAATGATTTCCAATCCTCCAATGACCTATAAATCAATTAAATGCAATGTGGCTTAAAGGGGTAACCCTATAATTTTAACTTTACTCATATTCAATAATCTAACGTGAAAAAAAGATTCATGAAAAAACATATTATACTCCTAGCGGTAGTTGTAGTTTTTTCTGTTCCGGCTAGTGCACAGCTCGAAAAAGGAACAGTTCTCATAGGAGGAAGTGGTAGTTTCGGAGGTGCTTTTGGTTCTGGAGGTGCTCAATATAGTTTGCAAATTCAACCTAGTGTTGGAATTTTTGTATTGCCAAAATTTGCCATTGGTTCCGGGGTAGATTTTTTTAGTCAAAATTTAAACTTCGGGAGCTCTAAAATTTCGACTAACGGAACGTATTTGGCGCCATTTGCGAGATATTATTTTTTCAAACAAGAATCTAGCTTCAATCTTTTCGCTGAAGTGGGTGTTTTTATAGGTGGAACTTGGTTAAATGATGGGCAATCATCTTATTCGCGTTTTTCAGTAATTCCGAACATGAAAATCGGAGGAGCTTATTTCATTCGACCACAAATTGCTATAGAGGCAGCAATCGTTGGAAGGTTTGACCCTAACATTCCTTTTTTTTCCTCTAGGTCAAGTCACAGCTACATTGGGGTTTCAGATGCATTTGGATAGAAAACAAAAGGCAGCAGAAATAATGCAATAAATTTCGTAGGGTATAAACAAATGATTCTCAGTGAGAATTGAAAGTCATTCGATTTTTTTTTTTATATTTGATTAGAATTCAAATTCTGAAAACCCCATGACAAAGAAACTGCTTTACCTTTTAGGAATTTTGATTACTATTCTTCTAGGGACATACCTTTATTGGCTTTATTGCTGCAATATTTGTTGTCAAACTAAAGAGATTATTCTCCAAGCAAAAGACGATTCCGGCGAAGTTCGTTCAATTGAATTAAATGGATTTAACTTAAGTGCGGAAGGGATCAATTTTACATGTGCACAAAACTTTAATTTCAATCAGAACGAATTTAATCACATTGAACCAATAAAGGATTCAATAAAGTTCGGGGTAAATAAATTGAGTGAATATCTTTATAAATTTCCAGATCAAAAAGTCGTTATTACAGGTTTTGCAACTGTTAAAGAAGAGAATACATCTACGTTTCCCAATTTAGGATTTGCAAGAGCACAAGAAGTGAAAAACTTTTTGATAGATAATGGGATTTCTGCAGGGCAAATTAAAACACAAGGCGAAGTAGTTGAAGATTTGATTACGAGAAGAAAAGTTATTATTGGACCAATTGATTTCGGTTTCATTAGCAAGAAACAGGATGAAGGAGAAGGGGTTGATTGGGCTTTATTGAAAAAAGAACTCAATGATCACCCACTTCAATTAAATTTTAATTCTGGTGCAGCGAAAATTAAACTTACGGAAGACCAACGTAAAAAAATTGAAGATTTAACAAGTTATCTTGATAATATTGAAGGGTCTGTAATTATTATTATTGGTCATACAGATAATCAAGGAAGTCGAGCAGACAATACTAGGTTAGGTTTAGAACGGGCAGAATTTGCAAAGAATTATTTAAGTCGGAATGGTATTAATCCTGAGAGGATTGAAATAAATTCGAAAGGACCAGACGAACCAGTCGCTACAAACAATACAGCTGAAGGAAGGGCTGAAAATCGACTTACGGTCGTATATATTAAATAAATAACCAGAAAAAAAAACAACTATGAGCAGCATACCTTGTATTATCATCCCAGCTATTGTTGGTGCAATCTGTGGAATTTTAGGATATCTAATTGGGCGAATGGCATGGAATGGAACAGAAGGAGGACGAGCCTCAACTTTAAAAGCGGAATTAGATGCTTGTCGTTCACATTCAAAAAGTTTAAATTCAAGAGTTGAGACTTTGGAGGGCGAACTAGCTGCTGCCAAATCAAGCGCTTCTTCACCTAATGCTGTGATGACAGCGGCCTCCCCAGTAGTCCAAAAACCAAAAGCGAAACCAAAAGCGAAACCAACGACTACACCAAAAGCAAAAGCAAAACCAAAGGCTACAGCAAAGACAAAAGCAGCTGTAGGCAAGAAATAATCAGAATGACCTATTAAAGCAGTAGAAGGAACCGGCCCTAAAACCGCAGAACTATTTATTGCAGTTGGAATTAAGTCTTGGAAAGACCTTTTGGAAATAACTGTTTCTAAAGCACAATAATATTAAGAGAGATTGGCGAAAGATATATAACTCACAATTCTGGTCTTTGTCCGCGTCAAGTTAAAATGATGCACGAAGGTAAATGGACAGAATTAAAAGCATGGCAAGATACCTTGGATGGTGGTAAGGAATGAAAATTGCGGTTTTCAATTAAGATAAAGCTCAAATTTAAATTCGAGCTTTTTTCTTTATAATAAGGTTCTATTCTCGAATGAAGAACAAGTTTTCAAGCTAAATTCCCTATCTTCGGTGCTTCAAAATACAGCATAAAAAATGAAGGTTTCTTATAATTGGCTCAAGCAATACATCAATACAAATTTATCTCCAACGGAAATGTCAGAAATCCTTACGGATACGGGCTTAGAAGTGGAAAGTTGTGAGAAAATAGAGGCTGTTAAAGGAGGTCTTGAAGGTGTATTTGTTGGAGAAGTACTCACGTGTGAAAAACATCATGGTGCTGAAAAGTTGAACGTTACTACTGTAAATATTGGATCAGGTGAACCTTTGCAAATCGTGTGTGGCGCACATAATGTAGCTGCGGGACAAAAAGTGCTAGTTGCTACTATTGGATGTACTTTATTCCCAAATCCAGAAGAACCATTTAAAATTAAAGCGGCGAAAATTCGTGGAGTTGAATCATTTGGTATGATTTGCGCAGAAGATGAATTAGGTTTAGGCCAATCGCATGAAGGCATTCTAGTTTTACCACAAGAATCCGAAGTTGGTATGTCTGCAGCCAAATATTTTGATCTTGAAGATGACTTTGGGATTGAAATCGGTTTGACGCCTAATCGCGCAGATGCAATGGGACATATCGGTGTTGCAAGAGATTTAGCAGCCTACTTGTCTGTTCACAAAAATAAAATTGAAATTTCCTGGCCTTCGGTTGATGATTTTAAGGTTACAGGAAATCAAAAAGTAAATATTACCGTAGTGGACACAAAAGCTTGTCCAAAATATACGGGAACGACAATCACAGGCGTGAAAATACAAGCTTCTCCAGTTTGGTTGCAAAAACGTTTGCGCTCAGCAGGACTGAGTCCAATTAACAATGTTGTGGATGCAACCAATTTCGTTATGATGGAATTGGGAACGCCACTTCATGCTTTCGACTTGAAAAAAGTTGGGAGTGATATCGTTGTGAAAAGAGCGACAGAAGGTCAAAAGTTTAGAACACTAGATGGTGTTGAAAGAATATTGTCGGCAGAAGATCAAATGATAACAAACGGAAAAGAAAACCTTTGTATGGCAGGTGTTTTAGGAGGAATTGATTCTGGAATTAATAACGACAGTACTGATGTGTTTCTAGAATCGGCTTATTTTGAACCAGTTGTCACACGTAAAATGGCTCGTCGTCATGGATTGAATACCGATGCAAGTTTCCGTTTCGAAAGGGGCGTTGACCCGGAATTAACTTTGTTTGCATTAAAACGAACAGCATTATTGATCAAAGAAATTGCTGGTGGTGAAATTGCTATGGAGCCATTAGAGGTTGCTGGAAAGAAAATCGAACACCAGCCAATACAGTTTTCTTATCAAAGATGTATTGACTTAATCGGCACAGATATTTTGCCTTCTACGATTGATGCTATACTTGATGCACTTGAGATTAAAATCGTTGAAAAATCAGAAGATTTGCTTACGTTGCAAGTTCCCGCTTATCGAGTTGATGTAACGCGTGAGGCCGATGTGGTTGAAGAAGTTCTTCGTATTTACGGCTTCAACAGTGTTCCTTTGCCAGAGAAGTTAAATACTTCCATTCCTGAATTTGAGAAACCAAATGTGGAACATTGGAAAAATTCTATCAGTGAAATATTGGTTGGAATGGGTTTTTCAGAAATGTTAAACAATTCGCTGACGTCTTCAAAATATGTGGAGAAATTAGGCGGTAAAGTACTTTCTGCTGAAAGAAACGTAGAAATGCTAAACCCTTTAAGTCAGGAGTTGAATGTAATGCGCCAAAGTATGTTGTTTTCGGCTTTGGAAGTTGTGGAATACAATCAAAATCGGCAATCACCTGATTTGAAATTATTTGAGTTTGGAAAGACATATCACAAATATGAGACTTATTCCGAAAATCAACGCTTGTCATTGATAATAACAGGTAGAAAAGAACAAGACTCTTGGAACGCAAGCAAGGATAAACAAAATTTTTACAGCATTAAAGGTGTTGTTGAAGCATTAGTCAAACGATTAGGATTAACTAATTTAATGCAGTATAAATCTTTAAAAAATAGTTTGTTGCAAGATGGTGCCCAGGTTTATATTCTGAAACAAAAAATTGGTGAAATTGGTTGGGTAAACAAAGATTTGAAAAAGTCGTTTGGTTTACGTGAAGACGTTTTCGTTGCAGATTTAGATTGGGACGCTTTGTTCGCTAGCCTGAAACTTTCAAAAACAGTTTACAAAGAATTGCCAAAAACTTTCGCTACACGTCGTGATTTCTCATTACTTGTTGATACAAAAGTGAATTTTGCCGACATTGAAGAAGTCGCAAGTAACTGCGACAAAAAAATACTTCGTTCTATCGGATTATTTGATGTTTATGAAGGGGAAAATCTTGCTGCTGACAAGAAATCGTATGCGGTTTCATTTACTTTCCAAGATGATACTCAAACATTGAAAGATCAGCAAGTGGATCAGGTTATGGAAAAAATTAGAATGGCTCTTGAAACCAAACTAGGAGCCGAATTGAGAAAATAAATGATGAGATTGATTACCGGGGGTTTTATTTCCGGAAATACATTCTTTGAAAAAAAATGAGAATGACAAAGACAGTCTTTATTTCAGGTATATCAACCGATGTGGGCAAAACTGTAGTAAGTGCAATCATAGCAGAAGCATTGGAAGCGAGTTACTGGAAGCCGATTCAAGCGGGCGATCTGGATAATTCTGATTCCTTGAAAATTAAGAAATACTGTTCCGAGCAGGTTACTGTTTTGAATGAAAAATTTCAATTGAGTAAACCGATGTCGCCACATGCTGCTGCTGAAATTGATCAAATACAAATTGAGATCGATGATTTTCAAACTCCAACAGTCAATGGAAATTTAGTAATCGAAGGTGCAGGTGGATTGATGGTTCCTTTAAACTCAAATGGTTTATTGGTTATTGATTTAATTGAGAAAAACAATTGGCCAGTGATTTTGGTTTCTCGTCATTATTTGGGAAGTATCAATCACACTCTTTTGTCTGTTGAAGTTCTGAAAAAAAGAAATATTCCTATCGCGGGAATCATTTTTGTTGGTGATGAAAATAAAGCCACAGAATCAATTATCGCTAAACAAACACAAGTCCCAATTTGGGGAAGAATTCCATTAGCAGAAAAAATGAATAAAGAGTTTGTGAAAAATCAAGCTGCAATATGGAAGAAAAACACATTTCTGCAATCTTTTCAAAAAAGCAAATTGTGATCACAAATCCCTGTTTAGGGATGGTGTGACATTATTGGATAGAAAACTATTGCCGATGCTATTTTGGGCAGACTCATACATCAATCACACATAATTGAATTATTAAGGGAATCTATGAGAAAGAAAAGAAGCAATAACAACGTATAACTTTTTAACTATATTTGGGTAAATTATAACAACAGAAAAAAAGTAGTTTTTTAATGAAAATAGGCTTGGTATAGTACTCCCCAAAATTAAGACAACTGATTAAAGTGTAAATTTAACAGTTGAAATATGAAAAAGACAAGACGAAAATTCAGTGCTGACTAAAAAACAACCAAAATGCTCAAGCTTATAATATTGAATCTGCAATAAACGCAGATCAAGAACACATTGCCTCCCTCAAAGAAGAGATTTATTTTCTGCGAAATTTGTTAAAACCAGAATAACATAGAAACACCTTACAAAAACGTAACAACCGACTTCGTCAAAGTTTTCATGCCTGGAATTTGAAAATGCATATTGGTTGTATGTTGGACCAACCAAGTGGAGTTCAAATCGAAAATAATTTCTTCTTTTTCGATGATGGAAACTTGGCTTGGTTCTACTTTTTCTAATTTACTGTACGATTTTTTCAACTGTTGCAATAGAAAAAACTTGTCGTATTCAAGACTCGTTTTTACAATCATTTTATCGTTTACTTCCATCGTTTCCATCTTCATAACCGCTGGAAAAAGTGTGTCACTTTTGCTTGCAGCCGTCAGATCGTGCGTCATAACTTCTTGCGTAATGGAGGAATTCATTGGAAAAGCAATGTTGTAAGCAGAAAATATAGAAGTGGTTTTGTTTAAAATAGCTTGTTCGATTAAGGGGTACATTTCTTCAAATCGTTTGTTCAACTCTACAGCAATCATTCGCGATTCTGACTCCGTTTTATTCTCGTTTGCACACCATTCTCGGAGCTCTTTCAGGGAAGTATATTTTACGTTTCTAGAAATTTCTAAACCATTTGTAATCTCAAGTGCCACCCCCGTTTTATTGTTGACTTGAATTTTTAATTCTGCCTTGCCAATTTCAATTTCTGCCTCCTCCAATAAGCTTTTAACTTTTGAATTCGCTGGTGATTTGCCTTCCTCTTTCGATTTCCTTAAAACACTACTCAATTTATCTGAACTTTTGTAGCTCAACAAATACTGATCATCAATGGACAAAACTTTAATTTCAATATCGTAATCTGAACGCGCGTTGGAGATTAAGCTATCGTCGTAAATAACTTTCGTTGACATTTCTGTATGAACTTTTCGGGTATCCCCGACTTTCCAATGTGGTGAAAGTTGGTACAATTCCTCTTCTTGAGAAAAGACGGTAAGAATTGAAAAGAAAACGGAGAGTATTGCTATTATTTTCATAAAATTCTAAAAGTCAATTTTAAGTTAAAGATAAAACACTCATTCGTAGTTTTCATGCCAAACCAAATAGAGTTTACACAATTAATTGTTGTTATCCCTTGCAATTTCTCTAAAAAATAATCGTTTTTCAAAACTTTCCGGCTTAATTAGCCTTGATTTCATAACTTTACAAACCAATGTCAAATTTCTAATTTCCACAATGTCAAAATATTTTATTTTTACTTTTCTAGCCTTTATTTCACTGGATTCAATAGGTCAAAGTTCTGATTCCTCAGCTGTTAAAAATGGAAAACATAGCATTAGCGGTTATTTAAGTTCTGGCGTTACTGGAGAATCCCTAATCGGTGCAAAAGTATATTGTCCAGTGTTGAAAATTGGAACCATTTCCAATAATTACGGATTTTATTCACTTCAATTGCCTGAAGGAAATCACAGTGTTGAATTTCGGTTTACAGGTTTAGAAACGGCCATTCGGGAAATAAATTTAACGAAAAACGTGCAAATAGACGTCGAAATTGGCTCCAAAATGCAGCAAATCGATGAAGTCCAAGTCAATGCGAAAAAGGGTCAAAATGTGGAATCAACCAAATTGGGACAAATCGAATTGGAAGTCGAAAAAATAAAAACCTTACCTGCTTTCATGGGTGAAGTAGATATCATAAAAGTCATACAGCTTTTGCCTGGCGTAAATAGTGCAACGGAAGGCGGACAAGGTTTCTACGTTCGAGGTGGTGGTCCAGATCAAAATTTGGTGCTTCTCGATGAAGCTGTCGTTTACAATGCAGCGCACCTTTTCGGTTTTTTCTCCGTATTTAATGTCGATGCAATTAAAAATGTCAACCTCATCAAAGGCGGAATGCCAGCTAACTTTGGCGGACGAATGTCATCTGTACTGGAAGTTCAAATGAACGAGGGGAACAACAAAGAATTTAAAGTTAAAGGAGGCTTGGGGTTAATTTCTTCACGTCTTACCTTAGAAGGACCAATCGTAAAAAACAAAGGTTCATTCATTGTCTCGGCCCGCCGCACTTACATCGACGCAATCATGAAAGTTGCTATCCCAAAAACATCTGCTTTTTTCGGTTCTAGTTATTATTTCTACGATTTCAATTTTAAAGCGAATTACCGTTTAGGACCGAAAGACAAAGTTTTTCTAAGTGGTTATTACGGAAAAGATAAGTTCATTTATGGCAACAGAAATGACGATTTCACGGTTCGCATGCCTTGGGGAAATGGAATTGCTGCTGCACGATGGAACCACTTGTTTTCCAGTAAATTATTTATGAATGTAACTTCAACATTTACAGATTATTTGTTTGCCTTCAATTCCACACAAGACGAATTCACCTTTGAACTGGCTTCTGGTGTTCGCGATATGAGTGGAAAAGTGGATTTTTCTTATTTCCCAAATACGCGGCATAAAATAAAATGGGGTGGTGAATACATTTTCCACACCTTCACACCAACGAGTGTTTCAGCAAAACAAGCAGACGTAACTTTCGATACTGGATTGGCACAAAAACTCTATAGTCACGAAACCGCTTTTTACATTTTAGATGAATTTGATGTTTCTGAAAAATTCAGAATAAACGTAGGGTTACGCTACAGCATGTACCACTTTGTTGGGCCGTTTACGCGCTACATCAAAACCGATTTATCCAATCCAGATTCTACGATTACTTACAACAAAGGCGACGTCATACAATTTTACGATGGCTGGGAACCGCGAATTTCTTTCCGTTGGTTGTTAAATAAAACTTCTTCGATCAAAGCTGGTTATTCTTACAATTACCAATATGTTCATTTGACATCTTTGAGTGCCGTTTCTTTGCCAACAGATATTTGGTTTCCAACAACAGACATCGCTAAACCGCAAGAAGGTTATCAAGTCAGCGCGGGTTATTTCAAGAATTTGAAAGACGATAAATGGGAAACATCAGTGGAAATCTATTACAAAGGGTTAAAAAATCTCATCGAATACAAAGATGGCGCTTTGCCAGGTGATAATGTAAATGACAATACTGATAACCTTTTGACCTTTGGAACGGGTCGCAGTTTAGGAATTGAGTTTTTTATTAAAAAAACTTACGGCAAATTGACAGGTTGGATTGGTTATACTTTGGCAAAAACAGAACGCAAATTCACAGCTATAAATGATGGTAATTATTTCCCTGCGAAATACGATCGTCGACACGATATGTCTGTTGTTGCCTCTTATAAATTAAGTGACCGCTGGACTTTTGGTGCTGCTTTCATTTATGCAACAGGAAGTACGTTGACCTTACCTTCAAGTTATTACATTCAAAATCAGGATGTATTACTGAATTACGGTTCACGCAATTCAACCCGAATGGCGCCTTATCATCGATTGGATATTTCGGCAACTTGGTACGGAAAAACAACTAAAACAAAGACCAACCCAGATGGCGAAGAAATCGTTGTAAAGAAAAGATTAATAAGTAATTGGTCCTTTTCAGTCTATAATGTATACAACCGCCGTAATCCATTCTTTATGTTTGTGGACAACGATGGAAGTTTAGCTGATGGCGATTTTAAAGTAACGGTAAAACAAGTGTCGCTCTTCCCTATTTTACCGAGTGTAACCTGGAATTTTGAATTTTAAGACAATGAAAAAACAAATTACATATCTTTTTCTTTCTATTACTCTCCTCATTTCTTGCACCAAAGAAGTTCAAATCGATATTCCCGGATACGAAGAGCAGCTGGTTATTGACGGGCAAATTGAGCCCGATTCTCCACCTTTTGTCATTTTAACCACAACCAAAAACATTTATGCTCCCACCGATATTCAAGCCTATTTAAACAGTTTTATTTCTGGAGCGACAATCACCGTTTCCAATGGCACAAAAACCGTGGTTTTGGATGAAATTTGCACGGACAATTTACCACCCGGTTCAGAACTTATGGTAGCGCAACTTTTTGGAATTGCACCAGAAGATTTAGTAGGTTTGAAAATTTGCGCCTACACCACATTTGATACAGATATTTGGGGAGAAATAGGAAAAACGTATACACTCAAAGTTGAATACGCTGGCAAAGAATACAACTCTTCAACAAGCTTAAAAACTCCGATAAACTTCGATAAAACTTTCTGGAAACCAGATAATATTTTCCCAAACTATGGTTTCGCATGGGCAACCCTTTCTGATCCAATTTCTGATTACAATGCCTACATTCTGGAAGTGAAACGCATCAACCTGGATTTAGATGGAAATGAACGGGATCCTTTGTTTACGAAATTATTCAATCCCGCCTTCAATGATGAATTCGTGAATGGAACAACTTTCGATTTTGCCTTTGATAATCCAATGTCGTATGGTGATAACAGTATTCCGAACAATGTGAAAGGTCTATACAAAATTGGCGATACGGTGGTAACTCGATTGTCTCAGCTGGATCCTCTCGCTTACGAATTTCTAGAGAAAAAATATGTGCAAATCAACTCAGCCGGGAATCCGTTTGGTGTTCCAACAAACATTCCGAGTAATATAAAAGGTGGAGCACTTGGCGCGTGGATTGGTTATTCACCTGCTTTTGATACATTGATTGTGAAACCATAATATTGGCTTTTGGCTAATGGCAATTCAACTCATCCGCCAAAGCAACGCCCATGCTAAAACAAGCTTGCAATAAATAACCGCCAGTCGGTGCGTTCCAATCCAGCATTTCTCCGATACAATATTGATTGGATAATTGCTTAATTTGAAAATTTTCATCAACAGCACTTAGCGCAATTCCGCCAGTGGTGGAAATAGCTTCATCCAAATTTGCAGCTGAATTTATAGTTAGCCGAAGTGCTTTAATTTTGGAAACGAGTAGTGTTGGATTTAAAAATTCATCCTTCGAAAGTTCACTTTTTAGCAAATCAACTTGCGCACGCGACAATTTAATTTCTTCTTTTAAAAACGTAGTCAGTTTTTTTGAGGAATTGTCTAATTTAGATTGTATTTGTTCGCTAGTCAATTGAGGTTTTAGATCCAGCGAAATTGTAGCCAAACCACTTTCATCCAATTGTGATTGTATCTGTGGACTCAAAGCATAAATTGCGTTGCCTTCTAGTCCAAAATCGGTAACAACAAGTTCGCCTTTTTGTGAATTTTCGCCACAATAAAGTGCTATGTTTTTTAGAGGTGTTCCGCTGTGTTTGGCAATGAAATCTGCTTTCCAATTAATTTTATAAGCACAATTTGCTGGTTTGAAAGGTGAAGTTTCTATTCCTTTTTCTTGGAAAGTTGTTCGCCAAGTTCCATCCGAACCGGTTACTTTCCAACTTCCTCCGCCTAAAGCAAAAACGATGATGTCGGCTTCAACTGTTTCGCCTTCATTGAAAATAAGTCGGTTTTGTTCGTCCCAACCTTTCCATTCTTTTTTAAATTTGAAAGTAACATTCTTCGCTTCCAAAACGGCTAAAATCTTGTTGAGTACTTCTATAGGTTTGATTCCCTTTTCGGGATAAATACGCTTGCTACTGCCCACAAAAGTTGGAATTCCTTTGTCCAACAACCAATCTCGCAGATCAACATTCGTGAAATTCAAAAGTGACTTTTCTAAGAAATTTACAGGCGTGTATCGCTCAATAAAATCTGCAATGGCTTCAGCATGTGTGAGATTAAAACCTCCTTTTCCAGCAACTAGAAACTTGCGGCCAAATGATTTATTCTTCTCATAGATGGTAACATCAAATTGCTCGGCATCCAATTTCGCCGCAAATAATAATGCCGCTGGTCCACCTCCAATAATTGCTACCGTTTTTTTCATTGTAGCGTAAAGGTATAAACTTAGCAGTACTTTTTGGAGAATTAAAAGAGGCTTTAAACTTTCGGATTTCCTCAGCAGCGTTGCTTAACTTATATTCATTCAATTGAGCCTTCGACTGTTTCAAAATTTCAGCTTTACTGTCAGTTGTAAATCCACTGGTTTCAGTCTTTTCAATTTTTATTCTAATCCAGTCTATCCCCTTTTGCTTGAATATTCATTTTTGGCAACTTGACTTTTCAACCAATTATCGTTTGGCTAAGTGAAAAAAATACTTTGTCTTCTCATATGTAAGTATTTGGTGTGCGCCAAATACGAACCAATTACAAATTTTTGATTAAGAGGTTTTTACGGTTGGTTAACGTTCCGTGTATGGTGTCGTAGCATCCCGCAGGGTGCTATGCATTATACATAGTGTGATTTTAGTTTTTAATTATACATAACGTTTTGGCTAAACTGCGTTTCAATGCAGTTTAGGTTTTGTTGAACTCAACCTTCGGTAGCTAAAGTACTAATTTAACCATTTACGTACACTCGATAAACATAAAAATTTATCGACATGGAAAAGAAGAAGAAT